>JAABUP010008092.1_pt1 | contig 13591 bp, 9 predicted proteins | sample 5559201 | NCBI WGS metagenome assembly JAABUP01 (sample SAMN10711887, study PRJNA513373) | rock metagenome | isolation source: Antarctica rocks | place: Antarctica | reverse complement strand
GGTCGGTGAGTTGGGGTCTGCATCAAATTTCACCATCATCAGCTGATGACATTTTATGAGCATACTCACTTGTGCTTGCATTGGTGTTATGCACGTCTGAGCACTATACTGGAACCTGGGCACATATTCTGTGGTTCCAGTGCACATCAGTCACAAGGTCTGTATCATCAGATGAAGCAGTGATTGATGATCTGGGATGCGCAGCATATTCATCGACGTCTTATGACCATGTTGTCTCCGTCAGCAGCCACTATACGCAGCAAGTCTCACTACATCAAGCACTCAGATATGCTTGCATTGATTTTATGCAAATCTGAGCGCTGTACTTGGACTGGGCACATATGCCGTGGTTCACATCAGTCACAAGGTCTACCTATACCATCAGATGAAGCAGTGATCGATGAGCTGGGCTGCGCAGCATGTTGTATCATCAGCTGATGATGTTTTATGAGCAGATGTCTCAGTCAGCAGTCACCATACGCAGCAAGTGTCACACACTTGTGCTTGCATTTATGTTCCAGTCCACATTGGTCACAAGGCTTGTGCGTCGAGTCAGATGATGCAATGCTTAGTGAGCTGGGATAGGCATCAAATTTCACCATCACCTGATGATGTTCTGAGCATACTCACTTGTGCTTGCATTGGTGTCATGCACATCTGAGCGCTGTACTGGAACCTGGGCACATAAGCTGTGGTTCAAGTGCAAATTAGTCACAAGGTCTGTGTCCTTAGATGCAGCGGTGATTGATGATCTGGGATGCAGAGCATATTCATCATCAACTGATGACGTTTTATGACCGCTTGTTATTCCCAAAGATTGGGAGAAGAAGCGCTTAGCCACTGTCAAAAGATTGAACAAGATCAGTGTTGGAGGCAGATGTGTGCAGCCACAAGTACGCAAGCTCTCCTGTTGAGAGCCCTTGGAGTAATGCCAGAAAGATGCAACGCGTAGAGTTGTCGCCACAACTTGTCAAGCTAATGACGGAGCGCAACAGGCCCCGTCATCCTACAAGCTGGCAGACTGTCATAAGCTTGCAAATGGTCAGCTACAGAATGATCACAACCAGCTGTTGGCCAATTCTGTTGCTTGCCTGATTGATGGTGAAGAATACTGAGACATCTAGCAAACCCTTACAGTGGTCTGGTGTGTGTTGACTTGTTCGCAATGCTGTTGGTTGTGTACGCATGCAGCAACCTACATATTATGTTGCATGCTTCATGGTGCTAACCTTTTGGTGTGCCTGTCATTGCTTGCCCCGTGCCTTGTGATTTATGCTGTGATGTTTGGCCAATGCAAGTCATTATCACAGGCTTAATCTGTACTGAATATTGTGCAATAACTGTACTTAGAAGCGTGTATTTTATCGGGGTTTCTATTTATGTGTGGTAGGCTGCAACTCTCTTTATGGTTTACCTTGGCGACTTTCTATTGTCACTTCCAGGGATCATAAGCTTTGTGTGACATGCGGTCTCAAATTCTTCTCAGCTTGTGAGAGACAGAGAACTATTGTACGCCAACTTTAATTGACAACAACTAAGTATCGTACGGCTATATTGTTGGTCGGACCCCGAACAAGCCCATCAGAATATCGGATTAGACCTTTTGAATCGAAAATGCTAAATGAAGGCCAGCAGGCACAGCAATATATTTCGTGAACTCAATGACAGGCCATTGGACTTGGCAACGTCATGTATCATCGTGGTATCATGGCAAGCTACAATGTATGATTCGGTCATCAGTGTCATAAGGCTCATCAATATCTGATTCTGATTGGCAAACATCACAGACACAAGACGAGCCTAACGGGGTGATGATGTAAAACTCACGCAGCAGTTGTGAGCTTGTACTATGCTTGGATTTGTGTCAGCTAGATCCGTCCTGGTCAGTGAAGAGTTCTCATGATTGCAGGGCAGAAACGGCAAACTGACTGGACCTGGTCATCAAGACCACTGAGGCCAGCACCATCAATGCTCTCATTATGAGTTGCAATGTGTCAGCTCATCTACATAACACAGTCAACTCACTTGCTGGCAAGGCTCAGCTGGGTTAATTTGTCAGTCTGCTTCTGAGAACGTTAAGCAACCTCTCTTTGTAATCACCTGCCAGGTGACACAACTGGGCTGATTGCGATGGGTAGCAACAGGGTAACAGGCAGGCGACACCTCACATTACAATAAAAGTAACATGCAAACCTGCAAATTACATGCTTCAGTTGTCAATTAGTCATGCCAAGACACGCGATATATCAGCTCGCCTCAGCTGTGATATGTCAGCCCAGCTCAGCTGCTATATGTCAGCTCCGCTCAGCTGCGGTTTGTAAGCTCAGCTGCCACACGTTGGCTCACGTGCAGTTTGTCAGCTCAGCTGCAAATTCTCACCTCAGCTGCACCCTGTTAGTTCAGATAAGTTTGTCGTATCAGCTCAATATGTTGCTTGAACTGATGGCTTTCTGTAGGTTTTGTACTTTACAATGACCATGCTGTTGTATCTTCAGCCACACACATGTGAAATAAGATCTGCTGTATAAATTGTCAAAGTCCAGTATGTGCGTCAATGCTACTGTGACAGCCTGAAGAGGTGGTTTACATAATTCGCATTCGTTTCCTGAGACGCTGGTTGAACAGTTGCTTGCAGGTTGTTCAAACTGCGATCGGAATGTGGACCAATTCTGCTATATTGCTGACCAATTTAGTGTTAGCAGCAAATGAAAACATCTGACTTGCTACGTTACCAGCACACTCATGAGGGGTGCCATGACCAGCAATCCATGGACACATACCAACGAAAGCACAGAACATCACACTGAAAGATTTAGCACTGTTCATGACACACACTGCTTGCTGTCCTGTGAGCCATGTGCATACTGCATCATGAAGTATCAAGGGTGAAAGAATCTCAGCGCGCTCAAGCTGCATATAGTGTACAAGAGATTGCTACACTTGCTTTGCATAGTATAACCCCAAGCAGTTGTGCTTGTGCATGGTACAGCGCAATGCTACACAGCACAAACTTGCAGCAAACTCATGCTCTAGAATGTGAGCCAAAAGGGACCTCATCAACTGCTTCAACAGTCGGAGGTGCATCTATGCTGTTCACATACACATGGTACTTCTTGTCACCCTGCTCAACCCAAAGATGGGGGAAAGATTGCTGATGATGTTGAGAAAGTTGTACACAGTGACGCTGCCTGAGCTGTTATTGAAATCCTCTACTGCTTGTACAAGTTTGGGGCTACGTCCCTCTACATACTGAAACTCCCTGTTGGGATGGAAAAACACATTCCATTTTTGGTCTCGGCCCTTGGCTACTATATAAGCCAGACCAATCTTGACTTTTCCATCTTGATCTGGAGCACCCAAGGACAGCGTGTCTCAAACATGCAAATGCATTATCTCTGGTAGCAACACTGCATGCACTCACAACACATAGGTGTACTGCAGCAGGGCACCCACCTACGCAGAAGCTGTGTGGTGGGATCTGGTTTACCAGATAAGCCTCAAGATACACTGCTGGAAGCAATTGAGTCTTGAAGTCTGCCACAAAGTTGATGCATGGTAGCATCATGTGGTCCAACGGAAATCTGCCAGGCTTCAAGCTGTCAAGCAGCAAGTCGAGCCTGTTGGCCCACATGCCAATGATCTCAGCTACACTTGTCAGGTGCTGTGCTGGGGACTTCTCACTGAATGTATAACTTGGACAGTCTTCATAAAGCAAAGGTACTGCTTGATGGTCTCCTTGCCTATCCTGCGGACAAGCGCCAGGGCTTTATATAACTCGAGGAACAGCTTAGACTGCAGTTTCGGGCTTGCAAAGTCTGATGCTGCGAAGACTGAGACGTGCTGGCCGAGTTGACTGGTCACTTAGTGCAAGCTGATCTTATAATCAGCTGAAGTCACGATCACCTGTCCGTGACGATTAAGTCCAAGCTCTGGTCTGTCCATTGCAGTCTGGCGTCTCGAAACATCCCATCTGGCTTGTTTGCGAGCACGTTGTCGTCCAACAGCAAATGCCCTGGTGCATGCTTTTTTACCTTTGTCTCTTTGCCTTGCACCTGCCCATTTGCAACGGCTTCCTCGAGTGCTTTTTGTATCTCTCTATAATGGTCGCGGGTGACTGCAACGATCGGATCAAGCCTGACTCGCATCAAGCCTTTCTGGTGGACTGTTGTCGGGCTCTTGGGCTTACACGCTGTTCATCCTTGACACAGACAATATGACAATCAGCAGATTGCCGGTGAGACAGAAGAGGCAACATGCGATTCCTCGCAGGGGCAGAACTGAAATGGTCGCCGGCTGCAAGTTGGAGCCATGTGAGACTCCCTCCGTTTGAAAAGCCCTGATACGTACAATCTCTGTCTCCCTCCGCCCCCGCCCCGGGGATGTGTCCCTCACACGGCCCACTCAGCAGCTCCCAGCTTCTAGCAGACCCAGCTCGGAATCACTCGCAGCGTGAGATCAAGCATACCGACCAGCGCGGACAGGGCTTCAGGCATATCAGAGTCACTACTGGTAGGTACGCAACGGGTCACTGCCGCTGTGGTGTGGTGCTAGACTTGAAGAAACTGTCTCAGGAATTGACACAGAGTTCTGTTGTTGCCGGAGGCAGAAATGGCCAAGCAGTACGTCGCTGGGCTCATATGTTGTGGTCCCAGTGCACATCAGCCACGTGCTTGTTAACGTTGCAATGCATCACATGTGCTCTGCTGGGAGACCGTCCATCTTGGGGCAACAGTCTGCATCCAAACCCAATCTTGCAACTATCAAATATTTAATTTTTTTTTTTTTTCTGGTTTTCCAAAATAAAGTCGCAAAGATTTTGAGAGTTGCTTGTGAATCGAGGCACTTTCGGAATCATGGACTTTTTAAATATTAAATATCATTCTAAAATTTTCAGACCTTCACATGGAAGATCACATGGTGTGACAGACGTGATAGATCAGCACCAAGATGTGTGTCCGGCTATGGAACCGCTGAGGCAGCAATATGCAACATTGTTCTCCACAGACACTGACACTATGAGGTTTGTCTTTACATGCAAATTTGCAACTTTATTCTAGATTGTCTTGCTTCTTTGAGCATATGATCAGGTTTCTATGACAAAGGTTATCAGACTTGTTAGCTGGCCAAAGCGTTGTAATCTCTCTTTCTCTCTCTTCCTCTGAAGAAGTGTAGATCTGATTTGAGCTGTGTTGACAACCGAACCCACTCAGGACTGTAATGGGGTTTGCAGAAATCGTGTGTCAAGGTTTTCAAAACTCATGCCAGTGATGTGATTGCGTGACGTGGCGACTCACTATGACCATGACTGTCAAATAGGTGTGGAAGGCTTGTTTAAACAAGCAAATTTGGCTAGCAGGCAACGCTCAGCTGACTGAGCCAATCACCAAGGCGTCGATTTGAATGCAATGTCATACAAAGCCTTACCCTTCAAAATGCATGTCCAAAGCGCGCTTATGCATTGATATCATTACATCATGTCTCTTTCCGTCTGTTTGTGACTAAAATTCCAACTTCAGATAAAGCTGTTCATGCATCATTTCAAGTAAAATTACAAGTTGCCAGTTATTCAAGCACAACTCTTGTCCACACACCTTTGTTCTCGATTGTCTGATCACAGTCACAGACATTCATCAATATTGAAGCTGATCACATGCGCACAGGCAATGTGGCCAAGCTTGTCAAGCACCTCTTTGATCTTGCGCCTTGACTGTCTATTAGTCAGTCTCGTTTTATGTGTGGCAAGTGCATCAGTAAAAGCATTAGTCCATTCTGTTGGTCCAAATCGCAGCCAACCTGGTGCATGATAGTATTCATCACATTTGTCATGATAATCGAACCCATTTGGCGTCCAACGAGGAGGCTCATTGCATGTTTCGTTGATGACCGTGCCGTCATTTGCAAAGCAGCCATAGCTGTCTTTAGGAATGGTTTACAGAACAACAGTAATGACTTTGTTGTTCATTACGCAACAAAGTGACTGTGTGCAAACACAATTGAGCAGAAGATTCCAGACGACTTTCCAGACTTGGACTGTCCAAGTGTTTAGTTGATTCATTGATTGAACACGTTTGACAAACGCTGTGAAGTAACCCTTGCCGTCCTTGCCAAGTGCGTCATTTGTGCCTCATGCAAAGAACTTTGGCAAGGCTGGCAAGTCGTTATTCTATCAGCACGCATACTTGTGACGCATACTTGTGCACGCTGAGATCTTGACTCGTCTAGACATAACCGTTGATGGACGCACAACATTGTGGTGTTGTGACATTGAGGTGCTGAAATTTCGGTATTGCACTCGTTGTCTAGCTGGATTTAGGGTGTAGGGTTTATGGATACACCCTGAAGTTATACAGGCCTACCAGGAAGTCGGTAGAGCTATTACGATGAGCAATACAATGTGAGATGTCGCTGAATTCAGGATGCAGTGTATCTTGCTTGGAGTGATTCAAGTTTGTCAACACTGTGTGCATTGTAGGGATGCCCGCAGGCATAGTGGAGACGGTGAAGGACTTGAAGTTATCATTAACATTTCACGAGGACGCGAAAAGAGACATATGCGTGTCGGATGAAAACGGCAACCCACTGACGCCCAGTGACAACATGGTGGCCGGTGCTTTCAAGGTGACGACGGTTTGGACGGAACCAAACATAGTTATAAAGTGGTTCTAGACCAGGTGACTACTGGGCTATCAAAGCATTCCCTCACTCGTCACGAGATCTCCTAAATGTCAAAGACAGAAGGTCTGCGGCGGTTCTAGGAGATTTTGTTTTGCTTACACAGTTGACTAAAGATGTTCAACAGTTCAGCTGGTCTTTCTATGCTTTTGCTCTGCAATACGCAACACCTTGGCAAGGTTCCCAGTACATGTTGAGGCGAGGCGGGCAGCACATATGCATGAAAATATCGTTGCATAAGCAACAGCAATGGACAATAGCTTGGCATGCTCACACGTTGTTCTATTCCAGACACGACAAGACATGATGAAACTAATCAAGGGTGTCAGTATCACAGCAACAGCATGGATACACGCTAAAAACATGGCATCATAAAAACTTGTTTGTGGTGACACAATAGGTCAGCTCTGCAGAAATCACAAGCAGTTCAATTTCAATCCTGCAATGTGCCAATGCAAGCACATGTACTCGGTTGTCATGCACTCAGCCTGAGATTGCTGATGAGACAGCATGCTCAAACAACGATGCCAGTTGATACAATATGGTGCATATCCCAATTCACCAATCGCTGCCTCACGTGACTACACAAAGACCCCCACACGGCGTTCACAGCATACGTGCAACATGGTAAAGAGGCACTCAACACACAAGCATATAATTATGAAACAGCTTGTTGCACTATTTTATATGCCTTAGATCCTTTGGTGTATGGAAGCTCAATCATATTTTGAGAATAGCCTTCGAAATAGACTTGCTAAGACAGCCAGCAAGGATGCGGCATCTGGCTGAAACATCTCACTGATGTTCCCCGCCTGCCTGACCATTGCGTCTGCCTGACCATTGCGTCATTGAAATGACTTGCAGCTGAGCTGACTGCTAACCACAAATGAGCTGACAATTTGAAGATGATGGCCATGAATAAATGGGTTCAGCAGCTTGTGCACATTGTGGATTGCTCGCACTTTGCCAATTGAAGTGGGGTGGGTAGCAATCTAGTCAACCACCCAGCTGACATTTTCAATTGAGCTGACTGTTAATCGCAACTGAGCTGACACTGCAGCTAAGCTGAGAATTTTGATGCAGACGGTCATTATGAGCAGAGTCACTTGTGCTTGCGTTGGTGTTACGCACGTCTGAGTGCTCTACTGAAACTAGGCACATATGCTGCTGTGGTTCCAGTGCACATCAGTTACAAGGTCTGTATCATTAGGTGAAGCGGTGATTGATGATCTGGGATGCGCAACATATTCATCATCAACTGATGTTGTTCTTATTACCATGTTGTGACAGTCAGCAGCCACCACGCGCAGCAAGTGTCAGCACATCAAGCACCCAAATGTGCTTGCGCGTGCTGTACCTGGACTGGGCACGTATGCTGATTCATTGTGCACAGCATTCACAACATCTTTGTGCCAAGTCCCATGAAGCAGCAATTGATGAGCTGGGATCTGCAGCATATTGCATCATCAACCAGAGATGTTGTGCAATTCTGACTGCAACCAATGTGCATTCTTGCTTCAATGAGCTCAATTGCACCTGGATCGCTGCAGCATATTTTATTTCTTGTGCCCAAGGCCATAAAATTGCCAAAAAATGCTCTGCAGGTACTCTAGCTAGGTACTTACCGTGTTGGTCTATAATGCCAACAGCCACAGCCTTCTTTCTGGGCGCACATACTTCGAATCTAGACAAGGTCACTAGTGCTGATGCCTTGTAGTTGCATGTTGTTCCAAATTTGGGGCTAGCAGTACTTCTCACAACGAAATGGAACCTGAGGAGTTTGTGGACGGATATAGTCCTGCTCGTCTGTCTTACTACATGTCAAGAACATCAATGTTCTTCAACCAAGTGTCGATCTTGTTTGCCGATTCAAAAGCATTATACATGTCAATGCGACGAACATGATACTTCTTGGCGTCTATGCCCAATGCTTCTGCCTTCTCATAGGTGCAGTGCCAAGACAAGTACAGTTGCCTTCCATCTCTGCATGCTCAGCTTTGACCCATGAGCTCCCCACTGACTCCTCTGAAATCAACACAAAAATGACTTGTGACATTGCCAAGGCAACTTCGATGTTCTGAACTAAGGTGGTCGCTCCTTGTTTATATTTTAGAGTTTAGATTTTTCACAACCTGTTGGACAAATTGCTTTCGAGCGTAAACACAGCCCACCTTCGACTGGTACAAGAAGTTGAGCAATGCAAAGGGATTGATATGGGACTTCTGGCCCGTACTGTACTAGGAAGTTTGGCTGCGTGGCTCTTCGCGTCAGATTAGTAGAACGGACATCGGCCGAGGCATTTTCGCCGTTGCGGCCTGGAGGATCACGCAAGTGCTCGACCTCACAGACTTCTGGCCCCTTTGCCATTGGCGACTCATGCTAAACTTGACAACTTTTGCTCAGCACGACTGGACACTTGGTACTTCGGCTAGCAACAGATACAGCAAAAATCAGAACGACTCCAAACAAAGCTTTCGCTTGAGAGGAGTTGCGGACTTCAACATACCTGGTCACTTCTTACTTGCTAGGAAGAGCACGTCTAGGCAGAGACCCCCACTTTCTTGTCAGGTTTTGTCCCTACTATCGGTATACAGAACAATCACAAGGCACCACTTTCAGCTCGATGCCTGAGCAGCCGTCAAAGACCTGCACAGGCATTGCACATTCTGACAACGGCGTGCTTTAATCTGCAGCTGATGCCTGTATCCACATACAAAGAGCTGGTTCAACAAAAGTTTGACGCACGCACCGAGTATGAAAAAAACAATGATCATCACCCCAAGGTGGCAGCAGAACTTGTGGCAAGAGCCAATCTGCAGCAGGGCTGGAGCGTGCTAGATGTGGCATGCGGGACTGGCTTGGTCACTTACTTGGCTGCAGCAGAAGTCGGTCCCACTGGTTCAGTGCAAGGAGTTGACCTATCTCCAGGCATGATCACACAAGTGAATGTCCTTTCTATGCTGAAGCTTGCCATGCTTATGCTTGAGCACTCACCCTAAAGATTGTGCAGCAATGAGTGATGACCATTGCAGGCAGATGCTAAGTTGCACCGGCTGCCCCATGCCAATGTCTCTTTCCTTGTGGGAGACATAGAACATGTCACATTCCAAGGGAGATCATTTGATGCAATTTTGTGTGCATCTTCAGTGCCTTACCTCAACATGACAATGATTGCAAAAAAGCTTCATGGGTGGTTGAAGCCTAACGCAAAGTTCATCTACGATATCCCTGAGGTACTGCTAGATGTGCCTGAAATTGACGAGGCCAGCACCTTGTACCATACTTGACCTGTGAAAAAGTGCAGGGCAATCTCACTTTAGCTGCATCTGGCATGCAGGAGGTCCAGGCCCTGAAATCATTCAGACAGAAATTCAAATTACAGCCACATTATAAGTGCAATACGACAAAGAACTAGCTTAGAGATGCAGTCCTGTCTTGCAGGCTCCATACACTCCACTGCTGCCAATGATGCATCAACTACTCCAAGGTCAAGGCTGTAGCAGCTCCCTGCAGCCCTTCCCACGGCTATGTGACGTAAAGGCCAATATTACAACCCTCCAAGCAGCCAGATTCCATAACATCAAGGTAGGCAGTTGTCTTGATTCAATCGCAAAAAGTTTCTGCCTGATGCATGTCTATGTCAGCATGTGATCAGATTTGCTGGCCCATGATCATGTAGGTTGAGAAGACTACAGAATTGTTGATGGGCAAGCGTGTGCTGCTGGATGATTACGTTGAAATGGGTTGGCGTATAGTGGCCGTTGGATTTAAACCCTTCATACCCAATTTGTCAACAATGTCTGAACATGATCAAGCTGTTGTGCAAAAAGAGTTCTATGCCAGAGCTACTGCTATTGGCAAAAGCATGATGAATGCTGAAGGGATGGTGGAAGATCAGCACAAAAAGTTGTGGGTAACAGCCAGTGCCAGCAAAGTGTGAATGTTGCGCAATTGTACGAGTCAACAAGCCTGTCTGCGTGACATCAGCTGGAACAAGTGAGGAATGAATATAGAGGGCCCATTGAGATAAAAGCTAAAGCATGCAGCCGAGCTGACAGACTACCGCCAGGCTGACAAGACCGGCTATATCACGCGCAACTGCAATACTTTTGCATGTTGTTCAAGTGTAAAATTCTGCTCGTTCATCATGGAATGGTTGATACGCTTTGCACCACGGTGTTGCTCAGGCTGAGTTTGTTTGGACAGAGCATGTCATGCAATGCACAGAGACAGCATGCACCCTGCTTTGATTAGTAGGCTACAACGAACACAACCGATTTCTTTATAGGAAGTATGCTCAATAATGTTCAAGCTTGACAGAGGCTCTACACACACCTATGACTGTGCCCTTGGAGTGATGCGCAGCTGAGCTGCAATGTGGTGCAAGTGAGATGAAACCCATCAGAAAAGGATGGTGCCATTGCATTGTCACCAGCTTTGAATGATCCACCTGCTGAGCAACAGATATGACCTGAACTCATAATAGCTTGTCGGCTGTTTCTTGCATGCTTGTGCTGGGGGAACCAGAAGATTGGGAAATCAGTATATTCTGGCAGCTGCTCTCGTTTGGCATAGCTCTTGGGCTACTGTTTGCCATCATCAAAGCAGCAACATTGCTGCACTTGGCACCAACCTCAACACCGCACTTTCCAAGGCTGACTGTCACTCAAGTACAATAGTGCAAGGTAACTGTGCGACCGAATACAAGAGAGCAGACAGGTTGCAGGTGAGCTGACCGTCTACAGCTGGACTGATAGCTTTCAAGGCAGAGCTGAAAGCTTGCAGCAGGCCTTAATGCAGCCGAGCTAACAAGGCGCACCTGAAACTGCTGCAGCCAAACTCACCATCTGCAAGTGAGCTGAGCTTTAAAAAGTAGTAGTGGGTATATGTATGGTTCTGGAACAGAGTCTAGTTGAAGTCTGTTTGAAAGGTCTGAATGGTGTTTCAATGTGTCCACTTTTGTGGGAATGGTGTATGAATGCATGTGAGAAGTCTGTGAGGTGGTATTTGCATGCATGTGAAAACATGTCTGTGAGGATGATTGTGTGAATGGTGTGAGATAGAAGTGTGCATGTGAGTGTAAAACTTTAGGATTTTTTCGTGATTTTTCTGAGGTTTTTTTCGAATTTGTGGACATCTGTGTTTTGATTGTGACTTGTTTTGAATGTCACATGGAAATTGAATTGTGATGTGCAGCTTGTTTGGGGGAGTTGATTTGAGGTGTGTGTGAGGTGTCTGTGGGGATGTTTGTGCAGATGTTAAATAAAGGGATAATAGGTGTGTGATTTAGTTGTGATGTTCAATATTATTATAGTAAAAAGTGGGTATATGTCTGGTTCTCCCTATGTCACCCTTATACCCCCCTTTTTCACTCCCTCCTACCCCCACACAGTGGGGTGGAGGGAGGTATAGGGGTGACTGGGAGAGGGCCCAGACTCTGATTAGACTGTCTATGGAGAGTCTGGAGGGGTGATAGGAAGTGAAGCGTTTGTGAGAATGGTGTGTGGATGGATGAGAGAAGTGTTTGAGGGGGTTGTGAGAATGTCTTTGACAATTTTGTGCTGATTTACTGCTCATGCTTTTGTGTGGGACTAGAGTGTGAGGGGAATACTCTGCTCCCTTTCAGGGAAATTCTTTGACCTTTTTTTTGAACATTTATGAATAAAAGGGCGGAGCCCTTTTGCACCCCCACAAGGGGTGCAGTGGCCATTGGCCACCTTCATTCGTTCAGGTTTTTCCATTGTTACCCTCTCTGCCACTCGCTTCCTGGATTGTATACGTGCTGCTGTTAGGGGTCAATGTCTTTGGGGGAGTTGTGTTGGGGCTGGTATGGTGTGTCCTATGGTGGGCTGATTTGTGTGACATGTGGCTTTTTACTTGTTATCGGGCTGCTGTCCCAGGCGTGAGTTGATTGGTAGTTGGGGGAGTGATTGTGAGACAGGTGTGTGGTGTCCCGTGTAGAGTTTGTGGGCAGTTTGTGATGATGGCTTGGTTGATATGTTGCTGATTAATTGCTGTTATGAATGATATCAGTAGTACAAGGGGGTGTATGCGTGGAGTCTTTTGGGTGTTTGGGGGTTTGCCGTCAGTTGTGCAAGAGTGCTGTTGGGATGTTTGTGAGAAGTATGTGATGGGCTTTTTGCTATTACCTGTCTGTCAATCTTTTCTGAATTTGATGTTTCGGGATTTCAAGTTGGTGGTGTTGTTATCTGTCATTTGGGTTGGGAAGGGGACTCCCAAAGCCTGTCATGCACTGGTGCCAGTCTGGAGGCAGAGATGGATATGCTTGCAGGGTTCAGCCAGGGAGCAAGCAGGGTTGTAGGGAGAATCACCATCCCTCCTATAACCCCCCTCACGGGGTTGAAAGGTGGAGAAGCACAGTTGGTGAACGCTTGTGTGTTGAGTGTGTATTCACAGTTTTGCACTGGGCACATATGCCTGAGACTCCACTGTACAGGTCTGTGTGTCTAGTCAGATGCAACAGTGATTGGTGAGCTGGGATCTGCAGCGCATTGCATTTTTTACTGAACATCATGTCTCAGTAAGCAGTCACAGGCTGTGTGCATGAGACCCAACTACATCAAGCACCCAGATATGCTTGCATTGGTGTTATGCACATCTGAGCGCTTGTACTTGGAATGGGCACATATGCTGCGGTTGCAGTGCACATCAGTCACAAGGTTTATCTGTTGTATCAGCAGATGAAGCAATGATCGATGAGCTGGGCTGCGCAGCATATTTCATCAACAGCTGATGATGTTGTATGAGCAGAATGTCTGAGTCAGCAACCCCCGCAGCAAGTGTCACCCAGTTGTGCTTGCATTGATGTTCTGCACAACTGAGCGCTGTACTTACTTTCAGTTCACATTGGTCACAAGGCTTGTGTGTCGAGTCAGACAAAGCAGTGGTTGGTGAAGTA
>JAABUP010008091.1_pt1 | contig 13592 bp, 16 predicted proteins | sample 5559201 | NCBI WGS metagenome assembly JAABUP01 (sample SAMN10711887, study PRJNA513373) | rock metagenome | isolation source: Antarctica rocks | place: Antarctica | reverse complement strand
GTGGTCACCTCCCCCACTCCCCCCCCCCCCCCGCGCCCCCGCCCCTTGGGGGGGGGGGGGGGGCCCCCCGGGGGGGGGGGGGGCGGGCAAGAGCGGGATGGGCATGTGCCAAATGCAGTGTGCATCTGCACTTGCTTGCAAGACGTGTGCACCATGCAGACCATGTTGTACCCCCAGGCATGATTTGTGCTTGTTTTGGGGATCAAAGTAACATCAAACCTGCTGTTTGGAACCCTTTTAAAACTTGTGCTGCTTGCACACCGAGTGTAGCACTCCCATAGATGACAAAAATCTGGACTGGAGAAGGGCGGCCATGCAAATCAAAGCCTTGTGTTCCTGTTTGCCCACATACCAGTCTTCTGAGCCCTAATTGACCTTGAGATGGCATTCCATACATGATCATCTCTCTGCACTTGCTAAGGACAACCCAGCTTGGCAACAGTCAAGTCAGGTCTGCGATTGTGAAGAATGTATGAAGGCCTTGCAGCCTAAATAAGAAAAGAAAAGAACATGCCTTTTGGCGTCAATTTAATGAGAAGCCAAGTATTTTAAATAAATTTCAAATAAACATGTGGGAACTGCTGCTGCTGACCATGACCATGTGCTGCAGAGTCGGAGGAATCTGGATGGTGGGTCTCAGCCCACTATGAACCCTCTAGATGAGGCAGCAAAGGAGAGCTCAGCACACACGGGTCCCATGTCATCAGCTCGTGATGACTACGCTCTAGCCTTGCCTCTGCAAGTTGTCGTAGACACGCAAGAAGGTGAGCAGACTGTTCCAGTACAGATAGGAGATGTCAAAACGTGTTGCCTTTGAGGTCTGTGTTCACTTTGAAATGCACATGTCACTACAGCAAGCGGCCTCTCTGCATCCCAAAGGGACTGCCAAGCAAGCGACAGTCACATGGCTGAAGCAGGCAATCCCAGGGGGCAGCCAATACCATACAGTGTCAAAATTCTAGTCCCCAGGTTCCTCTTCATTCACATGTCTGCTCTGAAACCAAGCGACATGTCTTCATCATCAGCACTTGTTATGCAAGCCCTGATAGTCACATGACTGAAGCAGGCAATCCCCAGAAGGGGGGCAAGCAGCACAGGTGGGGGGCCCCCTACAGGGAGCAGATCAGGATACTCTTCACTCGGACTATCAAGACTCGCCGCTTTGAGGCTCTGAGTACACGCGACTTCCTCCAGTTTCTCATTGTCGGCGTGCTTGCTGGTAAGACTGCCGCGCCACTTGCTCTGCCATGGCATGCCCTTCATGGTCCCCTGTCATCCCCCTTGTCACGCACTGCCATGCCCTTTGATGTATGTTGCCATGCCCTCTTTCATGCACTGCTCTGCCCTTTGCTGTACATTGCCACCCTCTTCATGCTTGAACCATGTGTCTTCCTCTATGGTCTGGTGCGTACAGCCTTGCGGCAGTTCAACATCATGGCATGATAGTGCACAACAACATAGGGCATGCCAGAGCACATCAAAGCGCAAGACAGTGAATAACAAAGAGCAGGGAACTACACAACAAAGGGCAAGGCAATGCAAGTCATAAAGGGGGTAGCAATACACACAGTCATGTCAAAACACAATGTTGTGAATGCCTGCAGGGCTATTCTGGTTGCAAGCAGGGCAGACCAGCACAGTCGCCGGGGTGAACAACCTGCGGGGGCTGCTTTTCTTTGAGCTCATGTTCATGTCCATGCGTGCCATGCTGGGAGCACTCTTCACATTCCCTTCTGAGTTCAAGATGATGCTCAAGGTGACCCCCTTCCTCCTCTTCCTGTGCTCCTTCTTCTTGTCTTATGCTTGCACCCTAAACATACTCCTTGTCTCAACCCCCTAAATGCTTTGTGTTTGTTCTGTGCCTGACACCTGGCATTGCTTTGAATCATGCTGGAACTTGTAGTTACTACCCGTTCTGAGATGATACTCTGAGTCCTCGCAACAAGCTGTTTTGCACTTGTCCACACTGCAAGCAGTAGATGTAATGCGTGTATATGTCATGAAGCCACACCGCAGGGACCTGTTGACACTACTTTTGGTCAGATGTGTTGAATATGCATACAAGGCTTGTGGAGTTGCTGTGTGCTGCACCTTGAAAAGCCGGTTTGTCCTGTATATGTCAACATACTGCTGGTGCCTGGCCCTTACCTTTGCATTGCATTGCAGTCTTCTCCTCTGAACTTGATGCATGCTTTGCAGGAGAGGGCGAGTGGCATGTATCGCCTGTCAGCCTTCTATTTTGCTCGTACAGCCTCAGACCTGCCCATTGACTGCACCATCCCCACCTGCTTCATCATCATTGTCTACTTCATGGGTGGACTCAGGTACCCTCACTGTCTCTCATGTACTGCTCTGTTCATTTCGTTTCTTCCTTGCACATGCATTACATGTGTCTTCCCTTTGGAACAGGTTTGCAAAGTCTTGAATAGCTTCCTGCGTGAATTCCTGTTCTGACAGTCAGTGTATCAACAAATAAGGTGTGTAACTCTACGCGCCTCACCAAACAACAGCATGTTGCCTTGTTGTTGCCAGACTTTGCCATCTGCAGTTTTTTCCTGAGGATCTTGTTGGCATGATCTCCTCCCTTCCTGATTGTTCCTTGCATGTCTTCATGCTGCTCTTCTTCCATGCTGAGGTTCTTGGCACTTGTGTGCAGTACTCAGCTAGTGGGCAGAGTGTACAGTTGCCGTGTTGCATCTTGTGTCAACAAGCTGCCTACACCTGCTTTTGGGCCGTCCAGGCCGCCTGTTAAGCATTTACTGCACATAATGCTGCATGCTACAGGCACACTGCTGCTGCTGCTGTGTATGAGCTTGCCACTTGTCATATGCATTAGAGCTGCTGCAGATGCAATCATTTGCTATGGGTGCAATGCTGTCTGTGTGTGTGGGTATCAAATGCATCTTGCATCAGAGCTGTTGCTACAGGTACAATGCCGGATCCTTTTTTGCCAACTGGGCTGCCGTCCTGCTGAGTCTGCTGACAGCCCAATCCATTGGTCTTCTTATCGGCTCTGTCATAACCCACCCCAAGACAGGACAAACCATTGCAACCATCACTGCATTGACCATGATCCTGGTGAGCACTACTCATGAAACTGTCGCTCCTCGTCTTCAGCCTCAGGCTGTGCACTGTAGGTACAATGCTGGGTCCTTCTTTGCTAACTGGGCAGCAGTGCTGTTGAGTCTGCTGACAGCACAGTCAATCGGACTCCTTGTTGGCTCTGTGATCACTCATCCCAAGACTGGGCAAACCATTGCGACCATCACTGCGCTCACCATGGTTCTGGTGCGCACCATTCACCACTCTAACCCCATACCCCTCACTCTAACCCCACACCTCCCAATTTAACCTCACACCTTTCACTGTAAATCCACACCCCTCGCTCTAACCCCACATCCCTCGCTGTAATCCTACACCTCTCACTCCAAACCCACACCTCTTCTGACCACCAGTCAGCAATCTGCTCTTTACTTGTGTACACAGTATGAGTCCTGTTTCTATTTTGAAGTCGCTGGCAGTCACGGCCAAACGCTTGAGTTGGTCTTGTACTTCTGGTGTTGCTGCCCCTTTTTGTCAGCTTGGACATGCTTGTGCACATTGCACAAGTGCCCCTCGCTCATTTGCCAACACACTATCACTGTGCAGGCAGCACAGCTGCCATCTTACTGCTTCCAGATCAGGTCTGTAAGCCTTGTCCAACTGTTGGTATCAGCAGCAAGCCTGTGCCAACTGTCACTTGCCATCTTTGTGCTCAGGGTCAGGTTTAAAACCTGACCCTGAGGAACCTGACCCTGGGGAAAGCTTACTGAAACGAAAGAACAGCTATATAGTGCTGTGTTGGCGACAAAACTGTTATGCAGGTGGCGGGCTTCTTTGTTCAGAGCATTCCTGACTGGATTGGTTGGCTCAAGTACCTCTCCTTCATCTACTATGGCTACAACACCCTCCTGAAGGTGAGGCTTCAGATGCACAGCCATCACTCTATCGCTTATTACTTACACTCTATCACTTATTACTTTTCAGACATGCCCAGCCCTTGTCACAGCGCTTGCTGTGCTTTGTTTCTGCATGTCAGTACTGCACATGCTTGGCATACTTTCGGTGCCTTTTCCCGAAAGCTGGGCTCATGGTCAACTGCCAGTCAAGCTAATGCCTGGGCCCATGGCATGTCATTAGCTGCTTTGTACAAAACTGGCACACAGTCTGACTGACAATGCACCTGCTGGCAATGCACCTGCTGGCAATGCACCTGCTGACAATGCACATGCTGACAACGCACCTGCTGACAATGCACCTGCTGACAATGCACCTGCTGACAGTTACTCAATTGTGGTCTGGCAGCACGCTAGTCATATATGGGGACTGGCGACTCACCAGCTTCTATGCACGCTGCAGATTCAGTTCAAGGGCATGACCATCTACGACTGTGGCACCACGTATAACCCCAAGCACCCTCAAAACAACCCAGCCTGCACTGTTGTGACCAACCTCAAGGACTCTCTGCGCTTACAGGTCAGTTGTCTTTTTATTTGCTGTCATTTGTGACCTGTTTCAGCACTTCCTGGCAATTGGTGCTACTGCTTCTGCTGTACTCGACAGGATGCCTATTATTCATGCCCCCAGAGCGCTCAAAATTGCATGCACTACTTACTTGATTGTCTGCATTTAGTTGTCCACACAGGCTACTATGCACTACAAGCTTTGATTCAAGTCTGCTCAGTACTTGGCGCACCTTGCAAAATAAGCATGCATCAGCTATGCTTGTGCTTTTGCACAAGATGAGGTCGTGTCATTGCCAGCTGGGCTGCAAAATACATTTCCCACTGCTGCAGGAAGACCTAAGCCAGTGGGTATGGGAGCCTCTAGCGCTGATTGCCTACCTGCTCTTTTTCAGAGCTCTGGTCTACATTGCTCTGCGCAAGCGCACCAAGGCATCAGTCCGCTGAGTGGTTGGTCAGCAAAATTCTTGGTCTAGCAGCTGGCATCCACTGACAATAAGGTCATTGTGCACTGATAGCAAGCATGTTGTTCTAATAGCAAGGCATGCTCACAATGTTGGCACGCGGAAGGTCATTTGAGCACGGGAGTTCTGAAGCCTCTGTGTTGCACGTGTAGACTTTGTTTCTGCAAGAAGGGAGATTTTATATTCTGCAGGGGATGCTATTACTAGGGTTGCGACTGCCTTTATGTGATATGTGTTGTTGTTTGATAAGTGTGTTACAATGACGAGTGTGACCTATTTATCTTCGAAGTCTTAAGGCCTAATTTCCACGCTGTGCTATAGTATTAGGGCCTTGTTCACTGGCCAGTAACGGAGGCCATGTAGAGGTATGATGTTTGTGAAACCTTTATACACATGATATATATGTAATCATACTGCTAACGGTGAATGCAGTTGTTTCCTGCTATGGTATGCTAGGCTCACGGTCTGCACAACAGGTGCGCCTTTGCTGCCGTACAAAATTATTCTGAGGCTCATGCTGTCTCGTGAACGTCCAAACAGCACAGATGCATTGCAATTCTGATTAGTGAAGCAGTCAGACACAGCGAGGAAAGAGCTCTCCGTGCATGATGTCCGCTATCTCGGGGAAGCCATTTGTCGAATCGAAATCGTAACCTGAGCTAATCTGCAGCTACCATTTCGGTAACCTAGAAGTGTGAGAACGAGCTGTAAGACTGTTGAGCGCAAGCGTTTGAACACACCACGTACAAAAATTGCATAAGTCACCCTAGTCACAGACACGTACTCATCCTGTTCTCAGGTGTGAATTGTTCCAGGTACCAACTTGCGACAGTCCACTGCCTCTGCTGCAGCCGTCTGTATAGCTAATAACTGCACAACGTGCACGAGGTGCTACAAGCGACATTGCTGCTGGCGGGTGTGATTTACATGAGCACTGGTGACGAGAGATCGCCCATATCGCTCGACAGTGATTCCGAGACTTCTCAAGACGCTCACCCCGTGGATGCAGTCATCCAGCAAGCGATCTTCAGAAACCGAACTCCCACACTTCAATCCAATGTGAACGTGACGAGTGGCAAAAGAAAACGCGATCCTACACCTCCGGACGCTGATGTAATCTCATTACATTCTTCGTCCTCGGACGAAGCTTCACACGACAGCGATAGGGAACAGGCTGAGAACAAAATCCCTATTGCCTCTGGTGCTGACAAACCGGCGTTAGGTGCTCCAATTGGCGTGACAGTTGTGGAAGAAGGAGCTCAAACACGGAACCCTGAAGTCCAACGGCTGCTTCGTGGTGGCAGGCAAGTCTTCTACTTGCAGCATGCAGTTCTAGTGCCCCTCAGTGGAGGTCAGCTTTCTGCAGCCATGTGATCAAACACAGACACGGACAGCAGCTGTTGGGACAGGTGATTGATGCAACAGACAGCCCTGCAGCTGAGGTCTTCCAGACGGCGCAAAGCACTTCATTTTGCGCAAGTCCCAGTTCATGCATGCAACAACATGTAGCACACCGCATATACAAATCATCATGGTGCAGGTCCTGACAGCTCCATGGTTGGTTTACTGTTTGTCCCAGCCTTGCGCAGGTACTTTGATGCGAATGTGCAAGAGCTGGGTCCAGTATGCTTTTATTGTGGGCTAAGAGGCCACAAGGCAAAGGACTGTACGAACCAGCGGAAAGAGCTGCCCTGCGCCCTTTGTGCACAGTACGGCCATAACAAATCACATTGTCCTAGCTGTAAGTCCACTGCCACCTGCAGCCTCACTCAAGTCAGCTGTGAGAGTGAGAAATGTGTGAATGCCTGTAGCAACAATGTGCATGTGAGCATGCATCATCCATCATTTGACTTTGTGATTACAGACTTACAGGCTGTAAGGCTGGCTAGTCCAAGCCCTCACTGCAAGGCATGCATCCTCTTGCTTTTACATCCCTTACTCATGGCTGTGATTGGGAGAAGGCCAGCAGCATTGTGACTGCAGTAGCTGAAAGCTTGCACTTGTGCTGTGCTCTTGCACAACCTTTCAACTTGACGTAAGGCGTATGCGTGGTGTGCATGCAGTGCTGTGCTATAAGTGCCAGAAGCGAGGGCACATTGCCAGGGAATGCCCCAATGCAGGAATGGCTTTAGATGACACTAAGAAGGTTTGCCTTCGCTGTGGTAAAAGCTCATGTGCAGCTGCTGGCACACAAGACTACCTCAGGTACTTCCTCTTCTCAGGTGTTCAAGCTGGCAACCTATGACTGAAAATGGCACGCACAAAAGTGTTAGATCAGGGGCTACTCACAAAACTGTTTGTTGGTCAGCCTCAGAGCAGGTTGTGTCAGTGTTGACAACGTTACTAGCAGAATCGGCAATTTGCCTAGACCTTGTGGCACTTCATGGCTTATTCTATTTTTTTAATGACTGCAATGATTCTCCGTATCTGCTGGAACAGACGTAATGACAGCAAAGGCCACCTAGACGTGCACATTTGCAATCTGTACCGCAACTGCACACAAATGCCTTCTGATCAATGCATTTGCATCCTTTTGCACTCATCCTAGTGTCATGGTGCTGCAGAGCAGAGGGTGGTTGTTCAGAGCCCTACCTGAGTGCTGACTTGGCCCTTGTACGCTGTTACACCTGCAACCGCATGGGGCACTTGTGCTGCAAAGAGGGGCCTCAGGACCCCCCGGAGCCCTCATGTCATAACTGTGGGGATGCAGGGCACATGGCTGTTGACTGTCGGATGGACAAGCCTCAGAAGGCAAGCCTCTCTGAGATGTCTCACATGCAGTCACATGCACAGCCTTCTTCATCTGCACTTTTCTCGTATCCATCCCTTTTCTGTCCTTTTGTTTTGTCCTTAAGTGGTGAAAGGATCTTGCATGGCAATCCGATAACTACTTTGGGCTGTTGCGCAAAACCAGATTAGGGACATATCCACATGCAGCTGTCCGTGCATATGTGCCACAACAGCACGTTGAGGCCCTAGGAGTGGGCAGCTGGCATGTTCAGTAAATCATGCAGCAGATTCAAAGCTTGTTTGAATGTGACAGGTGAACATGGAGCGACAGTTTGATGTCAGGCAAGGTGGGTATGGGCAGGCCAGTCAGTATGGCGCAGTAAGGGCGCAAGACCGGTGGTCTGCTAGGGCAGGCCCTGCCGGGGGCTATGACAGGTTCTCCAATGGAGGCGCTTATGCCGGTGTCCACACTGGTGAGTTTGCCTTTTTGTACAGTAACGCCACTAGTACTGTGGTTGTGTGTGTGTCTGTGTCTGCTTGGTCATGCGTAAGGCTTGCTTTGCTTGTCATCTGATGTTGACTCTGCAGTGGGGCATTTGCTTGCTTGGGGTATCAAAAAGCCTTGGCTGAGTTGCCTTTAATGCTTGTGAATACATGCAGCGACCAGACCCTTGGTTCATGCTGTGCATTCCCGTGCAGTAGCTCTGTGCACCTGTTCCCACAGATGTCTTTAATGACGTCTTTACCGATGTCCCTCTGAGTGCAGGTGCCAGCATGGCAGTTGGCAATGGATATGCCTCCAGAGTGAATGCCCTGCATGACAGAACCCGAGGGGGGCGGGATGACTTTGTCACACCCAGAGCCACCGGCAACAGACACTATCCTGGCAGCGAGAAGATACATGGTCCACAGTATGATAGGTTTGACAGAGCCGATGGTTATGGTGATTCAGCAGCATACACCGCCCCTGTTGCCAGATGGCGACGATGATGTTGTAAGGAGTGGGATTCAGCTCTCCTGTCTGGGTGTGTTTTGTTCAGAAGGCCATGCGCTGCCTGCTCTCACTGCATGATCTGTCTGCGACAACTTTGTTTGTGAGGGTTGTGCCAGTCTGGCACCTATTTCAAGGTTTAACTGCACGTTTGTGTTGGGTAGCCTTGTGTCAAGTCAAAGCTTGAGTGGTCTGTTTGCGAGAGGTGTTGATCAGCATCCTTGTCATGACTGATCATCAAGTTTGCTGTTGTTTTTGGCTGCTTCCAGTGTGCTTGTCATTGTGTGCTCAGAGGCACAGTTGCAATGCTGCAGTTGAGGCCTAGGGATTCCACTTTTAAGTAGACCTCAGATCTACTACAATGCATGTAGTATATAGATGCCTGTCTGAAGGGTGATCATGGGGCAGCATTCCAGCAATTCCTCTGTATAATCAGGACTTTCTGATGAATTAAAAAGTCTTGCATATCAACACTGAAAAAGGTTCTTAGACTGCATGGATACTGTAGCAGGAGCTACAGCATGTCTTCTGATATAGACACAACCACTGACACATCCTCCAATATGATATGATAATCATGATCAGCTCTATATGTGCTGTGCTTGCGCTCGTGGCCAGCCAGAACTGTCACCCCTGACCTAACATACATCAAAAGATGCTACGAACTCTGCGTACCAGCTTTCAAGTCAGCGCTTCTAATTATCATGACTGTCAACATAGCCTCTGAGCTGCATCTCAATGCATGGCGCAGCCTGACACAATTCTGCATGTTGCTTACCGTAGTTACTAGTGTAGCACTACTGTAGTACTGGGCCACAATGTCTCCATGATTCAGGCATGTCATCAAGCTCGGCAGATGCTTGCCAACGTGTATCTATCAAGGAAAGCATGTGTTATGATCCAGACTGCATCTGCCTTGACATAGTTTTACAAGCTAGAGAATAAGGAAGGCCAGCAAATCAAGAAAATGTTGGGGGGTCTATGTGTCCACTTAGTGCAGGTCAATTAGCATCTCAAGCCAACGTATCAGCTGTATTGTCAGTTTATGCATTGCTATGCTGCAGCCCAATTGGCTTTATTCTACAGGGTGTTTGATGCAGTATACATATCACATTGCATCAAAACAGCCATCAACTTGATAAGAAAGCAACAACACACTGAAAGTGAAAAGCAGTGTCAAAGCTCTGAAAAATATGTACATGTTGGTCGAAAGTCAACTTCCCCAGCAAAAATATACATGGCAGTTTGGTAATGGTCGGCACTTGTCTTCAGTCATCATCAGTTGTATATGGGGCGCCACTTAAGCACAGGGAATTCGGCAATTTTGAGCTCGAGCCTCTTCCCGACAGCTCACCCAGTGCTCTGACATCCTGACGATCAGATCATGCTTTACAACCAGACGATCAGCTGCAGTCTGCTGTCTCTTCAATGGTACTTTAATTTTCATCCAGCCATAGAAGTAATCAATGCAGCCTTCATGAGCTGCTGCCTGTTCATAGGGAGGGACACCCTGCACTGCTTTGCTGAGCTTCTCCTGGCACCTGCAGCATCACCACAACGCATGAGCTTGTTGGTATTGCTATATGTCACGAACCAGAGGCACAAGTATCTGGGATGTGCTGTGCAGCAGCAGAGCAATGTACCTTTGACATACAGGTGCAACCTTGCTAGCTGCAGTCAAGCGTCCAGCCGTGAAAGCACCACAACCCCTGCAGTGTTCAAAACCTGAGCCTCTACCCTGATCGTATAACCACAACGAGTGGGCCCTATGGGAAGCTACAAAGATGAACTGTATCGAGCAGATTGCACGCACCTGCAAGGTTGGAACCAGCCGTCGATCACCAGGTCCGTGCCCGGATAGTACAAGGCTGTGTCAGGATTGTAGTGCAATATGTCTGACTCTTCCTCGCTTGTGGTTTGCGTTGGACAGAATATCAACGGAGGTGGAGGGGCCTTGTTGGAGCCTCTGGTGGCAACTTTTGTCTGGTTTGCCCTGCGCTTCCTCACAGGTCGTCTCTGAGGTGGCGTAACAGAGTCCCTGTGCAGAAGCTGCTCAGTACGGTGGCTCTCGTCACTATTGGGCTCAGCAGGCTCCTGCTCAACAGCTGAGGCTTGTGATCTTGCTTTTTTGCTACACTGAAACCCAGTTTGCAGGTCGTCGCTTGAAAAGCTTTGCCTCCGCTTTGACATTGCACGAAGCGTTCACCTAGCCTGACAGAATACAGCACTTGACGTTCTAGACTAGCTGTCGAGTCAAGCAAAGCGAGACCACTGCTTTACTCAACAGCTTGCATGATCGAGCTGCAGCATCTGCGCAACTGATCAAGTATGGCGCTGCAAGTTTCGTGTCAGCATCTAGTGAACCCTGACTTAAACGACTACCGTCATTGAGCGTGACCGTACATATTCGGTAAACGTGTTTGAGTTGAGATTCTCTGCTGATCTGCTACAAGTCAATGAGATCTGCTATATAGGCATCAGAGCTACTGAGCAGAATATGCCTCATGAAGCAGCTGACGCCGCTAAATGTTTACAAGGCGTGCAAAACTCCTCAGACAGCTCAATTGCAGATCGGCTGACTCAGTCGATACTGCCAGAGCCGAACTCGGATCGTAAGTGCCAAACAGCAGGTGCAGGCCGTAAATGTTTTGTATCTGTCGCTGCAAAACTGTTTCGGAGCGCAATGAAGCACGTGAGATGCTGCGAATTGCATTCTTCAGCCTCACCAGCTCTTTGCTTTTGATTAAAGCACTTATAAGCACTTGATGTTCCAGCTATCGCCTTCACCTGCAGTAGTATGCTACTTTTTCCCTATGATAACTGCGCAGTTTTTACACGGAAAAGGTACGACCCATACTCCTAGGAGGCCTGATGCTTAGACACACTACTTTAGGTACCCAATCTTGAAAGAGATCAGTCTTGACTATCATCATTTTGCTCACAGTCTGTACACTGGCTCTAACATACCTGGCCTGTGGACTGGACTGTTGTCTGTTTACCTCCTCCTTATGGCTTCTTATCGAAAGTGTGAGGCCAGCAGATAAAGGCAAAATCTTCATCTAGCAGACTGTCTTCCAGTTGTATGCCCATCTTGAAACTCACACACTGGCCAAGACTCATGATCATGCAGCACCAGTGATGCAATTGTGGACAAATGGTGCTGAAGACCGCACTGTAGTCTGCATCTCTATGCGGTTTAATGGAAGAGCCTGCAGACTGCTGTAACACATACCAATACTTGCGGGTTGCAAAGAGACTGACTGCTTTTATGCCAGACCTTGCCGGCAGAACGCTCTTGACATTTTAATAAGGGCCTACAGCAACAATGTGAATGGCAACATCTTGGTCCTGAACCTTTACTTCATGGTCCTGTACCTTTACCTCATGCATTTACCATATTACAGGCCTTGCTCACCAAACGTGGTGTCCTACTGAGTGCAGCTGTGGCAGCCATTAAGTTGAACACATGCTGTGAGGAACCAGCTGGAATGATCACTTCACCAGCTGCTGCTTGCCCAGTACAATGCTGTGGCCATTCACCCAAATTCGCCATACAACAAATGAACTGAGGTAGCCTCCACTGATAAGAGCAAACACAACTGGATAACCTCCTTGAGACGCAGCAATATTGCCTGTCACAATGTTGCCAAGAATGCCGACCATAGTGCCACATGTGTTGGTGATGCCAAGCAGCTTGCCAGCATCTTGAGGGGCAACATCCTGCAGCCCACATTTGACATAATTATTATAATAATAATGACAATAACAACACTAAAAGTCATAATAAACTTGCTTTTCAGCTCATGATGAGCTAGGTATGTGCGGGACAAGTCTTGTCTCTTGTCTCTTTTGACATGTTGTAACACATCTGAGTAACTTCACAGCACGTCTACCCAAGTATGTTGCTAGACATGCACAAGCATACGGCAAATTGGTGCAACACCTCGCGGTTTGATGCCACCGTGGTGCAATGCTCAATTGCGCACAGCCAGAGGAGCTAAAGCAGACAGTGCTAAACTTCTCACAGCCTCAGCTTCAAATACAATCATGAAGGGCAGTATGTGGTAGCAGTCACCTGAACATAGGCATGGAAGCCGGCATAGCAGAAGGCTTGTAAGGACAGGGTGCCGGTGAGGCACAGGACTGCTGTTGCCACACTAGAGCCCTGGGACGCAATGATCAAGGGCACTAAGCTCACAGCTGGACCTGCAGGAAGAAGATGAAGGAGAAGAAGAAGAAGAAGAAGAAGAAGCAGCAGAAGAAGGAGGGTTTTACAAGATTCTGCCAGCCAACACGGCCACACAGACTCACCAGCTGGAGCCACCAAAAGCAGATTGAGGAATGTTATGATCATTACTATTAGGAGCGAGAGTTGTCACGTATCTTGCTGACTAACGGCTGCTGGGAGGTACAGCCAGCTGGCTTGCTGGCATGACACAGTCAGCTTTCGTGAGGCATGGCAGCTTTGCTCAGACCCAACAAGCAAGACTGGTTTGGGTCACTAAATGCACTGTGGGCAGACCAGTCCCAAGCTCCCCAGAGCATCCCCAACACAGCATTGGTAACCACTGTGGTCATGATAGTCATCATCATCACAACAACGACAACAGCACTGAAGAGCAGGTGCTACGTGTGGTTGAAACCCCTACCAAGAGTAGCAACATCTTGGCAGAAAGTTCTGATATGCAAGGCACTCCAGCCCTTCTGGTCACGCAAGTGGCCGGCTAGTCTGCCAGCCAGCACTGCTGCAATGGCTGTGCCCTGCATCACACAAATTGATCAGAGAAGCAATGCAAAGGATGACAGAAGACAGAGAAGAGTCAGAGCAACTGGCCATCGCTCCTGCTGATCATGCGTATGTTCAGCCACTTTGCCAGCCAGCATTGCTCCAACGGGGGCAGGGGG
>JAABUP010008090.1_pt1 | contig 13597 bp, 15 predicted proteins | sample 5559201 | NCBI WGS metagenome assembly JAABUP01 (sample SAMN10711887, study PRJNA513373) | rock metagenome | isolation source: Antarctica rocks | place: Antarctica | reverse complement strand
GCACCCGAGGTCATCCTGTCGAGGACGCCAATGCCTGCAGGCCCATCAGGTCCGCCGGGATCAGCTCCGGCGCTCGGCATCATGCTGAACTAAGATTTCACCCGGATCACTCGATGGGGGCTGGTCAAGACAAGCTTCGACGATGCCGAGTCAGCCACCAAGCTGATCTACCATTGTCTTCGAGTGAGAGAAGACAGTTAATAGTATTTCAAGCGTCGATTGTATTTCAATTTTACTGGGTTCGTCGTACGGCTTGTCTAACCAAATTTGCTAATTAAACGTTCGGTTTCGTTGCCACGGAAAGGAGCCGCCTCCGCTTGCCCATGATACCTCTTGGTCAAACGAACCGAACTCCAGGCGGTCACTCGGCCATGATGATCCGCTTTTGGTCGCTTCTCCCATCACCACAGCTCCGGTGATCGCTCTGCGGAATCCTGGCTTGCCGCCCAGCGAACCCGGGACCCGGCGCAGCCTGGTGCTACCGGGTCGGGTCGGGTCGCGCGATCGCAGTCTCCGCCGGAAGGCCCGCGCCATATCGTAGCCCGTCAACAAGCAAAGCGACCATGCGTTGTGTCTGGCCAGCGCTATCGTCGCCGGCGCGCATTCCAAGGCGTCCGACCGCGCTGAGCAGGTCGTTCGGCTCGACGTCGGCGCGCACCTCTCCGGCCGCGACCGCGGCCTGGAGCAACGCTTGAAGAGCCGGCAGGAGCCGCCGCTGGAAATAGTCGGGCAAGGCGTCGAACGCCGGGTCGCCCGAGTGCAGGGCCGCCGCCAGGCCGCGCTTGGTCGAGATGAAGGCCGCGTAGCGTTGCATCCACCGCGCCAGCGCCTCCGCCGGCCCATGTTCGGCCGCCAGCATCGGGGCGGCGTCCGCGCACGCGTCGACCTCGTGACGAAAGACGGCGGCGACCAGGTCGGACCTTTGCGGGAAGTGACGGTACAGGGTGCCGACCCCGACACCCGCGCGGGCGGCGATCTCCCGCACCGGAGCGTCCACGCCCAAAGTTGCGAACACCTCCAGGGCCGCCTTGAGCAACGTGCCCAGGTTCCGTTGCGCGTCGGCGCGCACGGGCTTGGATCGTGCCGCCTCGTCCATGGCGCCGTCGCCCTGCTCGAAGACGTGCGTGCTCATTTCCAAACTCCCGCTTGCAATACGGAACGTTGTTCCATATGTATTCGGAATGCTGTTCCACTTTAGCAAGTTAGCGTAGCAGGATCGGATTGGCCATCGATCAATGGTCCTCGAAGCCGGGGCAACTTCAAGAAAGGATGTCAGCCGTGAACAACCTGATCGACAAAGCCCGCCGTCTTCCCATCCGCGACGCGGAACCCACCGTTTCCGTGGCCCCCGTGACGCTTGCCACACCGGACCGCGGGCGGGATCTCGAATTGCGGGTGACGGCTCCGGTTACCGGCAGCGACCTCCCGATCATCCTCCTGTCACACGGTCATGGCCCGTCGCTCTATCTCCCTTCGAAGGACGGCTATGGTCCGATCGTAAATTTCCTGGCGGCCCATGGGTTCGCCGTGATCCAACCCACGCATCTGAATTCTAGGGTGGCCGGCCTTCCTGCGGACGCTTCGGGCGGCCCGCTGTTCTGGCGATCCCGCGTCATGGACATGACATGCATCCTGGACCGGCTCGATGAGATCGAGGGCGCGGCGCCGGCAATTGCTGGCCGTCTTGATCGGACCAAGGTTGCCGCGGTCGGGCACTCGATGGGTGGCCAGACCGTCGGAATGCTGCTTGGCGCCCGGTTGACGGACCCTCAGGATGATGGTGCGAAGGACGTGAACATGATTGAGCCGCGCATCAGTGCGGGTGTGCTGCTTACCCCGCTTGGCAATGGCGGTGACGATCTGAGCGAGTTTGCAGCCAAGAACTTCTCGGCCCTCAATCCCGACTTCTCCCATATGACGACGCAAGCGTTGGTGGTTGTCGGCGATGAGGACGAGTCTACGTTTCTTACGGTCCGGGGTGCGGCCTGGCACACGGACGCCTACCACTGCAGCCCGGGACGCAAGTGCTTGCTGACCCTGATCGGGGGAAAGCACGGAGTCGGCGGAATTGCCGGCTATGATGCAAAGGAAACCGACGATGAGAACCCGGACCGCTTGGCTGTCGCCCTGCGGCTTACCTGGGCCTACTTGCGTTCCGCACTCTATGCTGATGATCCCGCCTGGTTCGAAGCATGCAAGGCGCTGAAGGAGCACGCCAGTTTGCAAGGCCATGTCGAATGTAAGTAGGGTTGTCATTGGCCTTTGCCAATCAAACCTCCAGGCATTGTGACCATGAAGCTGTGCAGACTGGCCGCTTGACCCTGTAGCCCATTGATCAGCAACCAGAGCCAGGGGGTCCGGTAGCAACGGAACCAAAAGCTCGAGGCTCTTGTCGGGATCCGGGGTGGTGGATGTGGGTGGCGCAGTAAGGGGGCATCTGATGTGATGCAGAGGTGCGGGCAGGATGCCTGGCCGCACGAGGAGGCCCGGCACCATGGCTGCATTTGACCTGGTCAATCTGTCTGGGCTGCTGGATGACGAGAAGTGCTTTGCGCTTGTTCGGCAGCATCGCTGGCCCGACGGTGTCCGCTGTCCTGGCTGTGAAAGCAGCGTGGTCATCCGCGGTGGCCACGATGACACGCAGCCTCACCGGCAGCGCTACCGGTGCAAGACGTGCACGGGGCGCTTTGACGACCTCACCGGCACGGTGCTGGCCGGATACCATCAGCCGCTGCGGGTGTGGGTGCTGTGCCTGTATTTCATGGGCCTGAACCTGTCGAACCGGCAGATCGTATCCGAACTGGGCCTGTGCGCCTCGGACGTGCAGGCCATGACGGAGCAGCTCCGCGGTGGCTTGGTGGCCAGGGCACCTGAAGTGGTGCTGAGTGGCGAGGTGGAGGTCGACGAGGTCTACGTCGTGGCCGGGCACAAGGGCCAGCCGGACGAAGTCGCCAAAAGGGGCGGCTGGGCCGGCGCCGCAGGCTGGCAGGAGCGCCGGGCCGGGGCACGCTGGAGAAGGACAAGCCACCCGTCCTGGGCCTGATCCAGCGCAGCGGTCAGGTGGTGCTGCACATGCTGGCCAACGTGCGGCAGAAAACGATCAAGCCGATTATCACCGGCGCCGTTGCTCCGGGCGCGCTGATCCACACCGACGAATACGGCATCTACGCTCGTCTGGACGAATGGGGCTACGGGCACAAGACAGTCTGCCATGGCCGCGGGGAGTATGCCCGCGACGAGGATGGCGATGGCTTCTGCGAGGTCCACGTCAACACGATCGAGGGCTTCTGGTCATTGCTGCGCTCGTGGCTTCGCCCGCACCGTGGCATCTCGCAGGAAAAACTGCCGGCCTATCTCGGCTTCTTCCAGATCGTCCACAATGCACGCCGCCGAGGCCGAACCCTCCTTGAAGCTCTCCTCACCGGCTTGGTCGCGTGACCTCCGCTTCACCACCCCGGAACCCGACAAGAGCCAAGCTCGATTGATCAATGCTCCTTCCCTTTGTCGAAAACCGTACGAGCTTCTTCGACCGCTTGAAGGTTCTCGGACGCCCAAACCCAAACGCCGCAGAAGGCCGCACCAAGGCCTAAACCCAGCGGAGTTAGCTTGTATTCGACTTTTGGAGGCACCACGGGATACACGGTTCGTATCAACAGGCCGTCACGCTCCATGTGGCGAAGCGTCTGGGTCAGCATCTTTTGGCTGATACCCTTCACCTGTTTGTTCAGCAAGGTGAACCGCACTTCCCCCTGCTCGGTCAGCACCTCTAGGATGAGCATGGTCCATTTGTCGGCAACACGGCCGATCAGGTCGTTTACCAACGCCGCGACACGCGGGTCGATGTCAGCGGGAGGGGTGGCCGACGCATAGCGCTGCGCCGCCTTGATCTGCTCATCGGTGAACTGCGGCATCTTGTTCATACGTGACACTCTCTTCCTGGTAAGTATGGAACTCCGCAGTGCCTACTTTACCGTAGAGAGCGATGGGTTGATACGACGATAGATGACAAGATGTGATCGGTCGATGTCATCGGTTTAAGCGGGCCGATCCGCACGATCAGCAACGTGGACTGGTAACTACACATGAAACTAACGGCCAAAACCATCCTGATCACAGGCGGCACGAGCGGGATAGGGCTGGAGTTGGCGACCCAACTGCTCCAGCGCGGCAACACAGTCATCGTGACTGGCCGCGACCAGAAGAAGCTTGATGCAACCAGCAGGCTGCTATCCAACGTCCACGTCTTCCAAAGTGATGTCAGCGATCCTAAAGCCATTACGGCGCTGCGCGAGGTGGTGCTTGAGCAGTTTCCAGCCCTTGACGTTCTGGTCAACAACGCCGGCATCATGCGCAACTTAAACCTTAATCAAGACCGTGACCTAACCGACGTCACCCGTGAGATCGACATCAACCTGTGCGGGCCGGTTCGGATGATTCAAAGTTTTTTGCCGCATCTAAAAACCCGCGAGGATGCGTTGATCGTCAACGTGTCATCGGGATTGGCCTTTATTCCGCTACCGCTCTCGCCAGTCTATTGCGCGACCAAGGCCGCCATGCACTCGTTTTCGCAGTCTCTACGATCGCAGCTGGCCGGTACGGGTATAACGGTTATCGAGTTAGCCCCGCCCGGTGTCGAGACACCGCTGTTCCGCGGTGAGTTTGCCAACGAGATGAAAGGTCAAAAGGCCATGGACGTGAAGGTGCTTGCTCGCAAGGCAATCGCCGGTATTGAAGCCGGCACGCTCGAAATCCGTCCAGGGCTGAGTAACGTCTTGAAAGCGATGAGTCGCGTCGCTCCAGGTTTTATGTTCAGTCAGATGGCGAAGATGGGTAGGTCAAAAGCTACTTAGTCGGATCAGGCCCTCATGGCGGACCTCCATCAAACCACCGGATACTGTTGGCGAATTCGGCAGCTTGTTGCGGGCGCGGGCGTTAAGCGGGTTTTCCGTTAGGAGACCTGCCATGTCGCTTCGCCCTCAGCAGCCGATCCCGCTCGTGCCCGACGACACCGCACGGGTTGCCCGTGCGGCATTCCGGCGAGGCAACCCGTGCCCGTCGGCGGTCTCGGTCCGCACGGTAGCGATCATGTTGCCGTCAAACAGGCAGAACGGACGCTTGGTGGCCAGGTCGAACAGCATGATCGTCGCCTGGTGCGGGTCGCCGCCCAGCCCTCGGTTGCCGGGCCAAAGTCCCGCCGCCTTGGAACCCGAGCAAGCCTTGCGCGGCCACGTCGCCGGATTTGATGCCGGAGATGCCGTCCGTGGCCAGACGCTCCCGCACCACCGGGAAGTTCCGGCCCTGCCTTGGCTGTGCAGCACGAACACCTCGTGCATCGCCTGGGTGACGGCGCCGGGTCCAGCAGCCGTTCGACCTGGTGCTTGTCGAGCAGCAGGATCCGCGCTTCATCGTACAGGTCGGGTTCGTCAAGGATGCCCGCTGTACCAGCCTGGAGCACCACGCCATGCAGACCCTGCCGACCTATGCCGATGTGGCCGCCGCCGCCGGGCGCATCCACGGCCATGCGCACAGAACGCCGTTACTGACCTCGCGCTTCGCCAACGAGGAGACCGGCGCTGCGCTGTTCTTCAAGTGCGAGAACTTCCAGCGCATGGGCGCCTTCAAGTTCCGCGGTGCGATGAACGCACTGTCGCGCTTCGACGGGCGGCAGAAGGCGGCCGGCGTGGTGGCGTTCTCCTCCGGCAACCACGCGCAGGCGGTGGCGCTGGCGGCGCGGCTGCTCGGGATCCCGGCGACGATCGTCATGCCGCTCGACGCGCCGGCGGCGAAGGTGGCGGCGACCAGGGGCTATGGCGGTAACGTCGTGACCTATGACCGCTACACGGAGGACCGCGAGCGGATCGGGCGCGACCTGGCGGAAAGGCACGGCCTGACCCTGATCCCCCCGTACGACCATCCGGACGTGATCGCCGGGCAGGGCACGGCTGCCAAGGAGCTGATCGAGGACGCGGGTCCGCTCGACGCGCTCCTCGTCTGCCTGGGGGGTGGCGGGCTGCTGTCGGGCTCGGCCCTGTCGGTGCGGGCCCTGTCGCCGGACTGCCTTGTCTATGGCGTGGAGCCGGAAACCGGCAATGACGGGCAGCGATCGTTCCGCACCGGGTCGATCGTGCACATCGACACGCCGCGCACGATCGCCGACGGCGCGCAGACGCAGCATCTGGGGCAGCTGACCTTCCCGATCATCCGGCGCGAGGTCGCCGACATCCTGACCGCATCCGACGGGCAGCTGGTCGACGCGATGCGCTTCTTCGCCGAGCGGATGAAGATGGTGGTCGAACCCACCGGCTGCCTGGGCTTCGCGGCGGCGAGGGCGATGAAGGAGGAACTGGCGGGCAAACGGGTGGGGATCATCGTCAGCGGCGGCAACATCGACCTCGCCCGTTACAGCGGCCTTCTTGCCGGCTGAGGCGCAGGTCCTCGGCGCGCTCAGCGCGCCAGCCTTGGCGTGCCCTGAAACGAGGTCTGATGTCGCCGTATGAGTGAAGCCACCAAGCTGCAGCACCTCGTCCAGCGCCTGCTCGGCCTCGCGCGGGCAAGCGGCGACGTGCCCGCCACGGCGGCCGACGCCGAGGCGGCGGCCGAGGCCCTGCTCGCCGCCGGGCCGGCCAGCGACGAGGCTGCACTCGACAGGCTGCGCGCCACCGTTTCCGCACGCCTGGCGGCGAGCGATCGCCAGGACGTCGACGCGACCTTCGCCGGAGCGGCCGACGCCGTCGAGGCGCTGACTGGTCGCCCGCCCGGCATCCCGGCCATCCAGGAGATCGCGACCCTGGTCGCAACCGCGGCCGGCCTGGATCCCGGTGCCGCCAGGGCGCTTCGCCAGCGGCTCGTCGCCACCGAACGCAGCCGCCGCGCCGCAGCCCGCCAAGCCAGGGAGCGCGCCCGCGAGATACAGCAGGCCGAGGAGCGGCGCCTGCGTGAGTGGGAAGGCGAGCTGGTCGGCACCGACGCGCTGCCCGGCCTGCTCGGCGCGCCCCGCAGGCTGGTCGAGCGCTGGATCGCGGAGGGCCTGATCCCGGTCGCGCGCAGCACGACGGTCCGCCGCGGCGGCAAGGCTTCCGAGGACCTGGAGTTCCACCCCGACCAGATCACCGCCCTGCTGCCCAAGGTGGCCCGCTGGACAACGCGGGATGCCGAGCCCGAGCGGTCGCGCATCTCGAACGGAGCGATCGCGCGCCGCGCCGGGCTCGACCGCTACGCTGCGCATTTCGCGGAGGCGCGCGCCCTCGCCCGGCGCATCACCGTGGTGATCGGCCCCACCAATTCCGGGAAGTCCCATTATGCGCTGGACCGGTTGGCCGCGGCCGAAAGCGGCGCTGCCCTGGCGCCGCTTCGCCTGCTGGCACTGGAGTTCCAGGACGCGCTGGCCGCGCGCGGGGTGCCGGCCAGCCTCATGACCGGAGAGGAACGCCAGGTGTTGCCGGGCGCCCGGCACGTCGCCTGCACCGTGGAGATGGCGCACACCAGCCGCACGGTGGACGTGGCGGTGATCGACGAGGCGCAGATGCTGGCCGATCCCGACCGCGGTGCCGCCTGGACCGCGGCGATCATGGGCATCCCCGCGCGCGAGGTGATCGTGCTCGGGGCACCGGACTGCCTGCCGCTGGTCCGCCGGATCGCCGAACTCTGCGACGAGCCAGTGGAGGTGGTTCGGCTGGAACGCAAGGGCCCGTTGCGCGTCGCCACCGAGGCGGTCGGGCTGGCTGCGGTCACCGACGCGGATGCGGTGGTGGCCTTCTCGCGCCGGGAGATCTTCGCGCTTCGCGAGCAGCTCGTGGCACGCGGGCGCACGGTCGCCGTGATCTACGGCGCGCTCGGCCCCGAGGTGCGGCGGGCGGAAAGCCGGCGCTTCCGCGAGGGCGATGCGCCCATCCTGGTCGCCACGGATGCGATCGGCATGGGGCTGAACCTGCCGATCCGCCGGGTGGTGTTCTCGGCCCTGGTGAAATGGGACGGGCGGCAGGAGCGCTCGCTGACCCCGGCCGAGGTGCGCCAGATCGGCGGACGCGCCGGGCGCTACGGGCAGCACGAGGAGGGTGTCGTCGCCGTGCTCGCCGGAGGCGGCGACCCGGCCCGGCTCCGGTCCCTGATGGAAACCGAGCCTGCGCCGCCCCTCGACCTGCGGCCCCAGGTCTCGCCCGACCGGCGCATCGTGGCGGCGATCGCCGAGGAGCTGGGGACCAACAGCCTGCTCGAAACCCTGCGCCGCATTCGGGGCGCCGTGCTTCGGCCCTCGGACCCCAACTACCGGCTGGCCGAGCTGGAGACCCAGATGGAGATCGCAGCCGTCATGGACGGCACCGAACTGTCTTTGCTCGACCGCTGGACCTATGCGCTTTGCCCGGTCGACGTGCGCGACGCCGGCATCGACCGCCTGCTCCGCTGGGGGCTGGAGCACGCGGCCGGCGACACGGTTCGCGTACCCACGGTCGGCCACCTGCCGGAGCCGCAACGTGCCGACCAGGCGGCGCTCGAGCGGGCGGAGAAGGCCGCCAGGCGCCTGGTCGCTTGGCGCTGGCTGTCGCAGCACTTCCCGGCCAGCTACGCCGACACCGAGTTCGCGTCCGAGGAGCGGAGCCGGCTGGACCGCTTCATCGAGGGTGTGCTGCAGCAGCAGGCGATCGGCCGCAGCCACTGGGGCCGGACGCGGCCACGAAAGGGGCCGGAGCGGTCGGCCGGCGATGGCAAGACACGAGGAAAGAACCGCTTCGGGCCATGAGCTACGTGCCGCAGATGGTCTGCAGCACGCGCTCGTCGGGCTCCCTCCGCCAATCGACCTGAGATAAGGCGATGGACCGGCCCTGACTTCGGGACGCGATGCATCCGCTGGCGAGCCGGTGCGCAGGCAAGGCAAGGTCCCGGGATCTCCGGCGGCTTGCGCCGCAACGTCCGGGAGACCTGGCGACTGAGCCGAGCGCCGCGCGTTGGACCAATGCCAATCACGGGAGACAACCATGAAGTTCTACTATGCACCGGGCGCTTGCAGCCTGGCCGACCACATCGCGCTGCATGAGGCCGGTCTGTCCTTCGATCACGAGAAGGTCGACCTCAAGGCCAAGCGCACGGAAGGCGGAGTCGATTTCACCACGATCAACCCGAAGGGTTACGTGCCGGCGCTGACGCTCGATTCAGGCGAAACGCTCAGCGAGAACATCGCAATTCTGGATTGGATCGCGCATCAGGATAGCAAGCTCGCGCCGTCGGGGCCCATGGGGCACACGCACCTGCTGGAAGCGCTCGCATTCATCTCGACCGAAATTCACAAGAGCTTCAAACCTTTCTTCGCGGGAGCAGACGACAGCGATAAGGCAAAAGCTGGCGAGATGATCGTCAAGCGGATGGGGTATTTGGCCGATACAATGAAAGGCAATTACCTGTTCGGCTCCACCGTCAGCGTGGCCGATTTTTACCTGTTCGTCATGTTGCTCTGGGCAAAGAAGGTCGGTGTTGAGCCACCCGCACCACTGGTCGCGTTCCGGGAGCGTATGATGACGCTCCCCTCCGTCCAGAAAGCGATGCAGCACGAGGGACTTAGCTAGCAACTCAACAATGGGTCGACTGCGGACCGCCGCTGTCGGCCCGTCTCATTCAACGCAACCCCTTTGCGGCCGGAAGGGTTGCTGAGGATGCCGCGACGGGCACGGCAGTTGCGGCCTGGATCCGCTTTCCGTATTGCCCGCACCAAACCGGACGGGCCGCTTCCGGCCAAAGTTTAGTATTGGCACTGTTGCGGCCGTCCAGCGGGGTTCGGACTTCGATCCCATCTCCGGTCAGGCGCTGGGCGCCCGCCGCGCCCATGGCGCCGCGGGCGATACACGAACAAGCTGTCAGGCCTTCTTCGCTGCGGCAGCAAGGACCACGCCGAGCAGGCCGGGAAAAGCCGCGTCAAGGCTATCGCGGCAGAGCATGTTCATGTGGGTCACGCCGTGAACGCGAGTCCGCACCAACCCGGCCTCACGCAGCACCCGGAAGTGGTGCGACATGGTGGATTTGGGCCGGCCACCATCCAACGCGGCGCAGCTGCTCTCACCCTGGCGGTCCAGCTGTACCACGATGCCGAGTCGGACGGGATCGCTCAGCGCCTGGAGAACGTCCTCAAGGCGCAGCACGCCTAAACGTCTCTCATCCAGAGCCATCGGCTGCCCCCGTTCCCCTGCGCCCATGAGCTTGCCTCCCCGTTTCCCCGGCCCCTCTGGCCGACCGCTTGCTTCCGGTCCTTGCCTTCGTTCGAGGAATATCGAACTAAGGTGTCCGCCGCGCCGAAGGAGATCACCATGCCGGGCCTGTTCGATTCCTATACCCTCAAGGGCGTCACCCTGCGCAACCGCATAGCCGTGTCGCCGATGTGCCAGTACATGGCTCGGGAAGGCGTGATCAACGACTGGCATCAGGTGCATTACGCGTCTCTCGCACGCGGCGGTTCCGGCCTGGTCATCGTCGAGGCGACCGCCGTCGCGCCGGAGGGGCGGATCACCTGGGGCGACCTGGGACTGTGGAACGACGCGCAAATGGAGGCGATGCGGCCGCTGGTCGCCGCCATCCGGGAGGGCGGTGCGGTGCCGGGCATCCAGATCGCGCATGCCGGCCGCAAGGCATCCGCGAACCGTCCGTGGGAGGGCGACGACCACATCGCGGAAGGGCAGCCGAACGCCTGGATCACCATCGCGCCCTCACCGCTCGCCTTCGGCGGTGGTTTGCCGCGTGTGCCGCGAGAGATGACCAGCGAGGATATCGCCCGCGTGCAGGCCGATACCGTCAGCGCCGTCATCCGTGCCCGCGATCTCGGTTTCGCCTGGCTCGAGCTGCACATGGCGCACGGCTACCTGGCCCAGAACTTCTTCTCGCCGATCTCCAACCAGCGTCGCGACGCCTACGGCGGCAGCGCCGAGAACCGCGCCCGATACCTGCTGGAGACCCTGGTCGCGGTGCGAAAGGTATGGCCCGAGGACCGCCCATTGACCGTCCGCCTCGGCGTGGTGGAATTCGACGGCAACGAGGCGATGCTGGACGAAGCCGTCGACCTGCTGCGCCGGATGAGGGAGGAGGGGCTCGACTTCGTCGACGTCTCGATCGGCTTCAACACGCCAGAGGCGAGCATCCCCTGGGCGCCGAACTTCATGGCCGGCATCGCACAGCAGGTGCGCCGCGAAACCGGCCTGCCCGGAGCGACGAGCTGGTATATCTCGAAGCCCGAAGAGGCCGATGCGCTGCTGCGCGAGGACAAGATCGACCTGATCATGCTCGGCCGCCCGCTGCTCGCCGATCCGCACTGGCCGTACCGGGCTGCCAAGGCCCTGGCCGTCGAGAACCCGGCCTGGGCGACGCTGCCGCCGCCCTACGCCCACTGGCTGGCACGGTATCGCTGACCCTGTCCAACAGCACGCCGTTGCCGGGTGGTCGCGCAGCGTCAACCAGGACTCCGGCAGGGCGGGCCGCCTCCTCACTGCGTCAGGTCCGATAACCGACGGAGAGCTTCGATGACCGAAACCGCAGCCCGTGCCGCCGCCCTGCTTGCCCGCTACGGCGGCACTGGGACAGCCATAACGGATGGACCGTGGAACGCGGTGCTAGCCTCGCTGCTATCGCACCGCTCCGTGCGGGCCTACCGGTCCGATCCGCTGCCACCCGGCACGCTGGAGACGATCGTGGCGGCGGCGCAATCGGCTGCGACGTCGTCCAACATGCAGACTTGGTCGGTGGTCGCGATCTCAGACCCCGGGACCCGCGCGACTCTGGCCCGCATCGCGGCCGGGCAGCGGCACATCGAGGAATGCCCGGTGTTCCTCGTGTTCCTGGCCGACCTGTCGCGGCTGGCCCGGGTCGGCGAGACTGCGGGGGTGGCGCTGCCGGCGCTGCCTTTCCTGGAGACCTTCCTGGTCGCGGCCATGGACGCCGCCATCGCTGCTCAGAACGCGGCCGCCGCCGCCGAAAGCCTGGGGCTGGGCACAGTCTACATCGGCGCGATCCGCAACGACCCGGACGCGGTGGCAGCGGCGCTCGGCCTGCCACCCGGCGCGGTTGCCGTCACCGGGCTGTGCATCGGCATCCCCGACACGGAGCGTGAGCCGGCCGCGGTCAAGCCGCGCCTGCCGCAGGTCGCGGTGCTGCACCGGGATCGTTACCAGATGGTCGACGCGGCGAAACGGGCGGCCTACGACCAGACCCTCGAGGCATTCAGCGCGAAGTCGGAGCGTGCCCGCTACAGCTGGGCGGAGCGCGTCGTCTCCCGCATGGGAAGCGTTCGAGCCCTTGCCGGGCGCGACAGGCTGCGCGAAGCGCTCGAGCGCCTCGGCTTCCCGTTGCAATGATCACGGACCTTGCTGGTCCGACACACGGCCGTGAGAACAAGCGAGTTTAAACAGGCTCGCTTATCTCTCGCGTAGTGAGACTGAAGGTCAGCCAGGGGAAAGGCCGTCGCGGAATGAGGCTGAACCACGTCGCCAACCGGCTCGCCCGGGAGCATTTCGAGACGGTCGTTGAGATGCTGACGAGCCGGCTCGGCTTCGTCGAGCTACGCCGGACCGAACGGTCGATCTGGTTGCGCCAGCCCGGAACCAACGTGGATCTGCAGTTCAGCCGCAGCGACATAGCGCACCGTGACACGGACAAGTTGCGCTCCCAGGTGTCGTTCCTGAGCGAGAGCCCGCGGGCCGCACTGGAGGATCTCGCGGCGTGGGCGGCGGCTCGCGGGTTGAAGGCCAGCGTCGGAAGCTATTCGGACCGGGAGTTCTTCTTCGACGCGCCCGAAGCGTTCGTCGATTTCGTTATCGAGGCGATGACGCCGGATCTCGCCGACTACGACGTGGGAGCATGAGGCGGAGAACGACGATCGAGGTCGCCCAACACTCTCCCGAAGCAGCTGTAATCGTGCCGCCGCGGCCCACTGCGGTGCTGAGCAAGATGGCCGGGACGGTACCAACACCGCGAGACCGCCACCTGCAGATGATCTCCGAGCACGGCCGCAGAGGCTGGCAGAAAGCCTCAGGCGACCACTGGCGTGCGCTGGCCGAGGCCGACATCAGCCAATTCAAGCGCGTGATCGGGGACAAACTGCGCTCGCGCACGGACCGCCGACGCGAGACAGGGATCGCCCTCTCTGTAAGCGTCCTGAACCGAATGCTCGAACTCGGAAGACCGGAGTACGTCCGATTGGTGTGACAGCCGATGCAGGTCGGTGCTCCACGCCCGTCTTCCAGTCCATGCAACACAGTCGCACACGCCGGACCGCCTGCGCCGTGAACTCCGACGTGAACTGATGCCGGCATCGCTTCTCCGCCATTCTGCCCTCCTGAGTGTTCAGGTTCGTTGGCGGACCCTCCACTCCCAGAAAGGAGGTCCACTGGACACCGGTGTCTCCTTGTTCAAGGGTGCTCAGAGCGCCGGGTGTCGGCGGTGCCAGTCGGTCGCCTGCTGAAAAGCGTGACCGGCGCGGAGCAGCAGGGCCTCCTCCATAGAGCTATGCTGGAAACTGGGTGACGGGGTGATCAGGCGGCGCTGTGTGCTGGCGTGTTGATGACCTCGACGCCGTTGGTGAAGGTGACGCCCTGGACGACCTTGGGCAACTGGTTCTCGCCCTTCA
>JAABUP010008089.1_pt1:0-12500 | contig 13598 bp, 12 predicted proteins | sample 5559201 | NCBI WGS metagenome assembly JAABUP01 (sample SAMN10711887, study PRJNA513373) | rock metagenome | isolation source: Antarctica rocks | place: Antarctica | reverse complement strand
CAGCTGATGACGCACCTCATCAAAGAGCGGAATGATGCCCTCAGGTGACTTTTTAAGCAGCTGCTGCACTGCTTAGCCAGAAGCAAAAGCATACAGCTCCGTGTCATTGCACCTGCATAGATGCATATACCTCAACATGAATTTTCCAACCTGTTTACTGCTTGGCCAAAAGCAGTTGTCATACAGCTTCAGAGCACTGCACCTGCATGCTCTCACAATCTTCAACGCAAAGTCACCAGTAATCCATGCGCACATATCAAGCTCCCATGTGTGCACACATATCAAGCTCCCACATTGCCATCAGCTGCGCAATGCTTAACACTTCGTCCACAGTGGCTTCATCTTATCAAGCGATTTCTCCCTGTGGCTTTGTAGATGAGTCACCTCTGGCAGCTTGTGTCAGCTGCATACCTTTGCTACAGCTTTCCCAACCAATGCGCTGCTCGCTATTCTAACCTAGGCAAGCAAGGCAAGCACAAAAGGGCACACTGTGGGAAACAAAGGGCATACTGTGGGAAACAAAGGGCACGACATTAATATCTTTGCTTCTGCTATGCAGATGGGTGGTGGCTGTTAGCTTGCAAGTCAATGCAGTGCTGGAGGAGGTTCTTGGCTGGCGGGCTTCCTATTTTCTTTTGCGCGATGAAGTTCAGCCAGTCACACTCGACGTGTTGCGTCCTCCCACCAGACTCTGCACCATGCTAGAGCAGAAAGTCAAAAAGCTAGCCAACAGCACCATCTGCCCTGTTGTTGCGCTGTCGATACTTGATGCCAAGGCAATGCACGCAGCTGGCAAGCGTACAGACCCACAGCGTTTCGCACATTTGTTGAGGACCAATCAGCTTGCCATGGCGTATGTGGTGCATGACAAGAGGAGCAGGTCCATGCCTAGACTGGCCGGTGCAGTCAAGAGGGAGATTGCCGATGCTGTGAATGCGGTTGGCGTCAGCTTACAGCCCTATGAGGTCCAGCCGCTTCTGGACGCTTGCCGCAGAAACTACAGGGCACAGAAATGGGACCCACTGGTGAGCACACATTCTGTTCGTTCATTCACTCACTCACTCTCATTCACCCACTCACTCACTCAATCACTCACCTACTCACTCACTCACTCACCCACTCACTCATCCACTCACTCACTCACCCACTCACTCATTCTCACTCATTCATTCATTCATTCAATCGTTCGTTCGTTCATTCGTTTGTTCATTCATTCATTGAATTTGTGCCTGCCTGTCAATTAAAGTGCATACAGTCCTGAGTAGCTCCCTGTGTTGGCTGACTATCTGTGTGTAACATCACAGCGCATTGTAGTCAAAGTCGTGGCCACTGCATGGCATGCACGGTGGCAGCTAAGTTGGCTTTGTGCAGTTGCTGGCTCTGGCAGCTGCCAGCAGGGCATGATGGCTGTGCAGCATGCATGCTGTACACTATACAACAAACATTCAGCGTTACAATATGCATGTGGCGTTTGTCTATTGGTCCAAATGCATGCAAGGCATGAGGGCTCTGCATAGGCTTTACCCAAGGTAAAAGCACAAGCACAGACTGTGTTTTTGAGCACAGCACCGCAGTGCAGCAAGGTGAACAGGCATGCGTTGGTGAAGCAAGAGCAGTAAACAACTCCACTGAATGTGCCAATGTGCGCTGTGCGCTCACCTGTGTTTTTTTGCAACTCAGCTATCTGTCACTAACAAGCAAGATGTTTCTCTAACTTAGAAACGTCTCAAATTAGTCCTCAGGCGTTTCAGACTTCATTTTGCATTACGAAACAAGCGTTTCTGTGACAACAGTGCCATTTCTGTGTCCCTAAGAGCTGCATTGTGACTGCTATGCAGGATGAACACAGCAGATGTGATTACTGCAATCTGGATGGCAAGCTGGTGTGCTCTGTCTGCAAGCAGCGGGTGTACTGCAGCAAGATGTGTCAGAAAAAGGACTGGAAGACACACAAGCTGACCTGCAAGCCACAAGAAAAATGATTGGGCTGCAGTGCAAAGGCGTAGATATGTCATGAGTTGCACCAGCGTGTGCTCAGTTTTGCATTGCTCAGAACTGCTGGCAAGTTGCTGCTGCTAGACCTCTCAAGTCCAGTCAAACAGGCACGTCTGACCTCAAGATAGACATAGACAATTTTGTTCGTTCAGATAGGCGTAGAACCTAGTGTGAGCTGGTGTGTCTGATTTCCCCATCATACTCAGCCTGGTAATCATTTCAGTGAAATAGCACAGCACTTACAGACACAGGCTCTTGTTTGGTGGGCAAATTTAAAATCCCCAAGTTGGCAAGAATCCAGAGTATAGAACGAGGAAGGGTAGACAGTCTGCTGTTCCACTGATCAAGCGTGTTTTGCAGTCCCATGTGAAAGGATCAAAGTCTTAGTTAATGGACACTTCATGGAGTCCATATGTTGTTCCTGTGAACGGTGCACCGTAGTTCATGTGGTTTGGATGAATGAGCTGGACAATTGACTTGTGAAGTCATGGCTGATTTGACGTTTGTCTTTTGAGGGTATATGCATGCCTACTCAGTCTGATGATATGCATTGGGACTTCCTGCATAATCGTGCGACATTGCTGTACATGTACAGATGTGCCAAATTGTTTAAACCCTAGAATGACCTTAGCTGGTGCTAAGCAATGTGTGACCTGTACAGCTCAACAGTGTGGTTCTGCCTGAAGTTCATCGAGGCACCTGATATGATGTCTGTAAACGCACTCAGTAAAAAAGCATCTACAGGCGCTTCTGTATGTGCATCCAAATAGATGCACCTGTACCGTGCATGCATGTCACATTTGGGCGAATATTCACAAAATGCAGAACCCTTCAGATTCAGTGAACTGCAGCTGAGGACCATACGTGTACAGCCGTTGATAGCGAGAGCTGCTTGGAGCATGCCGAGCAGCTGTGGTGTATAGTGGCAGAATGACAACAGCACATGCTTTTGAACAGTGTTGAACAGAAGTCACGCAACATATGGTTTCCCACTGACCAATTGTTGTGCAGCTAGAGATTACAAAATGAGGTTGCTTGAAGCAATTGCAGGCCCATGCTCACATTCATAGATTGATACATGATGTGCAGACATGTCCTACGCATGTACTGACATGTCAGCTGGCAACTAGCATCAACAAACATACACAGTCATCCCCAAGGTGCTTGAATATATAGGGCAGCGCCCATTAGCAACAATGCTAGCAGTGATCAGTATGGCTCTATGCTGCAGCATGCTTCCACTTGATCAGCTCTGCAGTAGATTCATTGTCAGCACACCATGCACACATTTGGCAGACATGCGCTGATTCCAGCACAGCATCTCGTACCTTCCAAGTCAGCCTCCTTCATGTTGTACTTGCCAACAATTGACTGCAAACATCACACGAACAGGGTGCTTTGAGCTTTGGTGTCACACGGGTTGAAAAGCTATTTCTTAATGGCGTGCCATGCAAGGCACGGTATAAGAACATGCCAATACCTTCAGCTTTGACAACTCCTCAGACTTTGACTTGTCAGCTCCTGCTTTGTCTGTCTGTACACAGCTCAAGCGGATGACATGGCAACGTGTCCGCTGCAACACATATGGCCAATACCGGTACATACCTCGTCAGTCTGCTTCTTCACTTTCGCAAGCAGGTCTCGCAGAAGCCTTTCCTCCTCACGTCGAAAGTGCACACGCTGCAGGCATCAGGTATGCCCTCCACTGAGTAGTAGTCTAGCACTTCAGCACAGTCTAGACATCATGATCGGGCGTCAGGATGCGTAAAAACAGGGCAGCAAAGGCATGTGACCTGCACAAACTGTAGATCATATGTGCAATACCTCCTCTCCTCTCTCACGTTCATCAAAGTTAGCAAAGCCACGCGTGCTTGCTGTTGAAAGCTGTGGTACGACTCGCAGTATGGACCCGACTCTTGACACGGCTCTCAGAGCCATTGCAGCTGACTGCTTTGGTGTCTCTGTGGATGAGCCGAAGTGTCCAAGAGATTTAACAGAACGTAGCGATCAAAAGCTAGGTGAAAGTACCAGACACTGCCATTGCTAGGTGATCTGACTCAGACGCACGTACAATCAAATTAGTTCAATCAATCCGATCAACCGATTTCATGTCGACAATGACTAAAATGACTAAGCCGACATTAGTTACCTGGTGTGTTAGTCACCTCCTATGCACAGCTTAAGCGAAAGCTCTGACTGCTTAACAACGCTGGATCACCGTGAATTTGCGGGCATGTCGTCTGCTCAACCGCCAATTCCTGACCCCGTTCATGCTAGCCCCAAGGAGCCGCGCCAGTTGACTGCAGAAGATCTGGCCTTCATATCGAAGTACCGGGCGACCAGCAGAAGCTCTTCGGCGGCACATTCTAGACGTATGGAGCTCGGCCAAGAAACAGGTTGACCCTGCGCACTTTGTTGTCTTGTCATTTGGACCCACGTTCCCTGTACCAGAACGACGGTGTGGCATGCCGTCATGCTTATGTAACAGCGCTCTGATCGGTCCACTGCGTTTTTCACCACGCATTATTTCTGTTCACAGGCTTTTGTGTATATGTGCATCCAAGAACTCGGCTTTCTGGACCCTACGATAGCAAGGCATCCTAGCTGCCCAAAAGTGAAGGCAGCACATCAAGCCAAGGAAGCTCAAGACCTCATGCTCCATGTGGTGAGGCCTTCATGCAGCCCTGCTATTCAGCATTGCATTTCACCCATTGTTGTTTGTTGCACTTTCTCAACTTGCAAGCATGAAACACACATGTAGTCAGCACAGCAGTACAGAGTATAGCCAAAAAGTGCAGCCTTGTCAGCATGGTGCGGCTTCAGGACGTAAGCACAGCTTTTGGCCAAGATACACGTCGGCTCTTACTCGAAGGCTGGTCACGTGAGGAGCTGGTGGCTACAGATGTCATTGCAGACTACTGGTAGGCACCCTCATGCATGCTGACAATCGCTGCTTCCATGGCACATGCTCACGCAAGGACATTATTGACATTGAGCATTTCCTGTATCCTGCACAGAACTCATACAGGGAGTGACTCAGGTGTATATGTACCAGACCCTAAGGGAAGACAAGTCTGAATGAATGAATGAATGAATGAGTGAGTGAGTGAGTGAGTGAGTGAGTGAGTGAGTGAGTGAGTGAGTGAGTGAGTGAGTGAGTGAGTGAGTGAGTGAGTGAGTGAGTGAGTGAGTGAGTGAGTGAGTGAGTGAGTGAGTGAGTGAATGAATGAATGAATGAATGAATACTGCACGGATGCTCAGGGGTCTGCTAGCATGAACTCGCTGCCATGTAGTATGTTCATCTGGAGTGCATAGTTTGCACAGTGATGTGATAGGTCAAAGAATGCAGACAGCGTGGCTGCTGTCATGTGCCCAGCAAGATATTGAGATGGCAACTCTTGAAGCTGTCACAGTAGGGGACTGCAAGTTCCCTATGCCGGAATTCAAGCACATAGGATTTGCACCTCAAGCATGTAGCGCCCCTTTCACTAACATTGTCTGTGAGGTCGCTAAGCCAAAACCTGAGTTTGGCTTGCCAAAAATCGCACAAAGCACAGCGTCATTTGCAGCAAATCAAAAGCAACCTGCATAAGTCTTCAAAGGCATGTGACATGGATTAAACCTATGCAACACCACATGCAGGGCGCTGGGTAAAGCCCTGTTCATGGACCAAGACCTGGCGTTGCCCTTCCTCACCTGCAGTGCCGCTGATGATGCCCTAGTGTCAAACATCAAAGCTGCCCACTTACCCATCAGGTGACACACACTGATGCATGCCCAAGTATTCTAGTTGTATAATGCATGGTAACCAGTTGTATGCTGTACTGTAAGTAGCTGTGTACGGTACTGTGACTAGTGGTGTACTGCACTGCTCAATGACCTGCATGCCATCAAGCAAGCAAGACCCTGACATGGAGCACAGCCACTCAATGCAACAGCACCAGCGAGCACAGTGTGTTCAGAACACTAACACAGACGCATGGTAGATGATAGGCAGCGGAAGCCTTGTGGATCAACATTTAGCCCACAGATTTAGCACCCGCAAGCAGGTTGACATAGCCATGTGACCTTGTCTTGCCTCTGCTGTGCATGAAGTGTTGACCAGCTCCAATCAGCTCAATCTTGCATTGTTGCACCGCATGGCGCTTGACCACTGTCATTGCCTCTCTTGCTTCACAATTTGTCTAAACACAGCAGCTGCTACAACACATCCAATAGGCTGCGCCATGCTATACAATGACACAAGCAGATTGAGAAGCAGTCTGAAACAAAAGCGCATGTAGGATGCAGTGTGATTGCAGGGGTGACTCATGACGCTGCTGACTACGTTTGGGCTGGCTCAGTGCTACACAGCGTGGTCCAAACAGACTGCATTCCTTCCTGAAAAAACAGAAGAGGTAGATGATTGCAGGGGTGACGCATGATCCTGCTGACTTCGTCTGGGCCGGCTCAGTGCTACACTGCATGCCTGAAGAAGACTGCAGGGCATTCCTCAACAGTGCGTACCAGCTTCTGAAGCCCGGAGGGTTCTTGTATGGCATGACTGCTGGCAAGCATGAGTCAACAGAGTGGACCTATTCCACAGGTGGCACACTCAAAGGCTTTCTGTATTCACCGGTATTACCTCTTCACATCAGTACTTTGTATACCTGCACTGGACTGTGGGACTATAATGTAATACCAGCCAACATGAAACAACAGACTGGCTGTACTCCAGACTGGTTTCCTTGCGAGCACGCGCTGCTTACTCACTTGGTTTTGCGGCATCACAACGTTGCCCATTATTCATGCTGTGCTCACACACTCAGCTTTCTCATTGCTCACTTGTTGCCTTCTTCCTTGTTCTCATTGTTTTGTGTTTCCGCACTCCCTACTTCTTCATCTTCATCTTCATCTTCATCTTCATCTTCATCTTCATCTTCATCTTCATCTTCATCTTCATCTTCATCTTCATCTTCATCTTCATCTTCATCTTCATCTTCATCTTCATCTTCATCTGCTTCATGCCACTTCCTTTGTGCCTTCACACCACTCATTTCCCAATGGTGCCGCCTTGAACCAGTTGCAACACAGGGTGTTACGTTTAGTGTTGTTTGGCCTTAACCCTGCACAGTGCTAATTGCCATGCTTGCGACTCCTCAGATTCCTGGAGCACCACCAGTATTTTGCCTCAACCATAAGCTTGTGTCTGCCATGCTTCTGCAGGCGTCCTTGGAAAGCTTCCTCAGGAGTCTTGGATTTCTTGAGGTCACAATGCAGTCAATGGATTGGTCAGAATTGACAACAGGGAATGTCAAGGGGACAGCACACTCAGACACTATATCAATTTACTTTGCAGCAATCCGGTGACTTGCAGAAGCAACTGATGACATCCTGAGCTGACACCCGCTTCGCAATGCGCCTTGTGAGGCAGCTCAAATGTAAATGTATGTCTGGGTGAGCATTTCTGGACAGCTTACCGAGGACTCTTGGCTTGAAAGCTTTGTACAAAGTTGTACAAGTTATTTTGTGCTTGCAAGCCAGGATGTCTGAGTCACAGCTGGCTCGACGACCCAGACTGTGAATTACTAAATAGTGAAGTTCACAATTTGGTCAGTTTTGACCACTTAGAAGCTAATGGACGAACCCAATCAGACATCATTTCATGTCACGTTACAACATTCAGATGGACATTACAGAGCTTTTCTTACCAAAGTTTCCAGCAGAGATGATGTGCACATGTATTGCGGACTTTGATATTTGACAACATTTTTGTTATAAAGAGCGTCATGCACCTTCAAAAGCGCATTTTACCAGTCATGACTCATATGATGCATTTGATTGTTCGCCACAATTGACATAGTGTAAAATATCCATACGCTGTCTGCCTGCCCTCGTTGCACATACGTGAAGACATCTAGACCAAGTGTGAGTGATACTGACGCATATATCTAGAGTGAAAGTAGGTCAGCTTTGTGTACGTACTGCACACAATCAATCACAGTATTGATACGACAGTAATGTACCTCAGTCCTGAAAGCAAATTGCACATCCTGGTGTGTGACACTTATTTCTATACCTTGAATTCCTTCCACTGTACATGTCCTGAAAATTCTCGATTGAGGAGGTGACTGCCTAGCCTTCCTGCCATGCAACATGGTACCTAAGACCTCATGCTCAATCTCATAATGGTGTGCCATTTTTATATTTAACCCACCCTTAACTCTACATTTCCTGAAGTGTTTTTATCAAGAATGGCATTGCCGTGTCTTCCTGCGGCATGCCATGCATCAAAGTTTCATAGAGCTCATGATTCACGTGTTGGTAGTCCAAGCGAGCCTGCTATCGGATTCTGCAGCTCTGCTATGCGCCGTTGTGCGTACTGCTTAACTTGCCCCTCTGCCCTTGATCTTGTGACCTGCAATACACACTATTCTATTGATCACAAGTGTAACTGCATGGCCGTCTACAGCTGCAGGTTCACTTGCAAGTAAGTAATGCTGTGGCTAATATATCAGTTGAAGCTAAGACAGCTCAAACTACAGTCAAACTCCAGCTCGCACAAGTTGCATGAGGGATACTAAAGCAGGCCCTGGAGGGGGGGGGGGGGATATGTGCATACAAAGATCTGAAGCACGACTGTCTTGCTGCATGTGCTGGTCAATAGTTGAGGCCCCAAACCAATGTGTGAAACCTGACAAGAAGCTTGTGCCGTATTCCAGCCCAAAACAGGCTTGATACCATACAGCCAGGAAAAGAGTTAACGTAGGATACAGGCACTGTATGAGCTGACCTTGAGGTACCAGTCAAGTGCGCGAGCCCTTGTTGCAGTGGAGCTCCGACCAATACTCAGCTCCAGGCTACGCGCAATAGAGCAGGCAGCCTCTGCTGTTTTTGCCTTGTTGTTGTAATGCCAGATTGCATTCTGCACAGACAAAGAAGCAGTTGAGCATGGCGCTATCCTGGTGCAGACACTTGGATGTAAGATGGGGTTTGGCCTTTGCTACTGCAGCAAATCAACACAGCGGATTTGGCCTTTGCTACTGCAGCAAATCAACACAGCGGATTTGGCCTTTGCAACTGCAGCAAATCAACACAGCGGATTTGGCCTTTGCAAATGCAGCAAATCGACAAAGCGGGTTTGACATTTGGGGTACAGCAACTGCTGCAAAACTGCCCGATGTCTGTGACTTGCTGCATCCATTGCCATTATTGAAATGAAAGCATATCCCAAGCACGCTCAATGCTGTCATCGATGGTCTGCCAAAGCTGTGTAATGATGCCTCACTCTTGTCAAATAGATGCTGATCATGGCGTACCTTCAGCTCTTGGTCTCCATGCAGCACATTCACTTGGAAGGCAGGTGCCCGCCTGCTCACCCCCCCACTACCATCCCCACTGCTGCTAGCTCCATCCCCACTGCCATCCCCACTGCTGCTAGCTCCACTGCTACTGGGGCCGTCAGTCAAGCTATGACCAAAGTGAGTCATGTTGTTGGCTGAGGATGGGTGGAACTTGCCTCTATAGCCATTTTGCCCACTGCTGAAGTTTGTTTCTTGAACATGAAATGTTGCTGGGTGGCTGTCCATGTGGCTGTCCATGTGGTGCCCAGCGTGTGACCCATGACTGTACCCACAGTGTCCTTGGTGCATGTCGCCAGGCATACTGCTGTGACTGCCCGGTCTGCAGCCTTGCACCGCGCTGTATGTGCTGGCATTTGGTTTCATGCTGAAGACCTGGTTGCAGTCAGCATCTCTGACACCGCTGACGTGCGCATTATGTGTGTTCCTGGTAGCTGGCTGGTGGTGCTGAGGAATTGTCACAACAGGAATGCGAAGCTGGTTGACATGGATGGCCTGTGCCTGGCTGTTCTGACACCTGCCATGAAGACCTGCTGTGTGATTGTTGAGCTGCTGTCCAGGCTCAGTCATTCTCTGGCTTGCCTGCACCACAACGCGTGCAAGATGTCAACACCTGATGTCCATGTGTTGAAACACTTCAACACCAGACGCATTCACTACACATCAGGTACCCTATGTGACATGAAAGAGCACATGCCACCCTCACGCTGTAATTCACGACCCCTGAGCATAGGGTCGATCAGCAGATGTGGACACGTGCAGTACATCAGCGATGCCTCATGCATGCATCTCTTGTACAAGACATGTCATTGCTTCCAAACAGATCATGAGACTCTCATGAGTACCTAAAGCATGTGATCTGGCCTTCAGGACCAAACAATCACCCATCATGATATACAGACACTCATGAGTATGAGAATATGGTGATAAGCATACCTGTTGACCTTGCACATGTCCAGGAGGTAACCTGGGGGCATGTATCACCCTGCCTGGGGAAGACCCCACACGCCCTTTGACACGCCCCGCAGCGCCCTCTGTGGGCCTTGCTGCTGCCCTTCCAGGTAACACAGTGTCCCTTTGCATCCCCATCTGTGGGCCATGTGTAGGGACAGTCTTGCCAATTGCAGGCCCTGCTGCTGCCCTAATGGGCATCACATGACACACTGGGCCGACTCTGCTGGCTGCAGAGCTGACATTGCCCACTGCAGGCCCTGCTGCTGCCCTTCGCTGAATTGCTTTGCCTACTGTAGGCCCAGCCCTGCCTTTTGCAGCCGCTGCACTGGGCCCTGCAGGGCCCGCAGCTGCCCTTCCTGGCATTGACTTCACTGAAATTGTTGCATTTCTGGCCGAAATAGAGTCAATGCCCTTGGTCTCCGGCTTGATGGGTGCAGTGACCTGTCTGCTTGTGTTCAAATTCGTCTCAGCAACCTTGACGGTAGTTTTTTGACTGCAATATTCTTGCACAAAGTTGTAGCCGGTGATGAGCAGCTTGGGAAACTTTGGAGCAATGTACCTGCACCACAAACGCTTTATCAGAAGGCGCATCATGGATCAATGTGCTTGTACTCAGCAGACAGCTGACTGGTTCATCCACTACATTGCCAAGCAACTATAGATTGATAATGGCGTTCATGCCAACTCTGTCTGGAACACGCATTAGCAGTGACTTGCAAGACTGTCAGAGTCTGACTGACAGGGTTACGCGCTGATGAAGTTGTGGCAATGAGCACTGACGCATCATGCAATTGCAACCTCATCCTGATGCTCCCACAGAGATTTATGTATATGGCAGATCCAGCACAGAGTGTTTTGGATGTGTCAGCAGATGCAGCAAACATGTAGGCATGCATCCTGGTACTGGTTGATGTACAATCTGGAGCATGGCACGTCATTTGGACACCAGCCCAAGACATCTTACGCATCCCGTTGCAGTCAAGCTTGGAGTTGTGCAGTGCTCATGGGATGAGAAATGCAACACCAAAAACACATGATAGTGCGCTATACATACAAAAGCAAATTGCGCCGAGCTCTTCTTGGGGGGGGGGGGGAAATCAAAGCACCAAAGCACAGGCAGGCTACACAGGTATGCACAGGCGCACAGAGCACTCAGTACAGCACATGCTACTTGTACATGCATAACAAATAGATACATGATGCATACATACATGACACACACCTATAAACGCCGTCTGAGTTGCGGCCCAGGACTTGCTGCAAGGCAGGCGGCATCTTGCGCAAGATGGGTTTGTAGTGCCGGTGCATGTTGCGCACAAAACGCAGCAGGTCTTGCCAGCTGTGGGGCTTGAACTTGTTGTACTTCGTCATGTTGTCCATCAGATCCGGGTGCATTGCCTGCTGCCAGCCTTCTGCAGAGCCTAGCTCCTGTTGCAAGATGTGCTGAAAATGGCTTGGGAAGCCCACATCACCCTGCAGAGCGCCATTCATCAAAGTGAGCTGAATGAGGCAGCATTGCGCAAGATGTGGTTTCCTACTGTGACAGCAATTGCAATGGCAACAGATGAAACCCTATGAGAATCTTGCGGTACGTCTGGCTGCTGAGTTGGCCTGCTGAGTTGACGAGTGCTGAAGCGAAGATGTTTGCAAAGATGTGTGCAGAACTTGAAACACATGTATGGGTTCAATGCTACTTTCTGTTGCAGGTAGTGCATACGACTTGGCAAGTCAACAGACCTGCTCACCTGACTGCCAACAGTGTAGCTGCTATAAAACACATGGGTATACACACACACACACGGACACACGGACACAGACACAGAGAAAGACCAGTGCAGACAGCAGCATACCTTTCCCATCTCCTCAATGCAGTTGGACAAGCCCACCAGGAGGTCAAGGCGCTGCATGTCATTCCACAGGCAAGGGTGCTGCAGCACTGCCTCCAATGAGGGTCTTTTCTCGGCTACCAAGTGCACCAACAGTTTGACCAGGTCTGATTCTGTGGGCAAATGATCCATGCCCATCAACACCTGTGCAGTAACGACCAAGCTATAACACATCTTCGTGAGTGCCTGTCTGGCAATGAAAGGCACGTGCACCCACATTTGTCTCTTGCAAATTTGCTCTTGCTCTTGCTTTAAAGTGCCATGATACCAATTGTACCTCGTCCCGGGGGGGGGGGGGGGGGGGGGGGGGGGGGGGGGGGGGAGC
>JAABUP010008088.1_pt1 | contig 13599 bp, 3 predicted proteins | sample 5559201 | NCBI WGS metagenome assembly JAABUP01 (sample SAMN10711887, study PRJNA513373) | rock metagenome | isolation source: Antarctica rocks | place: Antarctica | reverse complement strand
TTTTTCTATTTTATACTAGCCTTAGAAAAGAGTATAAAGACTATTTTACCCGGTATATATAAACCTATAAAGCTATCGATTTAGTAACCGGAACGCTAGCGTTCTCGCTAGAATACGTTACGTAACGTTTTATTTAAACTATAATTAACCTATCCGCTAACCGTACTAAATTAACGTCCTTAATAGCTATATAACCCGAAGCCTTTATCGCGGCCTCTAGACCTATCGTATTTATAGTAACCCTTAACTAATAACTAGAAGCTATAGAAGGACTAGATAGCTAATTCGTTTAACGATTAGTTAAGTACTATCGCTATTATAAGAAGCATTTCTATATAGAGCGTAATTACCGCGAGAAGTATAGCGGGCTAATAGGGCGTAGTAATAATAAAAGATCTAGTAATAGTAAGGATAGAAATGACTATAAGCGTCGTAACGAGCGTCGTAATCGAAACGATAAACGCTCTAGTAAGAAGGACTATAAGAAGTCTAATAAGAAATTATCTCGGCGTCGCGATAATAGCGATTCTAAGGGTATAGCTTACCCGGCTTATTATTTATCCGATAGCTCTACCTAGGACTCGGGCACTAATAACGACTATTACGTTAGTATCCTCGACGATACGATACCGTCTTACCTCTCGGCCTAGTCTCGTAACGAGAAGTAGGGCCTTAATACCTACTATTTAATCTATATTACGTCTAATAAATCTATTTTTAGCTCGTTCCGCCTACTTACCGATACTAACTCTAATGCGTAAGACCGCCGGCTAATTAGTGGAATTAGTAGATCCTTAGTACTAACTAGTAAGGGCAAGATCTAGCTATTCTTTAATATTAATAGCCGTCGTATACGTTTCGTCCTAAACGACGTACTCTATATCCCTAGCCTACTAATAAATCTTATCTCTTACGGTAAGCTTATACGCTCTAGCTACCCTCTTAAGCCTATATAAGGAGGTATCGAGGTAGGCCATCGTAGCGTTACTATATAGTTAACTAGTAATAATATACTTCGCTTTACTATATAGGAGGATAAGGAAACTAGAGGAGCTCTACTAATAAGCGTCCCTACTCTAAAAAGCTCCCGACTAAAGGCTATACTTACTAATCTACTAGCTAATCTAATTAGTAGCTTAATTATCTCCCCTACCGAAGTTTTACGTAAGAAACGCTCTCGTAGCGTAGACTATTCCTCTAACTCCTCTATTAGCTCTACTTTAAACTATTCTTCTAGCGTAACCGATTCTAGTATATTAACTAACCTAGGGTCTTCTAGCTCTAATTCTAATTCGGAGCCTACTCGACTAAGGTATAAGCTTAATTCTAATACTATTACTTACTATTATAGATGCCTAGGGCACTCTAGAGATATACGGTAGCTAACTTAATATAGAATTAACTTAGCTAAGAAGGTTAAGCATAAGTAAATATACGTACCGTATATAGTAAAGAAGCTCCGCTAAATTAAATATACTTTAAAGATCCGACCTAGAAGAAGGCGTATAGACCTAACTTATAGCGATATAGTTAGCCTACTATAAATAACTAGTCGTAGTTACTCCTACTTTATTACCTTCCTTAATAACTACGATAAAACGTCTAAAATCGAGGTAATTTAAACTAAAGATAAAGCTTTCTTCGCCTACTAACGATACTTACGGCGTAACGAACGCGATAACCTTAGGGCTAACCGCCTAAGGACTAACTAGGGTAGCGAATATACTAGCTATAAATTCGATCGTTTCCGAGCTAATAATAGTATCTAATAGGAACTAACTATTCCTACTAACCCTAAGTAAAATGGCGCTGCGGAGCGCCTTAGATAAGACTTAATAGGCTATATATTAGTAATTATTAAAGATATAGACTTAGGTATAGACTATTAGCTATACCTCGTTCACGTAGTAAACTACCTACGAAACCGTCGCCTAACTTAATTACGTAAACTAATACCTTTTAAGGCCTATACTAGATATAAGCTAGCTCTTAAATATCTCCGCCTAATCGGGACTTATAGCTAGTACTTAGCCCGTAAACCTAATACTAGATAGAAGAAAGGCTAGGACCGCACTATTACTAAGGAACTAGCACGCCTAATTAGCTATAAAAGCGACTATATCTACCGAATGCTTCTAACCGATAGGCGCGTCTACCGTACCTCTTAGGTTATATAGAAGGAGCTACGTAAGCGCCGTCGTCGTAATCGTAAAGCTCTAGAAGCTAAGGGGAGTAACGAAACGCCGCTAACGTTATTAACTCTTCGGGCGTCGTCGTAATCTCCTAAGTAACACTTCTAGCTCCTTTACCTATCGATCCCTTCTTCGATAAACTCGTAATACCTATATAACTAAAGCTAATACTATTAGCTAACACTATGCAGACGCTAGTAGCTCTAATACTAACCCCTATCGGTACTCTACTAACGCTAGCTTTATCCTCTAGAACCGCCTTAGGTATAGCTGTTAGAAATTCCCTACCTATAGCGCTAATTATTGAATCATGTAACGCGTGTCACGTAATGCCGGCACGTGACTACGGCCGTATAGCGCGTTAGCTACGTAGCTAGAGTCACGTAACCTAGATCACGTAATACAGTCTTAGTATTAGGATTTATATTAACGTAGTCTTACATTATCCTCTATAGTTAAAATTAATTAAGAAGTGTTCTACCCTACTACGTTTAATAGGTTATAAGCCCGGGTTCTACGCATTCGCTACGTACCCTAAATTAACCTCCGAAGAGCATACTTCTCGGCACGCTATCGCTATCGCGCTGTTACTATCGGCGTAAAATACGTATATTGCGCCCGGGAGAAATTAGGCCTTAGTATTAGAATAAAGTTCTTCTAAGCCGTCCTACGTAAAATAAAGCTAGGAATTAGCTATATATCGCTAGTAATTAGCCCTATATACCGCTAGGAATTAGCTTAAGAGCTAGGAGTTAGCTATATCTATACGCTAGAGAATGGCCGCAGAAGTTAGAAAGTAACCTATCGCTAGGAATTAGCCGCTATCGGAGAGCTAGGAATTAGCTAGGCCTACTAATCTATTAGTAGAACGATTAGCTTAATATACACTAGAAACTAGTGCGTGAAAAATAACATATAGCCTTAGGGGTGGCTATATCAGCTTTAAAAAAGAACCTACGTTTCGTAACTATCTTATACCGCTTATAGAAGCGATACCGGTACTAATATAGGCTATCGTAGTATTACTACTCTACTCCTAAATTAAGCTCTCTATAAAAGACACGTCCTAAGACGACGTTCCTACCCTCCTTAAATAGCATCTCTAGAGCTAGAACCCTAGGTACGTCGTTTAGCTCGTATTAAGTAGTAAAGATAGCGACTTAAGGAGATACTAAACTCTTCTACTATATAGAAACCGAAGCGCCGTAGGCCAAAATAGGCCCGTATACTTTAGAAGCGACTCGAAGAGACGTTTTAACGAACCTAACGGTCTATAAAAAGAGCGTTTAGACGCTCGGAGGAATCTAACCGATATAAGGACTAGTATCGATATATAGACCTCCCTAATTCGTCTCCTTCCTTAGGCTAATCTATACGTAAATTAACGCTAGAATAAGCTAGCGATATAGAGCTTTTTAGCCTTACCCTACGAACTCCTCCTCCTACTCTCGTACGATATTAGACTAAATAAGGTCTATCGCCCTATTTAATAAGATCGAGAAGCTCGAATCGATAAAAGGCTTCGTACGCTAGAAATAAGTAATGCGGGATAATTTCGATATCATCGACCTCTAGGACGTCATTAATAATCTAAAACCGCTAGAGTTAGATAAGACGATTTAATTATATAACGCTAATAAGGCGAAGCAGTAGAAACCGAGTAATCGGTTAATCTACGCTATTCTTCGGCGTACCGTCGGCGAGGTTACATATATAAAAATCGAGAAACACACCGTAGCAAAGGATACTTAGGATATAATTCTCCTCGAATTTAAACCTCGAGGCTCCGGCTACCTATACGCCGCACTAAATAAGCTAGACCTACTTACCGTCGACTAGTATAATAGTTTAAGCGATTACGCTTTAAAGTTTTAAGCGGCCTATAACGAGCTCTAAAGCTTTAATAGTATACTAACTCTCGATGATAACGTTATAATCTAGTAGTTCCACCGAAACCTCGGGTCATAATTCTAACGGTATTACGAAGTATACGTAGAAGACCACGAACCCTTCTAGGAGGAAGGTAAGCCTAAAACGTTACTTAGCGAGGCCATCTTAAGGTTTCGTAATACTCTATATCTCTAAGCTAGCATAACTAGAACTAGGACCTAGATAGCCCTAGTAATAAGGGTTACTAATATCCTAAAGGTCTACTAACCTAATTAGGAAGGAACTATTCGCCCTCTACTACACTATACCGATATAATAAGGCGGGTTCGTTACTATATTACCTATAATAAACTATAGCATAATAGCTTAGGCTACGACGATGCTATATTAAATTAGAATAATAGACGTAGTGGGGGCCGGAGTAGCCGAGGTGGTCGTGGTAACCGTAGTAGAGGAAGAGGTAGTAGGAATAATTAGAACTAAAATTAGAATTAGAATTAGAATGATTCTAACTCTAGGTTAAACTAACGCTTATTATTAAGCGACCGAGAGCCGAAACGGAATTAAACGTTAATTCTTAGTGTACCCTAGCAGGTACCACCGGAGATATGTCTTCTCTTTAGATTTTTGATAGTAGCTGTAATCGCTATATTATACACGATAAGTTAGTTTTTAAAGACTTTATAGAGCTTACTAACGCCGAGCCTATTAAGGGCTTTGGTAGAGATATAGTACCCACTGGGAGCGGCCTCATTAGGCTACTATATATAGGTCGAAACGGTAAGGTTACCTACCTAGAAATTAACGACGTTGCGTACGTTCCTATATATAGTTTTAATCTTATCTCTTCTTCTAAACTATATAGAATCGGATGCCCCTTATAATACGTTCCTAGGGGGATCTAGATTAGGTCCCTAGGCATTATCGCCGAGCTAGTAGACTATAACCTATATATTCTGCGAATGCACGGCTAGTCTTACGCACTTACTACGGTAGACGTTAAGGCCCTTACCTTATAGCACGAGAAGCTCGGCCATTTAGGTAAGGACAACGTGAAAAGGCTAGCTAGTATAGTAGATGGAATTAATTTAACTATACCACTAGTAGAGGATAATAGCTATTAGGTTTACGGCGTTATAAAGATATACGCCTACTCCCATAAGCGTTAGTTACGGCGAGGTCGCTTCTAAAATAACGTCTTCTATAGCGACCTTATTAACTTAAAAGGTCTCGGCGTACTTACTACGTTTACCGAGGATACTACTAAGTATAGCTCGTACTACTTTATACCTAATAAGAAGGGAGTCTTTAGTACGTTCCGAGGCCTAAAGAAGGCTATCGAATATAGCTAAAACCGAATCTATTATCTCTATACTAATAAGGATCCTATATACGTAGACGGAGAATTTGCTAATTTTCGCTAGGAATATAGTATCGTCTAGAGTTCTTCTATTCCTAGGAACCTATAAATAAACGGCGTCTCTAAGCGAATCGGCTAAATACTACTAGCTAGGGCCTATATACTTCTAGTCGATAGTAGCCTCCTAGATAAACTCTTACTCGAACTTATTTCTATAGCCAATTAGCTACGGAATCGGTCCCTAGTCGTAGCGATAGATATCACCCTATATAAGGCTAATATAGGGGCTCGCCTAGACTTATTATATACTCGAAAGATAGGCTAGGTAGGTCTATACTAAGAACGGAAGATTACTAGTAAAAATTAGGAGAAATTTAAATCCTATACGTAAAAAGGCATACTCGTTAGGTACGAAGGTAATTATTTCTACCGTATACTTATGCCTTTAGGAAAGATCCAGCGCTATGCTAACGTCTAATAGACGAATAAACGGGCTATCGAGGAGCCTATAGTAGTACTACCCACCTCTAAGGTCTCTATTACGGTGCCCCGTTAGGGGGGAGATATCATAGTAAGACGAAAAGGGCTATCAGGGCCATATAAGACCCCTCCTAATAACGAGTTAAATATCGCTAGTAGCTAAACTCCTCTCGCCAAGGCCCCCGCTAGGCCTAACACCATAATTTAAGATGTCTTTAATTCTCTATTACTTCCCTAGCGGCTAACGAGACGTGCGGTATTACTAATTAGGTCTCTAGCTAACCCCACTGCCCTAATTACTCTAGCTATACTAGTCGCCCTAGCCCGCGAAGACTTAGATTTAGACTCCTCTAGGCCTAATACCCCTATAGAATTAGAGCTATTAGCTCTAGATAGACACCCAGAGCTACGAGAACTATCAGAATTACCCGACCTATTAGCTTTAATCGCCAAAGCCATACCTCATAAACCTTACGAGCCCAAAACGTATAAGGAGGCTATAGCCGATATATTTAATAAGATGCACTAGCGACTAGGCATATAAACCGAAGTGGATTCTCTCGAAACTAACGCGACGTAGGTATTAGAATAACTACCTATCGGGAAAGAGTGCCTTCGGGGCAAATAGGTCTATAAGCTAAAGCGTGGGGCCGCTAGTAAAGTTACTCGGTATAAAGCACGCTAGGTCGTGCGTGGATTCGAATAACGCTACGGCGTTAACTTCGATAAGACGTTTACCTCGGTAGTGAAGCCAATGAGCTATAAGGCGCTATTCGTAATTATAGCCGCATTTAACCTAGAACTTAAATAAATAGACGTCTAAACTACCTTCCTTTATAGCCTTATCGATCGGGATAATATCTACGTAGAATAACTAACTAGTTTTAACGATAGCTTAGGACGGGTTTATCGCCTAAAACGGGCACTCTATAGACTTAAGTAATCGCTACGAGTTTAATATACTACCTTTATAAATTTCTTAGCCAAATTAGGCTTTACACCCCTAAGCGCGGATTTCAGCGTCTTTATTAATTATAATATACGTATTATTATCGCTCTATACGTTAATAATATTTTTATCGCTAGTATAGGTAAGGAGCAAATCGCCTAGCTTAAATAGAAGCTCTATAATTAATATAGAATAACTAATCTAGGCCCCGTGACCTACTACCTTAGTCTTAAGGTCGTACGCGATAGGCCAAATCGCACGCTTTCCCTCTCCTAGAAAAGCTATTTAGAACGAGTTCTTAAGGACTACGATATATAGAACACGCGAGCTAAGGCCGTTAGGACCCCTATAGAGGCGTCAGCACGTCTAGTACCGGCAGATAATAGTTTTAATACTAAACTATCTAGCCGTATAGCCTACTAATCAGCTATGGGCTCACTAATATATACTATAATAGGAACACGCCCCGATATCGCCTACGCTATATCTATAGTTAGTCGGTTTATATTAAATCCCGATAACCTATACTAGGCCGTAGTAAAAAGAATATTCCGTTATTTACGAGGTACTATACATCTTAAGTTAGTCTATAAAGGCTAGTTAGCCCCGCTCTAAGGTTATACGGATGCTAACTAGGCTAGCGACTATAATACCCGACGCTCTATATCGGGCTATACTTTTAACTTAGGAAGTGCGGCAGTAAGCTAGCAATTAAAGCGCTAGCCTATAGTGGCCCTATTATCCTATAAAGCTAAGTATACTAGCTAAACGCAGGCCACTAAGGAAGCTATACAGCTCGAGAGACTACTTTAATAGCTTATGCCTATCGCTCCCGTTCCCCGCGAAAGGGGGGACTCTAGCTCTACCGACTATACTCTCCTCGTTCTCTCTAACGCTCCCTAAGCTCTCGTAGCCTTCCTAGCGCCACCGAAGAGCTTCGCACTAATAACCATTATATTCTATAATAACTAGGGGGCTATAGCTCTAGCCAAAAACCTATAGGACTACGGTCGCACCAAATATATCTAGATTTAGGAGCATTTCCAACGGGAGAAAGTCGCCTCGGGCGAAATTAAGTTTAAATATATCCCTATAAGCGACTAAGTTACTAATAGGCTGACTAAGCCGCTCCCTAAGGTTAAATTTAATATGTTTCGAGCTGCTTTAGGGCTCTAATGACCCCGTATATATTATATAGGAGTTATTTCTCGCTTACTAAAGTACGTCGGCTGCTCCCGTAGAGCCTCCGGGTACACCCGAGTTGCCTAAATAGGTTTAGCGCGACTCTTTCGGCTCCTCCCGGGGAGGCTGTCTTATCGCTAAGTAGCTGGTTTTACTAACCCCTAGCGTATATATCTCTACTAAAACGTCACTAAAATATAAATAAACTTTATAACTCTCTTCTCCGACCTATAATTATATAGCCTAGCCCCTTAACTTTAATTTTAACTACGGGCGAAGGCTATACTAGCCCGGACCGCTCTAGGCTTAGTACTAATATCTCGCTAGCGGAGCTCCGTTAATTCCTCGAATTTATATAGTAGTAGACTACTACGTATATCCACCTACGCCTAGTGGCTTTCCTAACACGCGAGAATAAAGCTAACTAGCGTAATAATATCGCCGACGCTAGTGCGTATAACTCTTATAACGATTTCTAGCGGGTTACCCTAGCTGATAGGCATCGCCTAGCTATCTTTACCACCTAGATACGTACCTAGGTTAGCCGCCAAAACGAATACCCTAATAACTAGTAGCACTGCTGGGCCGCGCTTATCTTACGTAATGCTACTAGCTAAATTAATCTAGTTTTCTATAACTATAACGTAAATATGGATTAAGACTTCGATACTAGGAGGCCTAGAGACCTTCTATTGCCTACTTAATTAAAGCTTCTCGACTACCTCCGCGTTATACGCTATAGGCGGGTCCACGGCCTATAGTACGGCTGCCTAGGCCGAATCCTAACGCTATAGAACTAATGCGTACTCTAGACAGTTAACTAGATGAACGCTATCGCGCCATCTCTAGGCCACTCCTTCTAGGGCCTATTAGACCTACGATTAAATAGATTTCGCTAAATTAGACGCCGTTAGGCCGTATATAGAAGCTATCGCCGCTAATGCGCCCCCGTAGCATAGCCCCGAAGGCAATGCTATATAATCTCTATAATTTTCTCGTAGCATTTAAGGGGTCCTTATATAAGCTCCGGCCGGTTCCGAATTAGCGTACACGCCTTAGTAGTAAAAGAAAATATTTAAATAACGTTTTTATAATACTAAGCTATAAATGACGTATTTCGTATAAATGCGCTATGACTTATCTATAGATTCTATTCACCCTCGCTACCTAGCTCTCGGCTAACCGACTAATCAGGTATATAAAATAGGGGGATATAGGAGTTATGATTTTGAGTACTTCTTATTAATGGAGGATTTCGTTCGAGTGGGAGTGTTAAATCATGTGACGCGTATCACGTGATGCCGGCACGTGACTACGGCCGTATGGCGCGTTAGCCACGTGGCTGGAGTCACGTGACCTAGATCACGTGACATAGTCTTGGCATTAGGATTCATATTGACGTAGTCTCACATCATCCTCTATAGTTAAAATCAATCAAGAAGTGTTCTACCCCACTACGTTCAACACTAATTAACCACCTATACCTCTAAGAACGCGACCTATCTCCTAACCTACTTGCCCTCCTTACTACTACCTTAACTATACGGTATACCTACGAACCGAGGAACTATAAAGATACTATATCGGATAATAATTTAGACTAGGAAGATTAGATCGTTATAACCGAGGATAAGGTTTAATCCCTAGAAGAGAATAATATATAGGAGCTAGTAGACTATCTACGGGATCGTAAGCCGTTAAAGGGTAAATAGGTATTTATATTAAAACGTAGCCCTAAAGGTGAAATTATTAGGTATAAAGTACGCTAGGTCGTACTAGGATATTCCTAAAGAGAAGGACTAGACTATAATAATACTTTCGTATCGGTAGTAAAGCTAATAAGCTATAAGGCGCTCTTCGCCCTAGCTATTATACTAGACTAGGACCTAGAATAAATAGACGTTAAGACTACCTTCTTATATAGTAGGGTAGAAGAAGAAATCTATATACGTTAACCGACTAGATTCTAATTAAAACGGTACCCCGATAAAGTATATAAGCTTCGTAAGGCTCTCTACTGTTAGAATTCGGTGAACGACTTAATTTAGTTCTATGGGAGACGTGTCATATTTATGCTATGTGCTAAGCATAGTAGGGCTGAGGCTGATTCCCAACGCTCCCCTATCAGCAAAAGAACTGCATATGCTGGCCTGAATAGCTTCTTGAATGGTGGAGTACCTCTTCTAGGTCTACTCCCCTTGGACGTGTTCCTTCTTAACCATAAGTCTTCTTGACTAAACGTCCTGCTTTAAAGCCTCATCAAACCCGTAAAACCTCCTGATTTGCTCGTGATTCGCTGGTGGAGGTGAAAATCGGGAAGAGTACTGGTGGACGTGATAAATGTCTTCGGTTTAAGACTTCTTTGACGTGCCTACGTTTCGTAGGTAAAAGGACTTGCTGTAAGATAGGCGATTTGACGTAGCGTTTCGCTCATCGTGATGACTCTTTTAGTCGTTGAGGTAGGTGGAGGTAGTATGATATCCTTTCTCTCCCCTCGTACCATATCTAGCTGCCTTAATATGGTGGAAGACATCCTTCCACCGGTTGCGCTTCCGCTTCTTCTCTCCCCTATTTCCTAGCTCTTATAGCCCCACTAGCCTTTCTAGGCCTTCCTCGTTTCTCTCGCCGGTGCGCTTTCGTCATCGACTGCGTTTCTGGTTATCGTGGTCGAATATCTCGTAGGAGGGAGGAATTTTGCGAAGTCGCGTGCTGAGAGGAGAACCACAGCGGTATTCTCGCTCGCAAAACCCTTTTTGGGTAAGAATACGACGTGATCTAGAATAATATCACGAAGGAAGCCGTCTCCGGGCGCAATAGATGCGTCAAACCCGGGCTCATAACCCTTTGGAATAGGTGAAACGACTTGATTTGGTTCTATGGGAGACGTGTCATATTTATGCTATGTGCTAAGCATAGTAGGGCTGAGGCTGATTCCCAACGTCTACGGCCTAAAGTAGTCGCCCCGGGTCTAGTATAATACCTTCGTAACGTTTATAAAGGACCTAGGACTCGAGCCGATCGACGCGGATTATAGCGTCTTCTCGGACCTAAAGACTAGGACTATTATAGCTCTCTACGTAGACGACGTACTCGTAACTAGGCTAGTTCGTAAGTAAATCTAGCGAATTAAGGATACCCTTAACGCTAAATTTTATATAACGGACCTAGACCTATATATCTACTATCTAGGTATAATAGTAACTCGGGATCGAAAGAACCGAACTATCTAGCTCGGCTAGGAAGCCTACGTAGAACGAGTCCTTCGAGACTATAGTATATAGGAGGTGAAAAGTATTACTACCCCGATAGAAATATCGACTAAACTAGAACCCGCTAGGGACGAATACTAGGCTCCTTATAAGGAGAAGACTCGCTACTAATTAGCTATTAGATCCCTTATATAAGCTATGCTTAGGACTCGGCCTAACCTAGCCTACGCTATATCGGTTATTTCTCGCTATATATATAACCCTACGAAGCGCTATTAGGGTGCTATAAAGCGCATCTTCGCCTACCTTAAGGGTACCGTTAGATTAAAACTAACGTTCTAAGGAACCCTCGCAGACCTTATTAGGTATACCGATTCTAACTAGGCAGGTAATATAGTAACCCGACGATCTACCTCTAGTTACGTATTTAACGTAGGAAGCGCCGTAATTAGCTAGTTATCTAAATAATAAGCTACCGTAGTATTATTAATATACGAGGCCGAATATATTAGCTAAACCTAGGCTACTAAGGAAGCTATCTAGGTACGGAGCTTATTAACGTCCCTACGCCCTAACGGCTATATACTAGAGACCGTTATTATCTATAGAGATAACTAAGGAGCCATCGCTGTGGCTAAGGACCCCCGTTCTCACGGGCGCACGAAGCATATCGATATTAGAAACTATTTCTATAGAGAGAAGGTGGCTAATAAGACTATCGCTTTCGAGTACACCCCTACGGACCTATAAGTAGCCGACGGACTAACTAAGCTACTATACCGCGATAAATTCGTTAAGTTTCGAGAAGTAGTAGGACTTTAATAAATAGCCCCGGGGAGCTCTACGCTGTGGGAGCCTATTTACGGGTAGGAGTAGCTCCTATTAGCCCGGGACCATCCGTAGAGCCGCACCTTAATTTTAAGCCGTAATCCTTAAGGCCTTAGTAGCTTCCACTAAGTAGCTAAATACTTATTATTACCTACGGAACATTATCACTATATAGGCGCTATAGACGCTATCGACCCCGAATACTACTACTATAGGAGTCTTACAGCCACTATTTAGCTACTATAGGACTTAGAGAATTTCATCTTAACTTATCTAGCTAATTATCGCTATAAGCCTTCTTACTAATAATAGCCCAACGTTATTTTAGTAGCAAATTGGCGTGCACGGACCTTACTAAGAAAAATTCATTTAAATCGTCTTTCTAACTTAGTAAGGGTCTGCTAAGGATTTTCTTACGGACGCTACCCGGCTTTCGGCCCTATATAAGTCTTATTCGTATAGGAGTATTAAAATGTGTAAGTATAATATATTATATATATATAACTATTTATATATATATAATAGAATGTGTAAGTATAACTAATAGTGCAGAAGTAATATTCTAGGAATAGAAGGTTTACCGAGAATAACTAATAATGCTTAGTATTTCTGAATAGTCTTATTAAGTCTTATATATAGAACTTTACCAATTAATTAAGTATTCCACCTACCTACTTTTAATACGTAGCGGGTTCTATATAGGGCGCTATACTTAGTAAAGCTAGGTAGGTATATAGCGCGGTAGTTAGACCGGCGATAATATACGTAGCGGGATCGTAGTATAATTCTACTTAGGGGTACGCTATAATCGAACCGAATAAAGGTAAAGGTACTAGAGAAAATATAGAACTAGTATTTATATATAGTCCTTAAAGCCTTTAAAGTAACCCTAGTTACGGTCCTAGAGGCCGAGGCGAGAATACTACTAATCGAGATATACCTCGACTAGCTAGTAATCCGCGCTTAAGCTATAAAGGGAATATACTTAGCCGTAATCGAGGGTAATACGAGGATCCGGCGGAGACTAAGGCCGAAGAGAGGAAGAAAACTAGCGCTACGGAATATACCGGCTAACGAAAAGAAGGCGTAGTCTCTCTACGCCCTAGGAAAAAGTAATATAGACTTTCTAACCCCTCCTCTACTACCTATCCGAACGCCGGCCTAGGCTAAGGCGGCGAAGGCGATAATAGGCGCCTAAATAGAGAGGTAGAGTAAGAAGAGGTAGAAGGAACGGTAGGAGAAATACTAGGATAGGATCCCGGAGATAATAAGGTCCCCGGTATAGTAAGGCGAGCTAGGAAGACGAGGTCTCTATAAAGGGCTAACGAAGGCTATAAGCTCGGTAGTAACCTAATTACGAACCGGAAAGATCGGACTTATAGACTTCCTCTATATACGTAAGGTCCCTAGAATAGTAATAGTAGGCTACCTATATAGGTAGAGGAAGTAAGACGTAAAGTATATTATTATATTTTACCCGGACTATATATAAGGTAGATAGGCTATACT
>JAABUP010008087.1_pt1 | contig 13600 bp, 13 predicted proteins | sample 5559201 | NCBI WGS metagenome assembly JAABUP01 (sample SAMN10711887, study PRJNA513373) | rock metagenome | isolation source: Antarctica rocks | place: Antarctica | reverse complement strand
CTCGACGACCAAATCCTTTCGCCAGTCCCTTACCTACCCTCTCAGGGTCGAACGAGAAGGCTGGCCTTCCTAGCCGGCCGACTACAATGAAATCGAATAGGATAGTACAGTTTTTCTCCACGTCTCCGAAGTCGAGAGAACCACAATCGGCGACCTCTGCCCTTCTCGCAGCTGCAAATTACCAGGGAACACTAAACTCACCGTCACTCTCTTTACCGACCATATCCCTCTCGACAGCGACAGGGGGCACCGCGAATATGGACGAGCCTCCAACCACACTTTTCCAGCCACCTTCTCCGGCAGAGACCAGGCGACTAGCCAGGCAGCACGCCCAATTCGGTCCATTAGGAAGTCAGAGCCACAGATATACGAGTCGATTCCAAGGCGGTGAATTTCCGGAGCCAGTAATGGATGAGCCACCTTACTACTACCTTCTCACGACCTACATCAGCTACTTAATCCTTATTATCTTTGGTCACGTTCGAGACTTCTTCGGTAAGCGGTTCAGGGAAGAACGTTACCGCCATCTCCAAGCAAGGAACGGCTATGCTCCGCTAAACAGCGATTTTGACAATTTCTACGTCCGCCGCCTAAAGATGCGGATCAATGACTGCTTTTCGAGACCGGTCACTGGTGTCCCAGGGCGGTACATCACCCTTGTGGATCGCAAGTCTGATGACCACAACCTGCACTTCCAGCTTACTGGCACGACCACCGAAACGCTGAACATGAGCTCCTACAACTATCTTGGATTTGCACAATCCGAAGGTCCTTGCGCAGATGCTGTCGAAGAGGCCGTGAAGAAGTATGGAATGACTCTGGCGAGCTCGAGGGGTGACGCTGGCACCTCGGATCTGCATCTGGAAGTCGAGGATCTCATTGCCAAATTCGTCGGCAAGCCTTCAGCGATGGTCTTCTCAATGGGCTTTGGTACCAATGCAACTGCGTTCCCGGCTTTGGTTGGAAAAGGCTGTCTCATCATATCTGACGAGCTCAACCATGCTTCCATTCGGTTTGGTGCTCGATTGTCCGGCGCAATGATAGAGATGTTCAGACACAATGATGTCCAAGACTTAGAGAGGCTTCTGCGTGAGGTTATCTCGCAAGGGCAGCCGCGCACTCACCGGCCGTGGAAGAAGATCTTGGTAGTGATAGAGGGTCTCTACTCCATGGAGGGATCCATGTGCAACCTTCCAGGCATTGTCGCATTAAAGAAAAAGTACAAGTTCAACCTCTTCGTAGACGAGGCCCACTCGGTCGGAGCCCTCGGACCAAAGGGGAGAGGTGTCTGCGAGTATTTCGGCATTGATCCGTCGGAAGTCGATATTCTTATGGGCACTCTTACCAAGTCTTTCGGCGCCAATGGTGGCTATGTCGCGGGCGACAAGGCCATCATTGACAAACTACGTGTCACGAATGCTGGAACGATCTATGGAGAAGCTCCAACCCCGCCAGTCCTTGCCCAGATCTCCAGCGCATTACGTTGCATTACTGGGGAAATCAGTCCTGGCCAAGGAGAAGAACGTCTGCAGCGATTGGCATTCAACTCTCGTTATCTTCGCCTGGGCTTGAAACGACTTGGCTTCATCGTTTATGGCCATGATGATTCTCCAATCATCCCGCTCCTACTCTACAATCCTGCAAAGATGCCTGCCTTTTCGCACGAAATGTTGAAGCGCAAAATCTCCGTGGTAGTCGTCGGTTATCCTGCAACGCCCCTTGTGTCATCAAGAGCTAGGTTTTGCGTGTCTGCTGCGCATACAAAGGACGATCTTGACCGACTACTCTCCGCATGCGATGAGATCGGCAGTGTGTTGCAACTCAAGTTCTCCTCTGGTGTTGCCGGTGGTGCCGAGCCATTGCCAGAAGGCGTCACTGCTGAGATGGAGAAGGAATGGAAGCGTCATGAGAAGGCAGATGTACACGGTCAAATGATGGTTCAGCCGCCGAGATGGCGACTGGATGACGTGCTGAAGCGGGGAGTGCAGGACGTCAAGACACCTCTCCGATAGGAATCGATCTGCCAGGTTTATATTATTCGGAGCGTTGCCAACAATCAATTTTTTTGTGATCTTCAGCCAAGATTAGTGCCTATTGGAACGGGGCGCAACTCGGTTCGAGAATGTTAATACCGTTTCCGCGCGAGGCTACCGCAAGGATTTGCTGCTGTGCAGCCATGTGGAGAGCCTTGCCACTAGTTCGACCTCCTTGAACTTGACCTACCTTATACAACTTACGGCTGAGGCTGCCGCAGGGTTCACTGCCCGTATTGACAGCCTCGCGGCTAGGTCTCCTTGGCCTTGACCTTCTCGTCGCATTTTCCATACGCCACAAAACTCTCGTTACGACCCTTCAGCCAGGATCATGTCTACTAGATCGTTTCTTCACGACCAGGAGCTCGGGCGTTCATGGCTGCATATTTGGAGCGATCGTCGATTGAGAAGTCTCCATAGCATAGCCGTGCGATTCCCTTCGTTGTACCGGGCAGAAAAGGTCGCTGTTTTGCATAGAGTGCTGGATGGCTGAGACCTAATATTTTTAATCACTTGTATCATGAAGCAGGAACCTTCCGGTGGGAGCACGCTGTATCATAGATACCTACTCTTAGATCTCTTTCCGACGGCCATAGAAGGCCAGTCGTTTAAAAAAGACTTACTCGATCAATCAGGACTGGTTTCCTGAGCAATAGTAATGTAGTGTTATGTGTATGTCACACGCGTCGATTGTGATGCTACTCTACAAGTCCACGTGTGTTGTTGTAACTCGCTCTACCGCACGGAAGTGGTAGCTTCGTAGAGTACCACCATGTACCATGAAGCCGGCCACCCTGCCCTGACGGTCCTTACCAATTAATAGTGTATAATACGAAGAAAGCCAAACAGCCTCAACGAACATCTCAGATAGCATGAATTCAAGACCATCAGCGGATTTCGAGACGTCTGGCTGTGAACTACGAAGATTACGGACAGTCCCGTCTCTCTTGGATGTATATGGGGGTGCTGACGAAGTGATATCGAAGTGCCTGGGGGGACTTCATACGTCTGAGTATTTGCAGCTGTGGGTATGATGGGTATGGGGGGGACAACGGGATATATTCAGCCATAGTTCTTCGTAGTAGTAGCCTCGCATGTCCGAGCCCGAAAGTCTGGCCCGCCTCCGCCTCCTCCTCCTCCTCCTCCTCCTCCTCCTCCGCACACGGAAGCCGGACATCCGAGCCCATGACCGTCCTCGTCTGATCCTCCACGCTTGCATCGATCCTCGTGGTGTTCTTTTCGCACATACTCCCGGCATCCCCCCCCACCGACACTTCTGACGGACGTGGTCTTCGACTTACTTCGGCCACGGGACGGGTCCAAGACGACAGGCGGGCAGGATATACATACCGGATGGACCGAGCGTCCATCCGTAGGCCGTACCTCCCGCAAAGGTCTCGGATCGGACATGGTCGATTGGTGATGCGCTCGCTCTCGTCGGCTTGCTCGAAGTTGAGGCGCCGCAGGTGGGCGTTACGGATTGCGGGAAGGAAGCCCGTTCCTCGTACGGCTGTTCGGCGTTGCGTGCAGACCACGGCCCGCCGTTGGAGTCGTCTTGGCCTACGCTCCGCAGGCTTAGATGCTTCAATGCTGGGCATCGTCCGTTGAGGTGTCGGAGGTGGGCCCGCATAGGTCCGGGTGTGCTTGGCGAGTAAGGTCCCGTCCGGGTTGAGGGTTCCGGGTATCTCAGAGAGGTCGCAGTCGTACGGCAGGTCTTTGCCGTCGTTGGGTTGCCCGAAATCCTGCAGGTTGTCGAGGGTCGAGCTTGTAAGCTCGGATGGATCGACAGAGTGGAGAATGGCGGTTGCAAGGCGGTAGGAGGCTCGTCCGACAAGGCGAACAGAGCTGGCGGAGGGGAATAGTGGAGGAGGGGCATCGGTTTCGCGCTCGTAGGCAAGGAAGCCAATGGAGACCTACTGGACGCCGGCGAAGGTTCCAAAGGTCTGCCGTACTACCTCATCCTTCCAAGGGTTGATGTAGTCCAAACCGTCAGCTGTTCGTGGCGGGGTGATCGGAGTCCATGCAAGGGATCTGGCGTATTTGCCGTACTTGGGGCGCTCCATGATTGTGCGAATGAATGATTGCTGCCGTCGAAACATGGCGAGATCCAATTTGCTATGTCCTCGGAATGGATTGTCTGCCTCGACTGTATATGGCGGTCTATGAAGGGGCACTCCGCCCTTCTCGTCATGAACACTGGTATCGACGGTGTGATACAGTACGGGCAGACCGAGTTCGTGGGTGAGGCGCGATGTTCGGCTTAGATTCGTAAGGTCTTGGATGCCGCATAGGCGCATAGTCTCCTGCTGCAGCTCTTGGGCGAGCTTGGTGAAGTATGTAAACGACTTCGTAAGTCTTTGGGGCGGTCCGAAATCAATTTGGAGTTGATGGAGGTTGCTTTGGCTGTTGATAACGTTGAGATACTGCGAAACTGTTGTAAGTAAGGTATGAGTCTGTCAGTATTTGATGGTGTTGCATGGTCGCTTGCCATGATGCGGCACAGCACCCATGCCTGGCCGTGAAGGTGTGGCAGGAAATCAAGCTAGAGACAAGGAAGCACAGCTGCCATGGAACTCCCGGTAGAATCCAGAGTCCAGGAGCTCAAGTCTCCGTAAGGGAGGTCCAGCAGAGTTGACGTTCGCCGACAATAGGAATGAAATGAAGGATCCAGGGGCACCTCCTACGAATGTGATCAGACAGTAAGAGCCGAATAGACAGCCGCTCATGGAGGTCTCCAAATCTAGGTAAGTAATGCGCAAAGAAGCCCGCTTGTGGATTGTGAAAATATAGACAGTCTCTAGCCACAGAACAGAGCTGAACTGAAAGGAAAGAAATGAGCTCGTCTTGGTACTATACAGTGTAGCAGACCCACACATCGCGTTAAGATGCGAGCTCGGCGTGTGGGACCCTCAGCAATGGTTGTTGACCCACGCATCATTGGGCAGGGGAGTCATGCTCAACCCCAGTGTCACTCGGCCTCCGCTTCTGGATCAAATCTCACCATAGACCACTTGCCCCTCTTGAGACAATCAATTATCATTGCCTGGTCCGCAATGACCTTCCGCATCTCCTTGTCGGCTCTGTCCTGATCCACTGCGGCCTTCACCAATTTCGCATTCATCTCCTCAAGCTCCTTCTCTCGAGCCTTGGACAAACGCAGCTCTTCCTTCACCGCCGCCTGCTCCACATTCCGACTGTAGGTTTTCCGCTGGTACAACGTGTTGCCGACAAGACCAAGCGTGCTGATGACAATGGAGATGATGGCGGTGATATCTACCATCGTGATGGTGCGAATGTTGTTGTTGTTGTTGTTGTTGTTATCGCGTCGGTGCTATGGTCTGTGTTGTTGTGTTTGCAAGAAAAGACGGTGGGTCATATGCTCATTTTTCGTAAGGGAGAAGTCCCTCCTTCTCAAAGCGGGATGAAAGCATAAATTGAGGGAAAATATAGTAATTGTAACATACACAGAAGTGACTACCGCCTGTAGCCACTCCTCCAAATCAAGTAGGTCCAGCTCGTCTCCATCTGCGTGCTTGTAGTTCAGGATAACGGAGCCAAAGAAGTGCACTGCGTGTTTGATATAACATTCCCCAATCGATACATATCCGCTTCTCAGGAGGCTTCAGCTGCTCAATGATATCAAACATATCAAGAGAATGAATAGTTTTGCAGGCACTGCATACCAACACACAATGTGAATATTGACCACGGTGTTCATCTCTACAACAACAGGGGAAGTCTGCCTTCCTCCCTCCTTTGACAGAGCTACATAGCCGGACCTGAGGAGGTAAAAGCTTCTCCGTGGAGTCGAACAAGACTAAACCGTGATCAAACCTGCAACCACTGCATACCAAGTACTTCTCCGGTAGCCGACCATCGCGTTCCATCATGCAATGAAAGGCAAGCTTCTCACTCGGATAAAAGAAACCCTTGCGTGCGGCGTTCAATGTGGACTTGAAGCATGCATTCTGGTAGAAATGTCTGCTAATCTGCCTGAAAGATAGGATGGCGCTAGCAGGGAGGTATCCCATGATGTGGTTGAGAAGTTCTGGCGGTAAGCTCCGTATGGGTCCTTCTGCTTTAGGGGTTCCATCATGAGTGACACATTGCCGATGGTCATCGTCGCAGGAGAGGCATTGACTGAATATTGTTTCGTCATGAGTGAAACATTGTCGATGGTCATCGATAAAGTGAAGGTGTACACTGAAGAGTGAAGTCATAAGCTTCATGAAAGACAACATGTTGATTTCAAAATCTCGCGTTATCAGATTGGTTGCGAAGACAGAAAGGCGTAGTGCGGCTTGCTGGGCCACAGCACGAAGAGGTTCCTGATCACCGTTCGAAAGCCCAATCGTCAGTGTCGCCGAGCTGAGCGGAACATGACCTGACCTAGCTCCGGTATGGCAAAGATTGGTTACAATGGAAGCCGGTTCGCGATCACTGAATTGGTGGTGAAAGAGCGATGGACGTTGACAATGTGGATGTGAATGTCATAGCCGAATCGAGTGGTTCAAGAAATTAGCAAGGTTCGAAGGTTGAATATAAGGTACGACGTACTTGTTGCTGATTAATCGCGTGAAACTACACCTGAATGGTGAAACGCTTTTTTGCCCGATGAGCTGGGGCTAACTACCTTGAGCTAAGGTGAGAGGCTGGAATGCCACTCGGCATCTATAAGATATTTTAAACGGTAACAATGCAAGTTGTGGTATTGATATATGTCTCCTCCACAATTTCAGTAAACAGGAAGCAGCAATACTTTGACGGCTTGTCTCCACGCCACTTGTTCTCTGAGAGATCAGCTGGGCAACTGTGATAGGGGTGGTTTACTGATCACACAAGTACTATACGCCTAATTTGTGTGCAATCAACGGCAGTAGAAATAGCCCCAATGTTAGTGTTCCATCGTATTGGTATCTCTGTAATCACAATAAAATGGCGCCTCTCACTAATTTACCACCAACCGCTGATATTGGGTTTACTTATCACCTAGGACAGCGTAACAGTAGCCGCTAGTACGGCATCCGGGAAACATGGGGTTCGACGCCTTGTTTCAGTGTCCAGAGTAGTCTGTGCTCAGCTACATATTGCGAGGAACTCAAGGGAGCTTGAATTACTGATTACGGAAGTATTTCGTGAGTGTTGGAAGGATGTGTTCTACGCCTTGTTTGTGAGAGCAGCCGGGCCGGGCTGAGTACTAAGGTAGTGTGACCGATCTGGTTACCGGCTTTATCTGCGAAGATTGTCGACCGGGGGTCATTGTGCGACGGAGCATGCGATCGTTTGTTGTTCGAGTATTGGTAATCGCAATAGATGTCGCTGCATGATCCGTGCTTCTACTGTCCTTGTCGAATCGAACGCACATGTTATGCAGCGGTCCCTTGCAGCGCAGACGAGAGGAACTGTTGCCAATATCATCGACGATGTCTGTACTACAGTGCGGTACTGAATTTGGCGAAGACAGTAGGAGCAGGGCAATAAATGCTTCGCCCGAGTACTTTACTCGTACAGCCCGTGCTATTTTCCGCTTCTAACCGCCACAGTGTTGGTCCGTCAAGGTACGCTTGCCTGCAGCTGCATGGTGGGTTGCCTGACGCCCTGCTCGCTTGAAGGTTCGTATCTGAGCTGGACATTGAGGGCGTCAACACTGGCTTCGTCGTTTGTCATTGATAGGTCTATCCTTCTTGAGAGTCTACTCGGATAGGTTTGGGAGAGAATGCTGCCGTGAGTTGTTTGGCTCGTACATGCGTGATTAGCTTTGATTCGTCTGCCGCCTACGATAATCGATATCGATCTGCTACATGCACGAGTAACGAGTAGAGAGAGCTTCATCTCCTACGGTGCACGCAGACTTTGTCATTGTCATGGGGCCGCAGCAGGGACGGATGATACGGGCTGCTATGACATTGCAGTCATGTTGATATGCAACATTCTCCGCATCTCGTGCAAGCTTCAACCTGGATGCTGGAACCGACACCTCACCTTGACGATCCCATGGCCCTATCGACCTTGATCTCCAATACATACATGCACGACCTTATCCTAATGCGTGGCCGTGTCGAATTATTTTCCACTACGATACCTTACTCGGGAGTGCTATAGCACAGGCCAGTTCAAGGGCTGCGACGAATCAAGAAGCCAACGTTATTGTCCTGCTCACGAAGTAGTCGGCAACAAGCGTCTGGCAATAGAGGAGATCTCAAGTACTGCCGAGGGATCCCGTCGGACAACTGGCGCGTTAATCGAAGCAAAGCCCAGTCAGTATTCTCTATCGCCGCCCTTCACCGCTCTTCTGTAGGGTAAACGCGCTAGAACACGGCTCCACGACCTGCCAAAGCTCGCCATCATACATTGTGTGCGACGTGCAACCCACTCGCGCTACTGGAGCCAGTTATGTGAATGAGCTTCAAAATCGATGTAGAAGCATAGAGAGCATCGAGGTGTTGGTTGCTTCCGCACCACGGCAGGGCACAGCCAGGCTGATGCTGGTAGCCGAGAAGGCAACCACCCCCACTTCGAGCTAAGACCAGGCAGACTTTCGAAAGGTTCCTCCTCGTGGAGTTGGTTATAACTATCTCTGATCCGCCTCACGCCTTGGAACCTCCTAAATGTTTGCGCGGCACTGTTAGCCTCATATCTTGCCTCAAGCTCTTGCACCCCCAAAGTAGCGTCAGTCTTAACAGACCCGCCCGTCCCTGATTGATCTTCAGTGCCAGTCTTTCTCTTCCATTCACTCTCACCTACTCTGCTTCACTGGTTGCCTTTCTCTCTGTATTCGATCAATCATCTTGCCGCCAAGCCACAGACTCCGGTCATGGATCGGATTCCGCCCCCACCACCACCACCCTTTCCTCCGTTTGGACATGGTGGTCCAGCTCCAGGACTCGTTCAACTCCCCAACGACTTCACCAGGATGAACATCAACCCGAACCCTGCGAATAGCGCTAAGCCTGTCGTCAGTGTTCCAAAGTTCGACGGTGGCTTTCCCATCAACGGACGTGACCGCCCGCCCGTGACCTACGAGGGCTTCACCTTCCGTAAGGCTGAGCCTGAGATGTTCGGACAGACCAAGACTTGGGCCAAGGCCTACAAGGTCCCGATGCCCGTCAGTCACGAGGCCCTCCTCGAACAAGTCAAGAAGAAACAACGGAAGAAATCGGTCCTGGACCAATACTCAGAGCTCGATACACTCAAGCAGGCACAGATCGACCGCTTAATCGAGGATAAGAAACGGCAAGAAAAGGATCCGAGGTTTGAATGGAAACTGGCGGCTCTCAAAACCGAGACCAAGGATATTGGGCGACGGAGCTACGAAACAACCAACATGCAAGTCATCCTTGCGAGGAAGCTTCGCGCAAGCGTCATATCAATGCCTGCCAATGGTGTCGGAAAGGGTCAACCGGGACAGATCGTTGATCTCAACGCGCCGAAGATCAATACTCTCAAGGACCCCATCAGTTCGAGGGGTGCCCCAGAACAAGGTCCGATCATAATGCAACCTCCTATGGGTCCACAAGGAGGTCCGAAAGGGGCCATGAACGGAAATCACGGTCCGCCGCCACATTGGCCAGAACATGCTGGGTTTAAGCCTCCAAAAGGTCCGCAGATGCAACAGGGCCATCCTGACATTGTCGTCATGCCAGATTTTGCCGGAGTCATGCCTGGGAAGATGCCTCATATGCAACAAGGCCACCCTGACGTCGTCGTTATGAATGATCGACCCCCGTCACGACCCGGACCAGCAATGGGCCCTGGTTTTCCACAAAATTTTCCGCCTATGATGCAGCCTCAACAGCAGCAACCACCCCGACAACAACATCCAACCCTCCAGAAACCGGAGAGGAAACCATCTATGCCGAAGGTTGTCAACCCGAAGTCGCACAAGCGCGTGGAGAAGTGGCTGGACACTAGCGAGGACGATGACTCTGATATCAGCGAATCGATGTCTGATGACGATGGCATTTCCGTTTTCACCCCAGACTCAAGCCTTGAGAGCGATTCACGGCGCAAGAGAGATATGCCACGTCGTGGTAGCCTGCATAAGCATCATCGCCGACACTCTCGGGACGATGGACATCGCAGACCAGTTCTCAGAGAGCATCACCGACAGTCGTACTCCGATCCTCCACAAAGTCGAGGATCCCACTACCATCGCGACGGATACGATCTCTATACAGAAGAAAGCCATCGCCATAGCCGCCGCCCATCGCTCTCCCGCCGGGAGTCAATTGTCTATGTGTCTGAACCTCCTCGTCCGAGTCTTTCAAGGCCACTGACCTACCAATATGACCACCACGATGACCATAGGGATATGCGGGAGCCTCTCCGTCCTCGTCTCCCAAGGCCACTTACCTACCAATATGATCATTACGATGACCATCAAGACATGCTGGCACCAGTCTTGCCCATCCGCGAATCAATGCCGCGCATCCTTGACAGGCGCAGTATCGACCTTGTCCCGCCTCGAAGACTCTCAACGATGCCTTATGCCCCTGAACCGTATGCGGATAGCGGCCGGGAACGCTTGAATCAAAGATTGTATCAGCAAGAGATTGAGAGGCGGGAGTACATCGAACAGATGCGGAAGCCCGCCGTGGGTATCGGCTATCCACGAACTGATCGCTTTGGTTATCCTTCCTTGTGACTCCGGCAGCTTTCCGGATCGTGATCTTTCTAATCTCCTCGGATGGGTGGTTGCAACTTACGCTGGATCGGATCTTTTGCACACTGTGTAGTTCCTGGGGCAGGAAGTCCTCTCTTATCATGTGATCTTTTCCACTCACATTTCCACACTGTTTTGAATCCTCTGGGGCACTTGCAATGGGTGGATGATTGAAGCGTAATAATTGGCCCTGGAGGATGGCATCTCGTCCGTAACAACAGTGTATGATATGATTTTACGGCCTTCCCGAAGAACACAGTCTTCTTTTATATAATGCACAGTCTATCATCACTTACAGTTCAGTCGTTGGCAAAGCCATTCTGGCAAGTCATGGTGTGACACTTCGTCGTGCTTCCACGCCTTGCATGTAGCTACCCTATCAGAAGTATTTTCTGTGAAACTCTGCTCAACCACTCTTGACTAAGATTGAGATAAGACTCTATATCTTTACTGCTATTCGCAGCATCACACTTCCCTCGCCACGGAGAAGAATCATGTATCCGAACTCGATGGCACCTCTCCCGTTACTGCGGAGGGACCTCCCGAATCTTATCGATAGCCCCACCAAAAGTCCCTTGGTCTGCCCCACCAAGTCCCATCATCACCTCAAGTACAGTACCTCCCTACCAACAATAACAACATTCCTTAGATCATTCCCGTGCAAACAATTGCTCATACCGCAAATATGGGTCGCCAATTCTTCGTCGGTGGTAATTTCAAGATGTACCCTACCCTCCCCGGGTCCCATTTTGGTAATAGAGCAATCAGCAATGGCCGAGCTAATACCGTGGTTCTCGACAGGAACGGTTCCATGAAGACCATTACGGAGATCATCCACCGCCTCAATGATGCCAAACTCGACGAGAAGACCGGTAAATCTTCCTCCCTTCTACCTCTACCTCTACCTGTCGTGCCCACACCCACCCGGCCGATATAAAGTCTTACCACATTCTGACTGACCCATTCTTCAATCACTCACAGAGATCGTCATCGCTCCACCCTCTCTCTATCTCCTCCTCGCACGCGAGCATCTCCGCAAGGGCATCGAAGTCGCGGCGCAGAACGTGTTCGATAAGCCGAACGGCGCCTTTACGGGCGAGATTAGTGTTGATCAGTTGAAGGATAGCGATATTACGTGGGCGCTGGTCGGGCATTCCGAACGGAGGGTTATCTTGCAGGAGGATGATTCCGTAAGCTGTATTCCTGGGCTTTGGAAGTGTGAGGGGATAGGATGAGTAGCTGATGTGGGGGGGTTGGGATGTAGTTCATTGCGAGTAAGACACAGGCGGCACTTGATGGGGGCTTGGGGGTTATCTTGTGCATTGGTGAGAGTCTTGAGGTATGTGGAAGGCTTGACTAGGAGGTATAGATGGGAGGATGGCTGTGCTGATGATTGCACAGCAACGGGAAGCCAAAAAGACGATCGAGGTGGTTACGCGCCAGCTGAAGGCTGTCGCGGATCGAGTGCAGGATTGGTCACAGATCGTTATTGCTTATGAGCCAATCTGGTAGGGACTGTTTTCTAAGGATCTGATGAGATTACGATTCTGACAAATTGTAGGGCCATCGGTACCGGCAAGGTTGCAACCACCGAACAAGCACAAGAAGTCCACGCAGCCATCCGAAAGTGGTTGTCATCAACCGTTTCGTCAGAAGCGTCAGAGAATACACGAGTCATTTATGGTGGCTCCGTGAGTGAGAAGAATTGCAAAGAGCTCGCCAAGCAGGCAGACATCGATGGATTTTTGGTCGGTGGTGCCAGTCTGAAACCTGCGTGTAAGTTCATCCGAGAGGGGGTGGGAACTGCGAAGATTCTGACCGTCTTGTAATAGTCCTGGATATCATCAACTCTCACCTATGACTCGGACTAGGTGGAGCTGTGGGCCCGAGACTGTGAAGGCTACAGAAGTTCGTAATCGAACTCCAGGACTGAGTATCCAAAAAGGCTAGTCGTACAACCTAATTCTGCGATGCCTCTTGTAGAGAAATTACGTTAGAGTTGGTCTAAGCAAAAGTGATCTCAGCCATGGTTGTTGCAGGGATGCTTCTTCAATAGCCAAAGCCGATTCCGTAAGGGTACATGATGTTCAATATGCTCTGAGGGTCCTCTGAGCTCACTGTCGTGGATCGTTTGTTTTCGAAATGTCGGTCCCAATATAAAGTCAAACGCCACCAGTGCCATGCTATACAACCTCCTTCCGGCGCTCCCCTCATATCGCCTGCCGTACCCCATGATAAGGGCTCCAAATACCCCTCACACTCTCATTCCCACTCCTCACCGGCTTCGTCACTCTCCTCAACTTCTCCCCACTCGCATCCCTCAACAGCTCCGCCTTCTGCAGAATCTGCTCCTTCTCCAGATTCCTCACACACACGGCCTTTTCGCGCCCGTTGATGTACGTGCCTTTTACGAGCGGGTGTTTGTGCGGACGCGGGGAGACGGTGATTTCGATTTGGGGGTGCGCGGCGGCGAAGGTTGGGAGCGTGTGTTTTAGGAAGGAGCTGGATTGGGCTTGTTAGATGGTTGGCCTGGGTAAACTTGAGGGGCCCGGTGGGGAGAGTACTTCATGCCTCGTGAGCTGCCGGCCCAGTCGCAGTAGTGGAAGTCGAGGCGTTTGCATTGGAGGATGAATGCGCCGACGCCATTCTAGGTATATCATTAGACATATGCTGTTTACTACGAAGCAGAAGTGGATCTTGGACGCTTACTCGGCTGGACGCCACCGTCCGTATGCCTTGCACCGGCATGACTGGTTGCGATGTGTGACGGTTTCAATGCGTTGAAGTCAGTCACTGGTTACAGAGACGGTTGCTGATACAGTGGATTTCGAAAATGTATGCCAGAATCGTAGCGAGCACACACCCCACCAAAAAATATAGGGGTGCCATAAAAAATCAGATAGAC
>JAABUP010008085.1_pt1 | contig 13601 bp, 11 predicted proteins | sample 5559201 | NCBI WGS metagenome assembly JAABUP01 (sample SAMN10711887, study PRJNA513373) | rock metagenome | isolation source: Antarctica rocks | place: Antarctica | reverse complement strand
CGACCGGCTGAGGCCCGGTCGAGGTTCCAGCGTCAGTATCAGGTGGTAGATCATCCTAATAGCGCACACATGTTAGCCTTCTTGCCGAATCGCTCTCAAAACATTTGGCCCTCCGTTGGGTCCTTCCGTTTCCCATGAGTGCATTCCCATGCCCCTACTTGCGGCCATCTTCCTACTCCTCCTCCCCGCTCTCCCCACATACTCTTTCCTAAATCAAGAATCAAAACTCACCAAATCAAAGATAACCCTGACCTGCAGGCTACAGCTCGGGCATACCGCCACCTCTTCTCCGTCTCTCATATCTGCCAAAGAGATCTCGAACTGGTCGCCGCATGGGCATGGATAGGTGTAGAGTTGGGTGGCGGGGTGGTATGTCAGGTCTTCGAGCTCGATTTCGTCATAGAAAGACATGCTGGTTACAGCTTGGGAGCTTTTGGAGCGGGTGAAGGAAGAGGTTAGATGAGTCTGGGGTGGAAAGAATTTTGGTGGAAGACCGCCTCTAGCCGTTCATACTTAGTCATGCCCTAGATCAATTGGAGGTAGAACAGCACATTGCAGTTGGTATATTCCGTACCATTGCCTTGGTATATAGTCTGGATAACATCAAGGATCGGTTACTAGCAGGTCGGATGCGAAGTCATTGTACTACGTACAAGATGGTCTGACGGCAGTAACACCACCTTAAGAAGCTCATGCATGGCTACAACTATGTCTGGACAGACATCCTCAGTCTTTGCAAATCTCGGTTCTCGTGGCGTTGCTTACAACGGTAGAAGGGGGAGCTCACTAGCCCTCTGCGTCATGTCGTGAACACGTTCCTAGTCTTCCCCTAAGATTGTCCTCGAATGTCAACTTCGTGACGTTAAACTTCTATGGCTCCATATGACTGCTCGATCCGATGCAAGATTTTAGGTCGAGCTCCCAAGGCCCATGGCAAATTCTACTGCACAACTTCTTGAGAGTTGTGTGGATGGTGACAGTTCATCTGAAAGCTACAAGAGGAGAGTGTATACTACAAGGGTCTTGTCCGAACTGGCTCGCAATCGTCACCCAGCAGCGAAGCGCGCAGGATGTCTCTATCTACTAGGGACGAAACAAAAACGAACGTATGATTGGAAATTACTACAACGGAAGTACCACAGTCTTCTTGGGCGTAAAACTTCGATGTTGAAATGCTGAGGAAGCTCAGACCAGAGCCTCCGCCTTTTCAATGTACCGGCACCGGTCGTCAACGTTAGCAGTGCTCAATATCCCAGCGGATGCCCGCGGAGCTCTACAATCTAATACCAGGTTAGGCTGGCAAGAAGGAATCGTCGCTGGAGCAAACGCAGGAACGGGTAAGGTCGCATGTCGGAGGCCTGCGATGATTGATGGGGAATGTGCCAAGGTCATGGACACCGGATCCTATTAACCGACGGCTTACAGAAGTGCCGATAATACTGGAGACGATCATCCAGAGGATCATGACACCAATGACGCTGGGCGAGGCGCCGGCGGCAGCAGAAGCGTCAACATCAGCCATGGCTTGCGCTCTGAAGAGCAGGATGGGGAGTCAATTGAGTAACACGGTTCGCTCTGCTCTACTCGCCGCCGACCTCTATAGTCAGCTCATAGACGGGAAGGATTCAAGCACCCCTATTCGATGAGTTCCACAATATCTACCGGAAGGTCTACGCCCGGATGCCGAAGGTCTAGGTCTCTCATGCCGAACGTTCCGTTACATGATACGAATCCAGGGCTTTCGGTAAGACCAAACTTTCATGATATTGTGCTTCATGTTTTGATTTACCCTACATAGCAACCTGTTCATCCATCAGGATTCGCATTTCGGCTTTAAACTGGCGCGAGTTTCCGTGATACCCCGATTGCACTGTCTTTTTTTCATGTATATAAGAACGTTAGATGCTCCATGCATGACTTTATACTGCAGGTTCACACTGATTTCAAGCTCATTGAAGACATTGCTTAGTACACTCATTGGCTTTGCCATTCTGACCATACAAGCACAACTACAAGTCGAGTGGATACATCGAGAACGGTTTTATAGTATGTTAAGCAAGGTAGATGTACTCATTATCGGAGCAGGACCTACTGGGTATGTTAGATACTCACCCTACTGTCTTCCTGATTGACATAATGGCCAACAGCTGACTGTCCTTTACTGTTGTAACAGGCTTATGGCAGCCCTTTGGATGGCCCAACTTGGGATACAGACGCGCATTATTGACAAACGTGGGACCAGAGTCCTTAATGGCCATGCGGATGGGTTTCATGCTAGGACTTTGGAAATTTTGGACAGTTTTGGTATTGCAGACGTTATCAACAGAACCTCCGCATCAGCACTAGACTGGTGTGCATGGGTACGTTGTTCGTTGTTGTTCACTTTTACCTGTCTTCTTGATCCTCTTCCCTTTTTTCTCGTTTGCAGGAATTATTCTCGAAAAGCTCTGATCATCTGAAGGCTCCCAATGAAGAGGGTAGAATCCATCGAATCCGGAGAGAACCAACCTTCGGATCAGATGTCTCTAGGTAAGCTGTGGTTGCTACTATGGATATGAAAATCATGCCATCAGGTGTTGACCAGATGCAATCAGGTTTCAGTCGGTCACCCTTCATCAAGGGCATACTGAAGCCCACCTGCTTGACAGTATCAAACAAAGGTCTGGTATTGAAGTAGAACGCGGCATAGAACCCAAGTCTCTTCAAGTGGACGAGTCTCAAATAGATGAAACTGATGCCTACCCGATCACCATTGACCTGCACCATCTGGAAAAGGAAGAGATTGAAATTTCCGAGAGCAACGCCCACAGCATTGAAGAGAATGGTACCATCATACAAGAGAGAGGCTTCTGTGCCACTAAGCGGGGTCCAGAAGACGCTGATGAGTTGGTTTATAGAAGTAGTGGGAAAGAAGGTCAAAGTGAAACTGTTCAAGCTAAATATCTTCTCGCTTGCGAGGGAGCGCACAGCTGGACGCGACGGCAGTTAGGCTTCATCAATGAAGGTGAGAGCACTGATGAGCTTTGGGCCGTTATCGATGTTATCCCAATCACCGACTTTCCAGAGTAAGTTCCCTTTGCAACTCGATGTTTGGAACCCATGCCCCGGCTACACTAAGCGTTGGAGCATTGCGCTCAACCCTCTGAAAAGCTGATGCAAAGTCGTCCTCTCCCTATATCACTATTGCTGATACATCTTCCAGTATTCGTAAGCTGTGCACTATACAGTCCAATGCGGGGACTATCTTGAATGTTCCTCGGGAGGATAGGCTGACAAGACTTTACATTCAACTCCCGGCTATGGAAGCGGGCGGCAACGCAAATGCAATAACTCCAGAACGTATGTTTGTCGAAGCAAACAAGATTTTAGCGCCCTACACGTTGCGCTACACCTACTGCGACTGGTGGACGATATATCGAGTGGGGCAGCGAGTTAGCAACCACTACACTTTGTACGAGCGTGTGTTCCTGGCTGGCGATGCAGTACACTCGCACACCCCCAAAGGTGGACAAGGCATGAATGTTTCCATCCAAGACGCCTTCAATCTTGGCTGGAAGCTTGGTGGAGTCTTAAAGGGCCAGCTCACTCGATCCATTCTGAAAACCTACGAGGCAGAACGTAGGCCTGTTGCTCAACAGCTCATTGCTCTGGATCGTACTATGTCCCGCTTGCTCTCGGGCAAGCCTGATCTAGAAGAACTCGATCGAGTTTACGGGCAAGCAAGGAGATTCCTGAGTGGAGTTTATGTGCGTTATCCACCAAGCTCGCTTGTAGCTGGGGTCGCGAGCGAGCGACAGCAGGATTGGCAGCTGCCCAATAGCTCACATGAAGCGAACGTCCTCGCCAAAGCATACCTAGCAATGAATGTCACCCTGGGCGAAAGGTTTCCTAGCCACCAGGTCCTCCTTCAATCTGATGCATGCCGCTGGGAAACCCAAGATCTCCTCAAAAGCGACGGGTACTGGCGCCTCATTGTCTTCGGTGGCGACGTTTCGAACAAAACGCAACTCAACCGCGTCAATACCCTCGGCGAGGACCTCGCAGTCTCTTCAAATGAAGTTCTTAGCAATTACGTGTCCGTAAACGCTCGAGGATCATCCATCATCCAAGTGTTCCTTCTCCATTGCGCTCCAAGGACAGCGCAAGTCGAGCTGTCCGATTTCCATCAAACATTCTTCCCCTTTGATGGGAGGCAAGGGCACGATTATAGCAGGGTCTTCATGGATCTGTCTCCAGCACCAGCCGCAAGCGAGGTGTCCGGTGATGCGCATAGGTTCTATGGTGTTGATCCCGCAAGGGGCTGTTTGGTCGTTACACGACCGGATCAGGTAGTTGGTTATATTGGCGAGCTTGAAGACGTAGATGGTCTGAAGCAGTACTTTGACGGTTTCCTGATCCCAAAGGAACGTGTTCAATCTAGAAACCAACACAATGATCCTACCACTTCTGTAGAAGAATGATCAAACACGAATTGAAAAGCGTACGCTCGTCTACGCATGATGGGGAGCGAGGAGCAGAATACAGTGCCATCTGCTGTCTTATCTTACCTATAGCACCTCTTCCTTACCCCATAAAAGCCCAGCGCTCCCTCAGATACCGGGTCTACAGCATGACTTTGTCCAATCCAATCCATCTCTTGATCTATTCATTGTCCTCAACATCCACTCTCAGTATCTCGTGTTCTACAGTACATTGTCCATCCAAGCCTTTCGAACATCTCTTTCTGTTCCCCCACCGCTGACTACCTCCATCCTTACCTCCTCGATTTCCAGCTTTCCACCATACTTCACCTGTCCTCGTCGATCAGAAAGATTTCCGAAATCTCCTTTTCCCTAGCGTCCGTAAGGGTTCTGACGTGGAATTCTGATGCCTCTAATCGTACCGCAACGGAGTACATCATCATGAAGAAGGCCACGGGGGTCCAGCTTTTCAAGGTTTGGGAGAACATGAATGAGCTTCAGCGTCTCCGACTCATTGAGAATATTATATTACGAAAATAGAAAACCAGCTTCCTCCAATCCGATTTCCGGCATACATGAACCTTTATTTCCCTCATTCTATCGCTGAAGACTCTCGCATTCTCTTGGATCCTTGCATTGACCCCCTCGGGCTCATATTGTATTGGTCCGGCTTGTGACGTACCATGGTTTGATACCACTGATACCTTCCAAATCCGAAAACACCTACGATATCTGAAAACGGGCTCGTAAGCCAGTCCCGACAATCGGTGACTACTGATGTGATTGAACATTGATATTTAGCAGCACTAATCACGCGGCGCAAGCTTTCTATGTTGATATGCTCAGTAGAGGATATGTTCTGCTTTCAGACATGCGAGAATTCACAAAGAACCTCCCCCCCCTTCAGCAAACTGGGTGGAACAGCTACCGCCTCTCCTCGAATCTTACCTACACGGTGGAAGCGCTGCATCTTCTGTAGTTCTGGCGACAGTAAGGGGGTTACAGTAAGGGGGTTAGGGGGTTGAATTATGCGCGTTTCGGACATTGACGTTGAAGTTGTTTACGGGAGGTTGATCTGGGTTGTGGTTGCGGCTTTGCAATGGTGTTTGATTTTTCGGTGGCTTTCTGGTTAATGAACTTTACACTCGAGCTGTTCCCCCATCTCTTCTCGTCTTGTGTTGTCCCTCTAGAAATCCTACTTCCCAGCCCTCCATTTGTCATCACCCTAAACCTTGAGTTCCCAGGTCCTTCGCTTCGCGACCTTCATCATTTACTCCCCCGAAACAACATTTCCTCTTCGTCTTCCTCTCCTCTTCTCCCCTCTCTTCCCCGCTCGTCCCCTTCTCTTCCCATCACTCCAATCTCAAACTCTATCCGTCTCCCCATCTATCAGCTGCTCCCCTCCACCCAGCCAACCTCCGACCCCCCAACCCCCTTCCTCAACCATCCTTCCACCCTCTTACGCAATAAATTCAGGAAATGAGGAATGTGCATCCCTAATGCGATGTACGATCCGAGAGCGATGTGAAAGGAGGTTCAAGGGGTTTGCAGTTGTATATACATATACGATAACACCAGGCACGGACCGAGTCGAAATGGGGCGAATACGGGGGATTAGGTGTGGAAGGGCGGGATTGTTGTAGTTGGGTTACCTCTTGCATGGACCGAGTATGCCAAGTCCCCTAGAATTGATCCAAGGGGTTCCGCAGGTACTCAAAAGCCACTTTGTACAAACTTTCCGCAGCAACCCATCACTATCACCAAGCCCTCAATTAGAAAATTTTAAACATTTTTAAATGCTTGATCTTACATTCAACACTGCCAAAGAAATCGCGTATGGGAATATGTAAATTAGGCCTCAAAGGGCAAATCGAATAAACCCCCCGCTGAAACGCTATGAAGCGAGGTAATGTAGACAAAAGGTAACCCCCTCCAGAATTCTGGGTGGACCAAGTCCAGATGGCCAGTCTTCTGCTCCTTCCTATGTTACGTCCTGCTCTAGTATTACAGTAGAACCTTTTGGTTCCCTGTCCGCCACGTATCCAGAACATCCGGGGTGATATTCCACTGCACAACCATAATCATAACAGGTATACTTCGCGCCATAGACTGGCCCCGTACACTATATCACTCGTGTCTCATCACTCTTCGATCAGCTTTCTAACCTCTCCCCTATCTCTCTTCCTCACGCTCCCCTTATTCGACTTTCCAATTCCAAGAATGCTCAATCTCTTCCTCATGCTTGCTGACCGCCCAGAATGCGCCGTCGCAGGCCTTTCGACTGTTTCAGTACCAGTTTGCCTCGTCACCGAGCCGTCCTCGGAGCCCGCCACCGCGCTGCTGCGTTGACTACTGCTAGAGACCGAATCTTCGCCCGTAGAAGAAGGATGAGAAGAGAAGCCATTCGGTATCGGAGGCGCTTTGAGGAATCCAAGGCTGAGGTGAGAGTGAGATCTCGCATCATTCGAGGGTGGAGTTTGAGGGATAGAAGACTTCGAGGTGTGGTTACCATTGGAAAGGGTAGGAGACGTAGGGAGTGCGGAGGAAAAGACTTCAGAAGGGGATTGCGGCGGGGAGATGGGGAATTGAGGCTTCGGAGGTGGAACAACGGGTATTTGGGGTTCAAGGAGAGCTATCTCGGGAGCGAACATTGCTTGAAGATGCTGAGTCAAGGCTTCTTGCGTATTAAGGTAAGCGGGTCGCGTGAACAGCGATAAGCAATGCCTTAGCGTTGAAGCATGATCGAGCAGGGCCAACTGCAGAGCCTTTTCGAGAGGGTCAACGTGGCTTTCTACAAATCGCTCCTCGTTGTTGCTGCCTTCTTTCGCCATGGATATAAGCTCACGATACTGAGCTACGCTTGTCATTGATGTAGGATCGACGGAGCTACTGATAGCATCCGAAAGGTTCGTGAACTTTGATTCATCACCATCAATTATGCGCTTACCAAGGATGGACATTTCCGTGCTTTTCCTAGTAGTTCTCTCGACCGCGGTCTGCAAAGGCGATAAACGTACGACATCAACGGCAATGATCTCACTCCTTCGCATGATGGTCGGAAATGAGTCTGCTGTTGTGTAGATTGTTTTTTCGATCCACTGATCCTTGACACCCGATGCAGGAGAATGGCGTCGTGATGTGACGGCAAAGCGATTGGGTTGTGTGGACAGTATGTACTCTCGCACAGACTGGTTCACCCTTGACTGCTGGTAGATTGAATGCCGGGTTTCTCGATAGGGACTTACTGGAAATATCTGAAGATACTGGCCTTCCAAGTCATTGGTCTCGCTGGAAGAAGCGATCTGAGCTGACGGATGTTGCTGCCTCAACCGATCTGCGAACATGGTATGCCTCTCAGAAGGTCCGGCTTCGAAGATGAAATGCTTGTCTCGAAGACTCGAGGGGAAGCCCAGACCTCGATAAATGACTCGAAAATACCGTGGAGCGTACCTTTCACCTTTTGTAATTGTTTCATAGATCTTGGCCATGGCACGCTGGGTTCTTGCAAGCTTGGCAAAATCGTAATGGTGATGTTCGTACTGATCAGCAAGTTCTCGATAGCTTGCCAGCGCACAGCTCCAGGCTGTTGCTTCCTCAAAGTATTTGATGATGTTGAAGTATAGATGCTCCTTTCGTTCAAAGGACGTTTGTTGGGGAAATTCTGGATCTACGAGCGATTGGACTTCAGTTGAGTCCCATGTATAAAGATCCGCATGAAGGCGCAGAGCCAAAGCCGCCTCTGTGGGATTATGCAGGTGAACTTGTATTTGCGCCAGCTGATGGACGTATCGAATAAAAATACTCTCTTTCTGCATGTCTTTGAGGAAGTCCATGAGTTGTAGCGTATGTAAGATTTGAAAGGTCTCCGTTGCGTCAATACTGTGCACAGCCCCAAGGAGATCCAGTAGCTCGTCAACAGTAGAAACCAAGGACCTGACGGCGTTCCACAAGGGCTCACCCGGGCTCTGTTCTAGACTTTCAAACAGTCCAAGCAGCTCGTTCACGAATAGCTTCTGGGTTATGCCCTCACCAACTCTCTTCTTTTTGAACACAAGATCAAGGCATTCAATCATCTCTGCTTGGATGATGGACAAGTCCTCGCTCAACGTCCATTCACTCACCATCATGGTTTGCAAGATCCCCACCGCAACACTCCTGAGACCTTCATGCACGCTCAAACATAATTCCACTATCGGAGCCACCAAATTTGGAACGTACTGCACTTGGAAGCCACCTAAGCGGGTGAGGCCATAATGCTTCTGTTCTTCAGGACTCGAATCCCAGCCAATCGCATCCCAGCTTCGTCTGAGCAGAATTGCTCCTTGCTCACGTACATCACCCGCAATTTTCCAAACAGCTCGTCGCTTTTGCTCGGGAAAGGTCTCAAGTGCAAGTGTTGTACTTCTTAACAGTGTGAGCAACGTAATGAAATACTTGCGCCACAGCTCTGTATTGAAGTTATCTGCTTCCTCGGGAGATGGAAGAAAGTCCACAACGATCACCTCGTAAATTGACTCGAGTATCTGCAATGACGACTTGTGGTGATAGATGTGGAGGCTCAGCCATGAACTCGGAAAAGCAGCCCCTGACAGGATGGACGTGACTACTTCGAAAGCAGTATCTAAGAGGTCCACAACATCAGAGCTCGATTGGCTGAGACTTGAAGCGATTGGCTTTCCGGCTAGTTGGGCGAGGAGCGCCGCAAGTTCTGTAAGCGCCTCATCGAAGTGTAGACTGTTGAGAACAGGCTTGCTAGGAAATGGATACGTGTTTGGAAAAAGAAGTGACAGACTAGCATTTGAAACGCGGCCAGACTTTTGAAGGCTGCGATAAGACTGGATGATCTTGACGAAGTACCCAGATACCTCACATACAGATTTCTCAATCCGTAAGGATATAATAGAGCAGCATAAGCGGATTTGTTCACGCCATTGATCCGAATCATTATCGTTCACACCCCAGTAAGGGTCTATCCATTGGGCTGTTCGTGTAGCTATCCGGTGGCGTACCGAATTGTTAGTAAGAGTAGTCATCTTAGAAAGGTTGAGTATCAGTACAAGTTTGTATAGGATGAGTTTGCCTTGAACAGCAACACATGAGTCTAGAAAGCTAAGGGCAATCTGGAGTATCTCATCTTCCGAAAATGTTCCAACTAATTCCGGGAGCCAGGTATGCATGTGTTGAACAACAAGAGTTTTGCTCCCGACTAGGATAGGTGCTGGATCCTTGATCAGGGATTCCAAGGCCGCAAAAATCTTTTTCAAGTCGCGATTAAAGGTTGGTTGTGTGTTGGTGATACCGATACTCGCCTCTTTGATCTTCTGCTTTGCGCGGGCGCTAATGATGAATTTCAAGATCTGGCGGCCCACTTTGAACGTTGCTCGAAGACGTCTTGAGTTCTGCGGATCGGAGGGTTTGGCCAAAAGTCTAAGATAGCTCCTGACCAAGCAAGGGGTCGCGAAGGGATAATCAAATTTGGTTTCCGCATATAGATCCACGAGCGGACCTAGATTGAAGCGACGGTCATGGACAATCCCCAGGACTGTGACCAAAGCATTGAAAACTAGATCTTCATAGTCTTCTTTGCCAGCGTTCTCAATCAGTATCCCGAATAACGCGTCAAAAACTTTGTTAACGAGCTTTACTATCTCAATCTCGGGGACAAAGACAAAGCGTCTCAACAGATCTAGAAGCTGGCTTGCAGATTGCTCTCGCCATTTCAAAATACCAAGTAGTACTTTTTCTTGAGAGAAAACAGTACTGCAGAGAAAGGACTCAACCTTTAACGTCGCCACAGGACCAGTTAAGGTCTCATCCTTAGAAGTGTCATCTTTTGCTCGCGAGCTCCAGGGGAAGGCCAGGTAAGCTCCCCGACCCTTGTCCGCGCTTGAGGTTAGCTTGTCGTATAGGTAAAGCAACGGCGTATGCGGGCCGTCTCTAATGAATGCCTCTTGATCCCAAAGAGGGATGTAGCTAAGCGCGAACGGGAAACCCGGGGCGTCCGCTACGCTCATGATAAGATGAGCTTCTGACACGTCATTGCTGGGAATAACAAGCTTGACAACTTCGTTCCAGGGCTCACCGCGTTCAGCTGCACATGTGCGCCATGCAGTCTGACCAAGGCTATTGGAGGCTGGAAATATACAGTTTTCGATGCGCTCGCCAGATTTCCTTCGCACCTCGAGAGTGAGCTGCACATTTCGCAGGGTGAGACTCGGCGAGATTGCGACTGTTCCGCGTTCTGGATGTGATAGGAGGGCCTGAGCCGGTAAGAATGCCTCGGACAAGGTCAGATAAATATCAGATCTAGCTTTTGTTGGTGCACCAGAGAATCCAAGCTTCGAAGTTGATGCTATGCTTTGCAGTAAAGTCGGAGTATTATTAATTAAGACTTTTGCATCTGGACTTGCGAAGGAATGCAACGCCAGACGGACATGGTCGATGCTCCTAGATTTTGCAACACGGCCAGACCGGCTACTAAGCAAATCATGGACGAGTTGGTCGCTCGGAGATTTCGTGTCCTGCGACTCGGAGATGGTTGAAGCAGCTGACCATATCGATACCGTTTGCTCCGTACTTCGACTTTGTCCAAAAAGCTGTTTGATATTGATGACTCCAACGCCTATTCTTCGTCTCACATATTGTGGCCCCTGCTGCGTGAGTGGACGTAGGCTTTCTTGGAGACTCGGTCTATCACTATCCTCAAGAGACATTGAAGACTCGGAAATGGATGGTACTTGAGAGACACCAGGCTCGGGTTGACCTCGACTACGGGTACTCCCCAATTGCTTCCACATCATACTTCGTCGCGCTCCTTTCGTGGACGCCGCACCTGGAGAATTGCTCGTAGTCGGCCTTCCGGGCGAAGAGGACTTGATCCTGGGGCCTGAGTTCGATGTCGCCGTCAGTGAAGGGGTTTGTGTAAGTTGCTCGGCGTAGACGTTGATGACTAAGAATATCTGGGTTTCAAATCCAGACTTCTCCCCGATGTCGATGGAGGTCAAATCTGTGAAGAGTGTGCGCAAATTACCTGTTGCAGCTACGCTGTCAAATCCGTCTTGTGAGGGGACCTCTAGTGAGAAAGTCTCTGTCAGCGGTTTCGGCGGTTCTCCTTGGTTTCGGGAACAGAGGTGAACCGTCAGCGTAGGTGAGACGAGGACGTTGTTTCCACAAGCCTTCAACTCCACCATGAGATGATGCAAGTCGACTGATTCATGTTGAGGGAGAGGCTGCTGATCAAGCAAACTCATCGACGATTGAAGCCTTGTTAGCTCCAGAGCCGAATCATCGCCGGTCAGAAGACGACCATGTTGCTTAGGATCCCTGACTATAATCTCTCCACTGAGCATCTTGTTGCCACGAACTAGTTCCCATATCGCTTGCTCTCGCAATGCTTCGAGCTCTTGTGCGGTGAGCACGCCATGTAGAAGCTGTCGGCGGGAGAAGTCCAAATGATAGACTAGCTCGGATAACTTCTCCAGAACAGAGTATCGCCGGGAGAGGAGTAATTCGTGTAGGTTTTTAGAATGCCATTCGCGGAGACAAGAAGCAATCTCGTCCACTAAGGGCTCAGAGCTGGAAGTCGGGGTCTCATCGCCAATTTTGAGCATAGGGACAGGTGCTGGCGGCCGCTTCGCACCGGGACTAAGATGCCTTGTCGTCTTGGTATTTGAAAGAAGTAGAGAACTTCGAGATCCCCGGGAGGTTATCGAGTGATGTGAAAGTTTCCGGCCCAGCGCTCGGCCGTTAATCTCAAGCTTCCGTTGTGATGGAGATCGGGCCAGCAAATTTTCAGGTCCTAATTCTTGCGAGCTCCCTCCTATCGCGATGGACTCTCTTCCGTTCAACGTCCCCCTCTTACTAGCATTCCTCCAGACACCGTTCGTCCCTCGGAGGAATTCCTGATCACGTTGAGAGTTTCCGCCAACGTCGCCATTTTCTAGGCCATCATGGTTGGAGTCCTTGGCACGACCGTGACTCTCTGCCCTTCCATCGCCCAGTACTTCTCGAACCTCTACACAGCACCTTGGAAAGATGCCAGAGAAGACCCTAGCTTCCAGCGTCTGCCCTTTTACACTTGTCAATCCAGCTAACAATGAAGGCGGTGCGACCAAATAGCCTCGATACCACGAGCCCTCAGCGCCTCCTTGTTCGATTATGTAGAGCTCGTCTCCGAGCTCAAGTGGGAGGTCAGCCGGAGACGAAGGCTGGAATGGGTAAATCGCGACAGCGAAAGCTATTCGAGGCACAGGTCGCCATGGCATGTCGCCTAGCCTCAAGTCTTGTGGGGGACGCGGGTAGGCGATGGGACACGGCAAAGATCTAAGGCGCACGACAAGTCATCTGGGCAGAACTCTGCTTGCTCTCTTAACAAGCACGTAGAGGTATCCTCAATTTGCACCAGATCGATACGCTCTCCTAATAGCTTTCGCCAACGGTGTTTGCTGCTTAATTCATGCGGTCACTAGGTAGGCTTCAGGCGCTACAATCGAAGTTAGACCGACTTGCGGAGCGTGTACTTGTTGCGGGCAACGGGGGTATAGAGCAGAGAAGTGTGTAGACACCCTCAGCGAAACCCAGCTAACTTAGCAAGGCCAGCGAAAAAGCCAAACGAGCGCGATATGTATTGACAACTCTGAATATCCTGAATGGATGTCGTAGTGATGCCGTCCGCTTAGATAATTATCCTGGAGAACGGCAACTGGCGACTTCCTTCCGGACGATCTACAGGGTCTCTGGCGTAGCGCGACATAGGCGCGACAAGTACTTGAATTCATGAATAGACCTAATCGTTGGTCTGCTAACCTTGTGGTTTTAACAGAAGGGAGTCATGTCTAGTATTGGATCTCTCGTTGAATATGTACCTTATGACCCGAGAGGATTTATGTATTTCATAGTTTAGGATCAATAGCAAGGTTATATATATCTTTACTTATGTACAGTATCGAAAGTACAACAAGCTAGTCACCATAACGGAATTATACATAGTTCGAGTAGGACCATTGGCTTAGAATCTCTCAAGGGGATGGCATAAATAGTGATACCCGACTGGTGATCGTAAGTCGCCGCCATTGCTGTTTGTGTTAGAGTGGTCCAAATCGATATCTTACAGCATTTCACTTTCTTCGATACCTGCTTTAG
>JAABUP010008084.1_pt1 | contig 13601 bp, 15 predicted proteins | sample 5559201 | NCBI WGS metagenome assembly JAABUP01 (sample SAMN10711887, study PRJNA513373) | rock metagenome | isolation source: Antarctica rocks | place: Antarctica | reverse complement strand
ATAATGACTGCTCTCACAATTTATTTAATGAGTTGCAGTTTGTGGTGTAGTTGAGATGAGTAGTTTCATTGATCATACAAAACATATATCAATGTAGTTTTCATTGTTGAGCACCACAATCACCGTCTTTCTGTAGCACTGCGCCCCTATCAACTATGTGATGTTCATTGAACATTCTACAAGGTTCAATGCACCCCTTAGGTTAATCCTTTTGAACATGGCTGATGCGTGAGTTAGAGCCCTACATCAGGAATGTATCAGACATGTATCAACTGTGGTAAGAGGGTGAGAAGTAGCAGTGAATTAGAGCGTCACATAGCGAAGTGTTGTGTTTGATTATACTGACGACCTTGAAAGATTCCCCGAAATAATGCGTTGTCAGATGTTTGATCACCCTCAGAATACATCATGTTGAATGATATGATGATCAAGTTGATCATCTACACTGTTGAAGCAGAGAAGCATCATGATAATTGAAAGACAGATACTGCCTCAGCGGTTGACGGGGCTGAGGCTACAGATATGCTTTCTGTATCTGATACTGAAGAACCTATCAACCTCTTTGATGAGTTGACAAGTTCTGTCTCTGATACTGAGCAGATGCATGAACAGACAACATATCAACAGGGTCAACGTGGTCTACTGTCTACCTCATCATCTATTTGAGTGAAGACATTTCAGAAGGCCACAGGTTGTAGTGTTGACGCTGTTCAGATTTCCGACACAGCACCTGATTGTCAGACAGGTGTTGTTGTTCTTGAATTGAGCAACAAATTCAAGGATAGAGACTACCTTCCTTTTCACAACAGTACTGACTACAGCTGAGCGTTGTGACTTCACAATAACCACACTACAAAGAAAAGTGTGAATGCCTTCTTTAAGAACCCACAACTGAACAAGATGCACAGTCACCTGAGTTTCAAGAACACAGATCAATGGCTTGACCGGCTGCACGAGATTTCATATGACATCAGTCAAGCATCAAAGAAGCAGGAATGAACCTCACAGACCTTTAAGATTGAGTCTGCTTATGATGGGGGAACTGATTGTGAATATGTTATACAGTATTGAAGCATTATAGACACACTTCGCTTTCTACTGAGTCACAAACCTTTTGGTGGTGACATGGTATATGCCTCAATTCACCACTATAACGATGATGAGAAGTGGGTTTACAGTGAGTTGCATACTGAAGATTGATGATGACAAACACAGAAGAAGCTTTCAAATGGTGCAACAGTTGTATCATTGTTGATATTCACTGACAAAACCATTTTCACTCAACACCAGGGTGATCTATCTGCCTGACCAATATATTTGACGATTGAAAACCTGAACTGACGTACAAGACGAGCTCAATCACAACCTGGCTTAGTTCTCCTTGATTTTCTTTCAGTGGTTGAGAATGATGATGACAACATCAAATCAAGGGTTTGGCATATGGCCCTGTCCATTATACTTGACTGTAAGTCAAGCTCATGACCACATGTTCCCAATTTTCCTACTGACAATAAGCAGCAATCAGATCCGCTGTCAAAGATGAACTTAATATAGTCTGTGCGGACGGTCAGAGCCGCCAATGTCATCCTGTGATAGCAGACTTCATGATAGACTATGAGGAACAGATATTGATTACAGGTGTCAAGATGAATCAACAGTGTATGATCTGTCAAGTACCACCACAAGAACAAGAGAATTTGAAGAAGAACTGATCACTTCAAACACATCAATCCATCAAGAACCAGATCAGTAGACAGCAAGAAGAGAAGATATTAGAGAATGATGCCGTATGAGTTCACCCTGTTGACAACTTTGCATGGGCTCATCATTTGATCAATATTCATGCAACAATGATGATCAATGTACTGCACCAACTGCTCAAGGGTACAGTTACATATCTAGTTCACTGATTAGAGCAGCTTATAGAGAAGAGCATTACAGTGACTAGAAAGAAGAAAGACATCAGACACAAAATCTCAAGTGCACCTGAGGCGACACAACTTGATCATCGGTTCTGCTCAATCTTGGCCTTTGCAGAATTGAAGATTTTTCAGAGATACAGCAGCATAAAACAATGAATTGAAGCGGACTGAAAGGCAATTGTACGCCAAATTGTGCCGATGATTGCGCCACTTCTTGCACATGATGCATCTGCTGCAGTACACTTCACTTGAGCAGTTGTGGATTTTGTGATGTTGACACAGTACACCTCTCATGACGAGGATACACTTCAATATCTCTCACATGTGTTATTTTGAATAAACAAACTAAAGAATGTATTTCGACACTTGCGCCCTGTCAACTTGAATATCAGTGAAGGACACTTTAACATCCTCAAATTACATGTTATGACCCATTATGCACAACACATACGTCAATATGACAGTGCAGACAACATTGATACTGAACATAGTGAGGCCGCTCACAAGTTCTTAGTTAAAGCCTTTTTCAGTTGAACAAACAAACACAAAAGCTTTCAACAGCAGCTGTTGCTTCACAACACCCGTCATCTAAACTTAACTGCTATGAAGGATCTGATCCTGTGAAAAAAGACACAAAACAGTGTGATCAAGAAGGACCTAATGATAGCATTGATGACTCAATCAAGTCAAGCAATCTTACTATGTAGAATCAGTGGTCTTCCTCTTCAACAGAAAAGAAAGTGAGTTTGACGTGAAGGCCTCAATTTCTGTCAGTGGTGTTCTGTCTTGACACTGAACACTGCACTCAACATATCGGGATTTCTTGATGCATTAGCTGCGTTTGTACACGACTGCTGAAATGAAGCAGATGAGATCAACAGCACAGACAATGACTTGAACTGAAGATCAAAAGATTCATCAAGTGTTGCACCATACTATGTGTGTGTTCATGAATCTCTGAAATGCTGAAAGCAGAGCGAAAAGAATATTCAGAACCTTGAGAGGCTCATTGAAGAAAGAGTTTACTGCACCCCAAATTGACAGAGAAGAGGAGGCCCCTGAAGACGTGACTGTGTTCTGGTTCAGAAGCAGTCAGAAGATACTGAAACGGCATTGAGTACGCTGAACGGTCGACTACCTGATAGACTGCGAATTCTCATATCTGTGGCAGATTCTCTACAAGAGAATGGTTGAGGCAAACTCAAACAGTATATCGGCACTCTTGTTAACCTCTTCAAATCAATGAACAAAGGTTGTTCACATGGCATTCACAGTATGATTGAACTTGATGATTGGCCTGCACATGTCTTCAATAACCCTTGATTTATAGGAGGTTGAAGATTCTACATCATGTCTACAGTTTTATGAAGTGTTCACGTAATCTCAGCGTCTTTAAAGAAGAGGCAAAGGATCAAGGGCGCCATGTACTACCTCAATAATTTCATTGATTGAGACTCTTACAATTCAATTTATGAGGAAGATTTCTTGACTAAAGGTACTAATGTTGCATTGTATTACAGTTGTGGAAGATAGAATAATCAACTTTGTTCATAGCCTCAATAGTCAAAGAACTTTCAATGACGGTTCATTGAACATGTGCACCGAAGGTTCAATGAACATTTCAGTGGTTCAGTGAACACTCACTCTGCAAAGAGGGGTGACATGGTCAACCTCGTCACATTTTCCTCAACATATGCAATGAGGGTGTGCATAGTTTAAAGCAGCCTGATCTGAATCATTCATCAATAATGAAGCGCAAATCATTATATCCTAGTTACACAAAACATCAGTTACAATGTGAGGCATCCGTCAACACTAGGTACCATGATTTTGCAATGACCACTGATCATGTTCAACTCAGAAAACAGCAACAATGTCTTCTCAAGCAAGCCGCAGTATGTTATGCACAGAAGTCTGCATCATCACATGATTGCAAGATATTGTGCAACATGGGCTGAGTATTGATGAGTGCATGTACACGCTTCTATTGTCAAAGTTGCAGACTCAGATGACTACACTTGATCTTCTTGAAGAGAGACTGAACATCATCAGAGTCAAAGCAGTACTTCGACGAGGGTTCACTGTCATTTACTGCAAATTCAACGATGTCTTCTGTGATGTCCCCGAGCTGTGGAAGGATAGATGCCTCACATTTCTGACTCAGTGATGCAACTACAACAAGCAAAGATGAATGAAGAAAAAGAGAATATCTAGAAGGGTTGAAGAACACGGTCCAGCACCAGCTTCAAATGTACCACAGTCAACCGAGATCAGTCTTCCCTCTTATACCGACGACAAGAAGCCTGAACCACTGAAGACAGTTCAGAATACCATGATACAAGTTCATCAAGACCAGAATCATAGCATCAGCTGCAGACCACAAGATCTGCTACAATTGAGAAAAATGAAAGGCGTGATCATGATGAATGACTTGAATTTCAGCAGATTCATATCAATGATTACAAAGAAACTGAAATACAACAATCAACAAGATATGATTGTGTATGAACGCGTAGGCATGGCTACTATGCACATTGCAAACGAGCTCAAGTGAAGAACTGCACTTTCTGAAATGCATACAGAGAGGTCTATACAATTCTTCTTTGCAGTCAAGAGGAGAACAGAAAGGGCTGACTGTGAGTTTGTTAACATACAACACAAAGTTAACGTGCTAATTTAAACAATTAAAGACACAGTTCCACCAACTGCTTTAGTCTATACAAAAACGCACAGTCAAAGAAAGGAGCTCAAACAAAGCGTTGAATATCGAAAGAATTGAACAACTTTAACCTCAGCAATGCGTTCAAGAACAATCTGCACATTGATACATCATCTGAGAGGTTTGATAGCTGCTTGCTCTACCTTGTAACTCAAGTTGCAGAAGAAGGTCTCAACAGACATGTATTTCTGAACAACAAGCTCTTGAGCTGATACTTATGTTATATCAGGTTCAGCCATCATGCTCCTCTCAGCGACATCTATGTGCAATACATATTCAATCATCAGCTTCAACTCCGGGTGCATCACTGCCCATTTGAAAGGGTGAGTTGAGGTGTCAAATGTGTGTTGTCTGCAGACCATTTTCTATACTTGTCTTCCGTCATTTCAGCATCTGTCATCAGAATCACTGAGCTCAATCAATTGTCTGCAAATGAACTAATGTTGTTCAATGAACGCGTTCAATGAACAAACCCCTGCAAGTTTCGGTAATCCTTTTCTGCTAGTCTTGCAAAATTTGCAAATTCAACCCTTTGACGCATCAAAGTAACAACAACTATCTCAAAATCATCATCATTCACACAACAAGCTTCTTCCTATTGACAAGAACTGGCTTTGCGGCAGTGATGTCTCAGAAACAAACAACTACAAAGAGTGTAGGTTATTCACTACAGGTGCTGATCAACTTGCTGTGTTAATCAATTCTTGCAGACAAAGCGCGCTCATAGAGACAGCGCAACATCAGCAAAACCACATAAGTGTAATAGACAGCATCTGTCCAAAGGCTATGATGTCAGACATGCACCACATGAAGTGACAAGTGATGATGCTTCAGAAAACTCATTTGATGACAGTCAGGTCACACTTGAGGTAAGAGTTATCAAGAATGATATGTCCAACGTGACTAAACATCAGAAGTCAAAGTCGACTATAGAATTCACCACAAAACAGCCAAACTTCATGTTGTCTCCTCAGGTGCCTGTCTATTCAAGTTCGTCAGTTCATTCAGACTGAGTTCACTTTCAATTGCATTCACATGATGATTCAGACACTGAGAGCGATGAGGGTTCATTTGATTCAACTCAATACTTATGAGGTAAAGCACAACGAAGGTCACATGCCTGCTTCACGTCAGAACATGAACCAGTTGTTGCGATAACCCTGTCATATATCAAGGCGTGAATTATAAGTGGTCATGCAGGGCCTGAAAGCACACCATGACCAGACACAAACAAGCAGTGACTCAGCGACAAAATGAGGGAAGCATGAAGAAAGATAGCAAGGTTGTTGGGAGATCGTTCAGAACATAAATGATCAGGTGTGAATGAGAAGCCTACTGAATCAGAAGCCCACAAAGTAAACATGCACTCATAGTTGCATGGTATTCTGCTGACATCCATAGTTGTATGACGCCTTTGAACAGTTCCGTGGGCATTTCATGACTTGAGTTCAGACACTGATAAGCAATCATTATGATTGGCAGCTGCAGACAACACAGGATGATATGAAGAAGTATGCCTTGAGCCTTCTGCAGAATGACAATTTTGCTTGTGAAGAGGTATGTGAGAGTTCAACATGGGCCTCACCAACTGACATTGTTGAAGCCACTCAAGGCTAGGTTCTGTGCATGAATCATCTCAAGTGTGTTGTCATACACTGTCTTTGACAAGAACAAGGATTTCATGACATTTCAACAGCATATTAAGATGATGTTTGATTCTCTACCTGTCAATTCAGTACTCTTTGTGGTGATCATGATTGCACATTGCATTTCAGAATATGAGACAGAAGGGTACAAACAAGAGAATTTTGATGGTCTCAGAGTGCAGAGTAAGTATCAGATTGATGGTGAATTGAAAGAAGAACCATACTAACTCACTACATCTACAAGCCACTTGGGAATGCGTCAAGAATACATGGTTCAATCAGTTCAAGCAACAACAGGATAGTATACTGAAGATCTTATTATGCCGTGTAACTCAACAAATCGGCAGAGACAGGTTTGAGGCAGCTATAGACACTGACACAGTTTTAAACCCATATGCTGACTGTCTGAACGATCTGCCAATCACTAAAACGCATGATGGGAGTACCCTGAAGACTTCAAGCTTCATTAACCCAACTTGGCAGATACTCTCGTCATTTAATCAATTCTTTGACAACTTAATATCAAGTGACACAAAAGAGCGTGAAAAGGTGACTTCACCCTAGTGCTCAGTGATCTGACAAGGGCTAACAACAGAAGTTGAATCAGATCACCGCAAATAATATCAATCAGAAAATGATTGATTCTGACATTCTAAGGACCAGGACAAGCAGCAAGTCGGAAAGCAACCTGACTGAGCCTTCAGACAGTCAAACTGAACAGCTGTTAAAAGAGAACAACTATATACTGAAGATAAAGGTATTGAAAGACAAGAAGCAGTTGATGAAGCAACTGAATGTCAATTGAGGCTGAACATGAGACACATTTGCAAACAAGACCGGCCTGAAGGAAGGGGCCAATGCACGACTGTGGGTTAAGACAAGTGTCATGAACAACGAGAACAATTACAGGAAGTTTGTGACCATCTATAAAGGTCAGAGTTTGATAACAATGCAGTATGAACAGAGAGAGATAGCGGAAGACAATTGTACTCAATAGCTTCAAATCTTTCAAACCTACTCTTTTCTGAATCGTTGCTTAACACAGCGTTTGTGATCAGTAAGATACTGCATGAAATAATGAGAATGATGTGAATCTAACAACATACACAAACTGCGCTTCTTGAACCAAATTGGATAAGCGTGTTCAATGAACCAAAGATGATAATTGTGTTCAATGAACCTTAAGTGAAAAACATGATAAATTGACTCATACTGCAATAGCTGAGTTGTGCGCATGAATCCTCAATGTAATCAATGACAATTAAGGTGGTTTGAGGACATCTAACGCAGTGTGCGACCTTGACATGTAAAATGACAAATGCAATTCAGTCAGCGTACGTCAGAAGATTGAAACAAGTGTATTCAACACATATTGTGAATAGTGCCCTGACTTGAACAAAATCTTCCTGAGCGCATTTGCCCGTGGTGGGTTATTGTGGCCGCTTTGAGCGGCTCCAAGCTAGAACATAAGATTCATGAATCTGAGCGCTCTGAGCACTCTGAGCTAGCTTCAAGTCACTCTTTCAACTTGTTGATGTATGATCAAACACATTTAAAAACTCATAATAATGATTGAGAAGTATAGTTCTCAAGTCTGTCTTCTTCTGTGAGGTCAAGGCTTTTTCAATATCAATCATGCTAGTTAAAAACATCTCAATCTTCTTCTGTTTCTCTTCTTTCTTTCATATGAGATTTGAAAAGAACGTAGCCAACATCATAATATGATTGAACTTGCCTTCAGCCAAAGCTTTCTCATTTCATACAACAGTTTCTGTGAATTCAATTGTAAGAAAGGCTCTGTCTGCATTTAATATAACCTCATTCTGCTTCATTCATGATAGATTTAATATAAGGTCGTAGGATGCTAACTTCAAGACAATATAAAAGAATGTTCTTGACTTCTGATGTTTGTTAATATCAATCTTTACAACAGCTACTTCATTTACTGATGAATCTGAAGGTTCATCAAATCTTGTAATCATACAAGGTTTTATCTTCATGCACTGTAGATTGTGATTTCTAGCAAAGCAAGAAGTGATTATTTTATAGAACAGGCACTCTGTGTTGTACAAGGTATGTGCATATGACTTTTTATTGACTAATGTTGACATAGTGAAGAGGGCACTGTTCATCTGTTTCTCAAACTTCTTTCAGCTTTTATCACATCTTATATGCTCTCAGCTGTGACTTTCACTAAAAGCTACTCTTTTTCTGAGTTCTCATCTGTCTTCATTACTTTCTTCACGATCTCAGCTGCAGTGACATTGATGATTTAAGGTCATACAGCAGACAGAAGTTTGCAGTCCTTAATAAAGTGACTGTTGTCTTCACAGTGCATGCATAGTTGTTTCATATGATGTTTTGTCACTTTCTTCTCTGACACTCATTGTGCTCTGTGTCTCTCTTCAGTTTCTGTAGCTGTGACAATGATGTGCTCAGTGAGTTCTCAGTTCATGTTGTTTGTGTGAGACTGTTGTGTGATGATAGTAGTTGTCATACAACACTCTTGAATAACAGCCTTCTGAATTGAGTTTAAGTTGTGACTGACCTGCTGTAGCAAGATAATGTACTCATCATATGACACAGAGATTGAGATAACAATCAGAGCTTGCATGAGTGTTGTGTTAAGACTGTTACTAAGAAATGTTTTCTTGACAGCATCATCTCATTTCAAGTCTTCTGCTTTTAACAGTGTTTGTTCAAAGGTGGTCAGATGTTTAGCAAATGATTTTTCTTTCTGTTTTAAAGCCTTTAAGATACAAGTTGCTCTTTTCTTTGATTCTGAGTTATTGTATGTGTGCTGAAGCTGATTAATCAGCTTCTCAATGATCATATAATCTAGAACTTTATTTGACTTGATACAAGCTACAATTTCAGATGTGATCTGACTTAAAGTCAACTCTTCAAGCTGACTGTGTAAGTATCAGAACTGCACACTGACATTGTTGTCTGATATGTTCACATTCAATTTAGCAACAATTTGTTGTAGTCAAGGTCTGAATTTCACTCTTTTTTCTTCAAATCTGAGTGGGTTAGAGAGACACTGCTTTGAGTGTTAATTCACTCTCATTGCTGCAGTGAGCTGCTTTAAAGTGAGACTGTTCATACAATTGACTGATTCTTGAGAAGAAGGTGATGTTGCAACAGCTGATGTTGAAATAGCTGTATCTACTGATGTAGTCAATGTGAGATTGTCTTGATTCATCACAAAGATGTAAAGAAGATCTGTACAAGCCTTTATGTTCTGCATGTTCTCTTTTGTATGACTCTTCATGCTGTGTAGTTCTGTTATGAGTATTTGTGCTCAAGAAAGAATCTTCTCAGCAATGATCTTCACTTCATCTGTCATAGAGGTTTCTGCGCTCATTCTGCACTAATTTTGACAATTGTACAGCAAGGCCTTTAGTGTAGGTCAGGTCTAAATGAGAATAGTATTTCAATGTCACAGATTTGCAATGAGACTGACGCTCAATTAATAATGTCTAAATACAAGAAGAATACTATGAAGAAGAAAAGAAGAGCTTTGTACAAAGACAAGAAGATAAGTGCTTTAGTCTTAGAGTCTTAGTCAGCAACTAGATCATAAGACCTTTAGTATGGGTTCAACTCATGACACATCTTCACAACACTCATGCTCAGCTGATACATCAATATCTAGTCAGCAGAGCAACACACTCATGCACAGCTGATACATTTGTGTCAACAACTACACTCATGCTCAGCTAATATGTCAATGTCTGAGTGAGACAGCAATAAACTCATGCACAGCTGATGTCTGCATCAGCAACTACACTCATGCTCAGCTGATATGTCAATATCTGAATGACACAGCAATACATCAATGCATAGCTGATGTTTACACCAGTCACTACACTCATGATCAGCTGATATGCTGATGCACAGCATGCATTGACAACCTCTGCCTTTGACTTGCTGATTCTTGTGATAGAAACTAAGAAGCAGGCAGCCTTGTGCCACACTTTTACTTTAGTGTGACAAAGAATTCTGACTTCTTCACTTATCAAGAACAATTATGATTATGTTGCTGCTCAGATCTAGACAATACCTTCATTATGTCTTGAAGTTGATTTAATGAGAGAGCTTTGTTTAAGAAACTTGACACTGCTGAATGCATCATATAAAGATGCAAGAGCTTCTGAGAATTGATTCAATAAAAGAGCTGTGATTGCAAGGTATTGCAGTGAGGGCGGTACCTTCATCATGCATTAAAACTGGTTTGATAAAAGAGCTGTATTCAGCTTTGACAGACATGCCGCATTATGCATGTGAATAAAAGGTTCACTCAGAATTGATTTGATGAATGAGCAGTGTTTGACAACTCAGCATTGATGAATGTGTCACATTTGCATGTAAATGAATGGTTCACTCAGGGATTGATTTGATGAACAGACAGTGTTTGACAATTTGGCTTGTGAATGTATTGTAATACTCATGCAGATGAAAGAACCACTCAAGAATTGATCTGATGAAAGAACTGTGTCTGAGATGAAAGAACTGTGTTCAGCAACTCTGTCATTGATGAATGTGTCACATTATGCATGCAGATGAAAGAACCACTCATGAATTGATCTGATGAAAGAGCTGTGTTTGACAACTCAGCATGATAGATGTGTCACACACAGATGCAAGACTTTTTGAGTGATTGACTTAGTCAGTCAGAGTTGCTCTGCATCATGATGAAGTTGTGTCTTTATTCATATAAGCTGAGTCTGCTTTCTCTCTCAATCTTCTTTTCATACAATATTCTATCAGTTCAACAATTACTTTCTGAAGCTGTGCTTTAATCTTATAAGCTAGGCCTGCTCTCTTCCTCAATCTTCTTTTATATAATAATCTATCAGCTTTCAATGATTTCTCATTTCTTCAGCATATTACACACAGCTCTTTGCACACAATGTAAGACAATTTTAATTGTGCCTCTCAAATAACTATAATGTGAAACTGTACACTGTTTATTCTTTCAAGCATCATCAAACCTGAACCTTTCTCAACAGCAAGCATCAAATCAGTAAAAGAAGCACTCAAGACTTCTTTATCACTCAGTCACTGCAGTGACGGCTTTACTGAACATGACACAGACTCTGAAGCAGATTGTTGAAGCTTTCTTCACACTTCACTGTCTTCAACCTCACAGACACTCTCTGTTCACAGCACTGAAGCATTGATTGCTCTCACAAAGTGATATCATCTATCATCATCACTTCTTATAGCTGAATCAAACAGTAATTCACAGCATCAGACTTTTAGCAGGGTAAAGAAGCAGCCTTAAGACAGTGTTGCAAAGAATCTTACATCAAATGTCAACATGTTCAATTCAGGAATCAGCAGTTCTATTCTTGACAAAGAAAATCAACATTCACTCAAGAAGCTGAAGAAGTCATGTGTCAACACCATGATCTGAGTTTGTTATTATTTGCGTTTTGAGCAACTATTTACTTAAAACCTTCACATGTTAAATGCACTGTTAGACAACTTCTTTCTTCAATGTGTAGCTGAAGCATTCAATATTAATTCAAATCTTATTCATTTCATTGAGTGTCACCTTCAGAACACTGTATTATGAGTGACTATCACTCTGTCAATGCTGAATGATCTCTCAGCTAACAATTGAATGACTGTGCTGCAAGATCAATTATGAATGACAAGAAATGTCTACACTCAGCTGTACACTCAGTTACACAAAGAGTTAAAAAACTTTGAGGTTATACTTGTGCCGCTACTTAGGGGTAGTGATGATGTTTCTCTTAGGCTGTAATCAGAAAAGGCAGAATGGTGAATGACTGCTCTTAGCCTTTCATGATGTTTTAACATTGATAAGCTCATGTACTTCTATTAAAGCAAACAGCTTCTTTCTTGATGATCTTATTTCATTCAATACTTCTTTGACCTTTGCATCTTGATAACTGTCACTAAATTTGAGTAAAAGGCTTCTTTGATTCATGCACATGCATAAAAGACTTCAGTGATTGACGGCATCAGTTAAAGACTTTCATAGTCATTGTATATACATAGTAGCTAGTATACACCTTTCTGCCCTCACTGTCCTTGTTGCTAGTCTTGTTGCTGTTCTCACTGTTCTTGTTGCTGTTTTTGTTGCTGTTCTCATCACTGTCTTGCTGTCTTCTCTGTCATTGTCTTAATGATCAGACCTTCAATAAAACATGATAAAGAGCATAAAAAGCTCAGCAAAAACAGATATTGTGATGTTGAGTGACAGCAAGGTGCATAGTGCAGTAAGATGTTCTCAAAAAAAAGTAAGAGTCTCAGAAAATCATTCATCTGACTTTAAAACAGGTATGTACAGTACGTACTGTAGGTAACACCTTTTTCATCAACTCTCATATGAAAGTTTCTCTTTCTTAGTTTCTTTTTAAAGTCATCTTCTTGTGTTTAAAGATTATCAGTTGAGTGTTGATCTCATTGTGAAAAAAGGTGAAGTATTTTTGCTCAATCTACTTGTCATGAGTTTGCAATGAGACTGACGCTTGATTGATAATTTCTAAATACAAGAAGAATACTATGAAGAGAAAAAGAAGAGCTTCATACAGAAGTGAATAGATAATGTGCTTTAGTCTTAAAGTCTTAGTAAGCAACTAGATCATAAGACCTTAGTATGAGTTCAACTCATGACATCACCTCTCTCTTTTTCTTCAAGGTTGTGCTTTAAGCTTTTGAAAAGGTTGTTGTACAGTTGTCAATGTCTGTTGACACATGTTTTCCTGCTTTGTACAGATAAGGTTTGCAGATGAAAATTTTTTCATTGCTTGCGTGATTTTCTTCAACAATTCACTTGAGCTTATTTATCAGTGAAGTGAGTTATAAACCTCTCACCTCACATACAACTTCTCTTTTTCTTTCTTCTTCAACTTCTTCACTGACACCTTTTGTATGTGAAACCTTTCTTGATTCAATATGTCAGCACTGACTCTCATACAACAAGCTCAGCAGCAACAACAACAACAACAACAATCATCATGTAAGTGTTGTACAAGTATGTGTCTCTGAGCTGAAAACTTGTAAAGCTCTCATTTTGTATGATGCTTACATTGCTGCTCTTGTCTTTGCAGACACTGATGTCAATTCTGTTTTCTTTGTTGATCAACAGCAGCTTGCTTGATACACTCACTTCTCTCAGACAATGATCATTCTTGTGCTGCTTGATGTGAACATTTCATTCATACAACAACATATCACATTGAATTACATGAGAACTCATCAATCATTGTACATTAATGTCATTCTGATTCAGAGTCAAGATGTGTTGATTCTTGACAGTTGTATCAGCTGTTGAAA
>JAABUP010008081.1_pt1 | contig 13610 bp, 21 predicted proteins | sample 5559201 | NCBI WGS metagenome assembly JAABUP01 (sample SAMN10711887, study PRJNA513373) | rock metagenome | isolation source: Antarctica rocks | place: Antarctica | reverse complement strand
GCACCTAGGGCGGCTAAAAGCCCCCATTGCACGCGAAAAAACGCGATTTTCGTAGCTAAAACCATTAAATAATGGCCAAACCACTATTCGAACACCCCGTAGCCCTTTTGGTTTGGTTTAGGCCTTATAATAGTGTTCGGTTTACCCTCCGGGTCTTGATCCCCCTAGAGCGGGCGTAGCGTATAATAGGGGCTTTTAGCCGCCTTGGGTGCCCCGAGGGGTACCCGGAGCAATATACTCGAAACGCGCAATATGCGTAAAATAATCGGTTATACCCCGTGGTTAGTCCCTGAACACCGTTTATAGGGTAGATGCCTATATTAGCCCCTCGCAATATTTAGTAATGCCCTTTAGGGCCCTAAATTAGGTCTTAGACCCTAAAATAGTTAGTTGCTCGGGGTCGCACCTCTTAATATACGCTATTTTACACCTTCCGGCCCCGGGGCGTGGCCCTAGAGGGGGAGATAATTATAAGACTTATATATGTTATTATAGAGGTGTTTTAGGTATTAAACCGAATACCCCGTAGCCCTTTTGGTTTGGTTTAGGCCTTACAATATTTCTATAGATCGTGTCATACCTGAGTCGACAGTCACTAATTCAACGGGACTTGAATTTTATAGGTTTCGTATCTTCATATCGAAAAGCATTCATCCGACCTCGATACTGCCCTCAGGAACGCCTTTGCGGCTTCTCAGTCGTCTTGCAAAGAACCGCATGATTGGTAACATCTCATCATGATTTCGAGGCATACCATCGCCTGCTCTGTCCCACTTGTGATATTCGACGTGCTTGAAAGTTCCCTTGATCTTCTCCACCGCAGGGCGTGTGACCAAGGTGCTCGATGAGCCTCCTAGCACGAGAACAGGCGTCTTGACACCCTTGGGGGCAGTCATTGACGCTGCTAGATGACCTCCGATAGATATGATCCCCCCAAACTCATCGGGCATGGATGATGCTGTAGCCAACGCCGCCATTGCCCCTTGGCCGAAACCCAAGAACATGATCTCCCTGGGTGTATACCCGCAATTCTGGGTCAAGACTTGGATGACATCCTTCTTGCATATCACGACGATTTTAGAGAAGCCGTTGTCAAACTCCATCTGCCCTGTCGCCGAATCGAATTGAATGTCATCACCATAGTGAAACCCCCCCAGGTCAAAGGGCAGAGGCGTTGGCGCTTGCAGGGATATGCAAGTCGTTTCGGGCAACGACAGCTGCTTTCCAAGGTTTGTGAAGGAGGCTGAAGTATCACCGAGACCATGAAGCAGGATGAGAACGTTGGTCGATTGGGGCGAGGAGAGTGGCGGAGGAGTGATGGTCAGCTTGAGAGCAGAGGGAAAGTCGGACAGGGTGGGGAGGCGTGACGGCATGATCGCTTTTCGCGATCAGGCCTTTACCGCCCGGTCTAACCGATGTGGTGTACCAGGGACAGGCAGTCTCCTTGTCGGCGACAGAAAAGGGGATGTCGGAGGTCTAAATATAGAATCAGGAACGGACCGAGGGTCAGTCAAATAAGTCGTGGCCGGTAGGGCGAAAAGACCTTGATGTTTGCACAGTCAAATAAGTCTACCGCAACACTTCTAATTCTCTTCAAACTTTCAAGTAATCTATTTAGGAAGTCTGGGATTGCCCCAGAATTATTTCGAACTTTTTGGGGCTTGGTGCCATCGGTGACTGAGACCCCGCGCAAGTCGAAATCTTGAAGTTGGAACATCGGCCTCGACTTATTTGACCGACCCTCGGACATGTTGCGTCAATCAAGCTCAACCAAGCTTTGCCAAGAAGGCTTGACGCTTCGTTTGAAGTGGAGGCTCGCGTTTCCAACCATGCTCGCCATGAGGGTCTCAGGTCACGATGGAGCGGCTCATCGACGTCATTCTCGCTCGTGGTGCATTGTTCTAATTGCTGTAAATAGAGTCACAGCCATGCTATGTCGTTTGGCTGTCAATCACGTTGTCTAACAACGTCATTGCAAGGGCATGCAGAGCGATCAGCAGAGCCCAGCCCAGGGCGATGGGAAACCCCTATGGTAAATTGAGAGATGACTGGCTGGCAGTGGTCGATGTACAACTCTTACCGGTTTCAGAGCAAGCGGCCGGATGACGGCGTCGTGTATGCGGGGCAGGGTGGGGCGGCATTCGTCAGGGGGAAGGGGGAAACATGGTATTTAAAGACTGTCACCTCCATCTTCGACGTCTGCCAACATCAACATCTTCAATCATCACCTCCTTTGAGCAAAAATCACTCTCTCCCACAATTACACTCAAAACTTTCCAAATTCCGCAATCATGTTCGGCTGGGGTAAGCCCTCTCCATCTCCGTCTTGTCCCACCCTTCAAATAAGTCCTACCCTGGCATCAATCATTGACTCTGCACACAGACGACGCTCAAGAATCTCACCAAGAGGTCTACGACAACGATGGGGGCTACACTGAGCCCAAACACGAGTCACATTTCTCCCACGAGCTCGTCGCTGGCGCTGCCTCCTTCGAGGGCATGAAGCTCTTCGAGGACCATCAGCGCAAGGAGGGTAAGCTAGACTAATCTTAGACAATTGCCAATTGATTGACTTAATATTGATCAGGCAAACCCGTCTCTCATCAGTTCGCCAAAGAACTCCTCGCTGGCTTTGCCGGTGGTGAAGTTGACAAGCTCGCCGAGACCCACGGTAAGTCTGGACCATGGCTACCAATGTCTGCCGCATCTGATTGGTATTTAGGTATGAACGAATACGACACAATGCGTGCCCATCACCAGGCCAAGGAAAACGCTCAGAATCTGTATGACCAGCACTATGGCGGCAACGACGACTACAACCCCAACCAGCAGGGTCCCCCGCAAAACCTGGGCTACCGCAACGAAGGACGCTACGGAGGTGGTAACGGCGGATACGGTGGAGGCGACAGCGGATATGGAGGAGGCCGAGGCGGAGGAGACTCGGGCTATTAGATGCGGTCACCGCATCGAAAACCCTCGAGATCTTTTCAGACTCCAGGTCATGACTTGACGAATTCAAAATTTGGTGAAGCTTGATAGCTAGCATGCAAAAGCATTAGAAGATCATATGAAAGGATTTCAAATGGATGTCGTCCAATTTTCATCCCCCTTCGCTGTCAATTTCATTTGAAAGGCTACGTGCTTTGGTACGAATACTAAGACGAGCTGCGTTACTTTGATACGGATGATGAACGTGAGTTCTGGGACGTTGAGCATCAGTGGCCTCAAAGCTAGGATGGACTGCATTGATATGCCCATCAATGACCTTTTCTGTTGGTAAAATTCACGGCAATGGCTACTTGGCTAGATTTGCCTTGACGCCTTGACCGTCGTCATTCTGTAGAAAGAGAATTGGCAGATGTTGGTGAGAAATGCGATTGATCATTGCGAAGAACGAATGGAATGGGATGGTAATAGTGCAAAAAGGCGAGTGCTCCGCAAACATCCTGGGGAAGCTGCACGTGCTTCGGGTCCAAGCGGAGGAAGGAAGGGTCGCGCCAAAAACGTCACAGCTGTAGAAAAAGTTTGTGATTCTGCCGACAATTTGGGCATCTTGCGCTTCGCTTCAATACCATTCGTTCTAACACTACTTTCACCCTGACGGACTTCGGATAGCCAATTTCTTCCCTCGCATTGCATGGCATCTGATTGCTCTTACCCAGCTGCACCACCGCAATGCGTCCTGTAGTACGCTCGAAACATCGTTCTCCCAGCAATGAAATTTGCAAAGTAACACGATGCTGAACCCGTGTTCCTCGCTTCTCGATCGGGCTAACGTCTTCTAGAGAACTCGAACAAGATCTGGTGCCAGAATGGAGGGCGAAATACTTCGATTACAAGGTCGGTGCATTGCCCCATTGAGCTATGGACCTGTCTCAATTGAAATCCGTATCGACAGACTGGCAAGAAGAAAGTCAAAGCGGTGGCACGCGCGTTGAAAAATGTGAACCAGACACCCAAAATTCCAGGGCGGCAGCTTCCTTCGAACCTCCTCAATAACGCTCTCCAATCTCCCATTCGGAACTATGCCTCGTTGCATAGCGCTTCTACCCCTACATCGCCCGATAATCGAGTCTCAGGCCTCACCTCCTATGGCTCCGCGAAACCCACCCTTCAAGGCGGCAGGTCACCGTGGCCGGGCGCCTCATCCCCTGGGGAGGACAGCGCACAAGGAAGTCCCCAGGGGGAGTATGGCGGTTCATCGCCAAGGGCTATACCTGGTCAGGGTTCTGTGATGGAAACAGTCAATGAATCAGACTCGCTCTGGGATAGTGGTGCTGTTACCAATTATGGCAGTTTCGTGGCTTCCCCGCCTTCCCAGGCTCCACCCATGGGCCCGCCATCACTCGAGTTGCCCGACCCTGCTCTGTCGCCCAACGAGGAGCAGTTCCCTCGTCACAATCGAGCATGGCGCCACAGTCGCTTCAATCCGAATCCTCACACAACCCCACCTCCCTCCAATAGGCTCAATCCCCGTCCTGCAGATGCCAACGAGGCCGGAAAGACTCACACTCCATTGATGTCTTCTCAGCTGTTGCCGAAAAGGCGAAATGTTCTGAAACCGCGAAGAACGATTTCTACCCCAGGGGGGAAATCCGCACCATCTCACCCAAGCCGTTTACGAAGGATGTTTTCAGCCTCGGGGCACGAATCACCTCATATAGGTGACGTTCCATTAGAAGCATATAAGGAGTATGACGCACGTCAAGCCGAGTATTTTGCTTTTCTCGACAAGGAATTGGATAAAATCGAGACCTTTTACAAGTCGAAGGAGGCCGAAGCCGGCAAGAGATTACAACTTTTAAGGCAGCAGCTTCACGAAATGCGAGACCGCAGACTGGAAGAAGTCCGCATGGCCAAAGAAATGGATAGGGCCGAACGGGAGCGAGTAGCGTCATTGGATGGTGCTCGCGACCCGAGTCGTGGGCACGAGCGAAGCGTCTCGGGCGCTTTGAAATGGATACAACCCATTGAGAAGGCCATTGGAGCCCGAAGCACGCGCATTGGTAAAGTGACCAAATCTCTACAACAGTGGGGCTCTCCAACGGGACCTCAAGGCCAGGAGTCCGAACCGGATCGACCTGAACCATGGAGAGATTTTGCCCGTCGGCCTACCCATCCTGATGAGGTTACATACACTACAGCCAAGAAAAAGCTCAAGCTTGCGCTACAGGAGTTCTATCGAGGCCTTGAACTCCTCAAATCGTACGCACTCCTCAATCGAACAGCTTTCCGCAAGATCAACAAGAAGTACGATAAGGAAACCAAAGCTCGTCCAACTGGGCGATATATGTCCGAGAAGGTCAACAAATCCTGGTTCGTTCAAAGCGAGGTCCTCGACGGACTGATTGTCGCCGTGGAAGACCTCTACGCAAGATACTTTGAGCGTGGCAATCACAAGGTAGCAGTGGGCAAGCTGAGGAGCAAAATAGCAAAAGCTGGCGACTTTAGTGGGAGCGTGTTCCGCAATGGCCTGCTTCTCGCCGCTGGACTTGTCTTTGGTGTCCAAGGCCTTGTATACGGAGCTGAAAAGTTGGAAGATCCGGACATAGTTATCAGGACCGGTGCCAGCTATCTGCTACAGGTGAGTGATTCAACGGCTCATGATCGTCCAGAGCAAGTTGACGTATTGTAGTTATATGCCGGCTACTTCTTAGGCTTATTCCTTTTCCTCCTGTTCTGTTTGGATTGCAGGGTCTGGACGAAAGCGAAGATCAACTATGTCTTCATTTTCGAGTTTGACAGCCGACACAATCTGGACTGGCATCAACTTTCCGAGGTCAGTCTCTGCTAAGAAGGAGGGATGATAGTACTAATTCCATAGGCAGATTCCATGCTTGCTGTTGTTCCTGCTAGGCTTATTCTTGTGGCTCAATTTCCAGCCACCTGGATACCATCCCATGTTCTTGTACTGGCCCGTGGTCTTGATTGGGTTGACGGTGCTCATTCTCTTCATACCTGCACCTATCCTTTATCATAGAAGCCGCGAGTGGTGGGGTTACTCTAATGTACGCCACTGAACTCGATGAGTGTACTTATGGCTGATGCTTCGTAGTTTCGGCTGCTCTTTGCCGGCTGTTATCCTGTCGAGTTCAGGGACTTCTTCCTTGGCGACATGTATTGCTCTCAGACATATGCCATGGGGGTGAGTTGCGCCAAATCATTCTGATCATTCAACTAAAATTTCTCCAGAACGTCGAGCTCTTCTTCTGCCTCTACGCCCAAGACTGGAATAATCCCGGACAATGTAACTCCACCCACTCGCGACTTCTCGGCTTCTTCTCAACTGTGCCTGGAATTTGGCGTGCATTGCAATGTTTGCGACGTTATCATGATACCCGGAATGTGTTTCCTCATCTCGTTAATTGCGGAAAATACACCTTCACTATACTTTTCTATTTGACACTCAGCTTGTACAGGATCGACAAACACTATGCTTTAAGGGCCCTCTTTATCGCCTGCGCGACCGTTAATGCGATCTACTGCTGTATGTGGAAGCCCCCGTCACCATGAGAGTTGACTGACGGATCTGTGTAGCTGTATGGGACCTCGCAATGGATTGGAGTAAGCTGACGCTTTCCGATCCCCTTGAACTCCTACTAACGGCCACAGGTCTTGGTAACCCATACGCCGAGCATCCTTTTCTCCGAGACGTTCTTGGCTACGAACGTCCCTGGGTCTACTATCTCGCCATGATCCTCGACCCCATCCTACGATTCAACTGGATATTCTACGCCATCTACGGCAACGAGCTCCAACACTCCGCCCTCCTCAGCTTCTTCATCGGCTTCTCGGAAGTCTGCCGCCGTGGCATGTGGACCCTCTTCCGCGTCGAAAACGAACACTGCACCAACGTAGGTCGTTTCCGCGCTTCTCGAGACGTCCCCCTCCCATACGAAATCGATCTCCCTTCCCCACTCTTACGTGAGGAATCCGCCCATCCAGCCCCTCCTATACCGGAACGAAGTCCAGGCCTCCAAGATCACGTGTCCCAACGCGGCGCATTCGACGGCCCCCCACCCCTCGACGGCACCGCCGCTTCCTCCACCCTCGAAGCCCAACCCTCATCCGGCTCCCTCCGCCGCCGCGGCACTCTCAGCAGCACCCCCATCCAACGCGGCATCGCCCGCGTCGGCACCATAATGGGGCAAGCGCACGCGCAGGACTTTGAGCGGAAGAGAAGACCAGTGGCGCCGGAGCCGGCGTCACCCTTTCAAGGGGCCCGAACCGCCGAGGAGAGCAGCGATGATGAGGATGAAGAGGTTGAGATCGAGGTCGAGGCGGCGGGGGAGGGTGAGAGAGATGGCGAGGTGAGGATGGAGAATGAGAATGATGTGCAGGAGGCGCAGGAGATTTTGAGGAGGAGGAGTGCTGTGGAGGGATAGTGCGGATGGTTGCGTTTCATCAAAAGCATTTTGCGGGAATTGTTGCTTTTGTATATATGGTGCGGTGAATTGAACATTTGATATAGGATAGAGCAAAAGTCAAGGGAGAGGACAAGACCTCGTGTGTGCTTATTCGCCTATTTCAATGATTGTTTGTATTACTTTACTGACGAGGTCAACGGACCGCTGCACAAATATCTACAGTATAATATGTTAGAAGAAGTACAGCATCACAGACACCTTTTGAGATAATCAGAAGGGAAAAAATCAATAATTCCTACCGAGTTTGAATGTCACAATCAATTACTTCAGGTCGGCTTGCTTGACGTGATCTAGTATTCTCGAGAAGATGGATGTTCATCGCTCGATCTATACGTGCCTTGTGTGCTTCACCGGCATATTTACATAGGGGAATCCCGTCTTCGGAGTATTAAATGATGGGGGCGATTGTACGAGTGAACTATCACGAACGAAGTCCATCAGCTGGCTCAGGCACAGTAGACCAATTTCATAACTTCGTGGATAGTGGGAATTCCCCAGCCACACGCATGTCAGATACATCTGAACAGGCACATTCATCACACGCTTCGTAACTCGGCAACGGCATGGCATATCTACGGAGAAATCAACGTATTCTCATCCGTCATCGCCATGATCTGGTCGGCGACCGCTTGTCCACCGATGACTGCTGGTCCGGTGACGATCAGCTGACCCACCGCCCTCTCGCCGTCGTTCTTCAGATCTTCCGAGTCTTTGAATTTGAGCTCCACACAGCTTAACGGCGGGCCGAAATGCGAGTGTGGGCCTTGAGTTGCGGAGAGGTTCCGGTAGTCGAGCATGTTTGTTTGGGAGACGGCGCCGGCGACGTGGGAGTCTGTGAAGGCGTAGATGAGGCGCGAGGCTGTGAAGAGTTTTAGGGTGAAGAATTCCGCGGGGGGTAAGGGGGTGGTGGATGCGCTAGCGTTCGCATAGGTGTATATCAGACGCGGAGTATGTGTTGTTGGAGCAGGTTTTGGGAAGACGCCCGCGGCCAGGGTGCGGGCGTTTCGCCAGTGGCCGATGGCGAGTTTGTTGGCGAGGAGGGCGCGTTCTTGGGCTTTGCAGTAGTCGGAGAGGGTTTGGGTGGAGGCTATGACGAGGGTGGGGGAGGCGGCTTGGAAGGCGGAGGTGTAGGGGACGGAGGGGCCGGAGACGGGGGTTAGGGCTAGGGAGGCGTTGGAGAAGAGGGCGGTGAGGGTTATTGTTAGGGGGTAGGTTTCTGTGAGGGGGGAGAGGGGGGTGAGGAGGTCGGAGGGGGAGAGGCGGTGGTGGCGGGGGAGGACGGTGAGTTGGGAGCCGATTGCTGCTACGAGGTTCTGTGGGGGTTGTTAGTGTTTGGTTGCATGTTGGGGGGGGAGATGGACCTTTTGGCTGAATTGCACGATGTCGTAGCTGTCGAATGCGCTCATGGCGTCCTCGACTACCATGACTATGTTTGGCAAGGTATTTCCGGGGGTTTCTTTGGGGAGCTCCCCGGAGAAGGGGCCTTTCTCATCGATGATATCGTGCCAGACAGCAATATCTGCTTTTCCACCTTCGCCCTCTGGGACCTCATTCCAATCCATATGTCTGCTCGTACGCTCGACAACCCATATCACTTGCTTGAGGCTAGGGTATTTGCTAAGTAGCTCATTCAAGGGTACTGCACCAGCTCCTGCAACCAGGATGTCGGCTTTTGATTCTGTCAAAATACCAGCGAGGTTGTCGAGAGACTGATCTTGTGGGACTAAGATTGGTGTGAGACCGTAGAATACAGCAGCTATGCTCATCAATTAGCCCATGTATGAAAGGAGTTCTACAATGAGTTACCGAATAATGTGACAAGCAGTTCCACCGAGTTGGGGAGATAGATAGCTACACGGCTCCCTCCATGGCCTTGCATATGCTGACCAATGGCAATTATTTCGGTGGTAAGCTTCTCAAAGCTGTGTTCGATGCCTTCCTCTTTCCCCAACACTGTCAATATTTTGCTTGTTTCGCCTGTAGGGTTCCCATCATTGTCTAATGGCCCTGATAGCGCCCTCTTCCACACGTCCCTTAGGTCTCCATCTCGTCCACTCGCCCATTTCGGCGCTCCAGGATCCTTCACACCGAGTCCGGATTTCAACGGATATGACTGTGGTGTCTCGACAGATCGAAAGATGGCCGACTCGCCAGGTTGTCGTACTTGTGATGCGGTAGCTTGACGAGCTAGTATCATAGGATGAATGTCGGGCTCCGGGGTGAAGAAGAGGGGGTAGAGGAGGTACGAGATGAGGACGAGGAAGATGAGGGTTGTGTAAATGTTCCAGCTTTTGAACAACAGCTCGAGCTGATTATCGAGCTGTTGCAGCAATGAGGGCGTTTCGGCTGCCATGATGACACTCAGTGTGAGGTAGCTCTTCCACCCTGGAATAAAAAGAGATTGGCGATGTCTTCATAGGAGTTGTAAACTCAGCCCTATGATTTTATACTAGCGTCTCGGAGGGTTTCTGAACATCAGCCCTTGCCGTATATCTTTGATCTCCTGGAAAGAGGAAGCTCTTCTAATTGCAATTACAAATTGCTAAGCAGAATGATAGCTCAGGTGAGCTACTTTTCGTTGAAACTTCCCTATGAATTCCCCTGGGCTATGGCACTTTGGGTACTCACTCTCTGTCTGCCTCGGATCTCCTTGTTTTTCTTGACCTCTCCGTAAGGAAGACTGACCTCTGTATAATAATTGTGGCCCTTCAAACAGCCCCAGAAATAATCCGACGAAATCATTTATTGCCGGCGGGCTTTATTGGTCTAGTATGGCTTGCGGCTGCGCGGCTTGCGGTTCTTACTGTCTGGTCTATATACCCAGGCCTTGCTAGCCTTCAAATGAGTGGGGCCGTCCGTATTTTCTTTAGTCAAACATACGCCGTTGTAATCATGATGCTTCTTGGTTTGATGATTTATTATAATGTCTGATCTGATACCAATCATCCGACTTGGATCTGAGCAATGCACCCGCCATGACCACGGTGCTCAACCACTCGCAGACCGTGCGTCGGAAGGCTTTCTTTTGGCGCAAACGTCCAATGCGTCCCAATTGACCCGATCCAGGCGAAATCACGGCCTACTAGGACGGGGCCGAGCCTTCAGAAGACAGAGGGTAGCTAACTGTGACAAGCCAAGTAAAAGCGATACCAGGAATACCCGTCGTTCACTCGAAAGGCTGAACAGATGAGCGCAATCAGAAGCGATAGTCTCGACCCCTTCCAGCGATACCCGAATTCTAATGCCTCCACACCATCGTGAGGCCAATCTAAGAGCCGGAACGCGCGCCGACTTTGGCCTCTGTATATGATAGTGAGGACTCGTAAGCACGACAACTCGCCACTCTACCGGTGAGTTGTACAAGATTCGGCCTACTAATCGAACCTCGACCGGGGAAGCCTAAGTGTTACCTGACTGGGTCTGCTTGACAGGTCTATCTGATCTCGACAAAACATATTTTGTCTTTGAGCTCAGAAAATAATAAAAGGTGAACCCCGACCTTGGGATGTTGTACGAATATCGTGCGAACGCTATGCGCATTTTCGCGTGTCGGAACGGCAACCATAAAAAAGTATGTATTGATGAGGAGCAAGAGCCAACGAGATGAAGCGGGCCTTGCATTATTAAGTCGGACCAAACTCCGGTCTTCGGAGAAAAACCGGAGTTCAAAAATCATTGATAAGTCTCAGTATGCAATGAATGTTATAATTCTTATGGACTCATCTTATGATCTTGTCTATCCTTCCAGCCCTAGCTCAAGAAATTACTGCCAAGAATGCCGTATATCGACAGCATGTTAAGATCACTTTCCAGCCGCTTCTATGTACTTGTGATTTCCATTTCTGTCCTTGTCAATACAACATCCGTCCCAGCATCGAATGGAATATTCTCAACGTCCTCACCTTTATCGAATAATGGGCACGCACCGGTATGCGTCAATGTAACGCAGCATCCTGACTGGATTGGCCCTTATGGTCAATTTGATTGGAAAGATTGTTTTGACGCGATGCGTGTATTGGAGACTCAGGTCGAGGGTCTTTCTAAGTCTTACGATTTTTACTCTCGAATTTTATTCCCCGGCCAAACAAGGACAGATGGCTGGCCATTACCCTATGGGGTCGAAAGCGGTGCGTCAGCAATCCCTCTATTATGTTCGACCCTTCCTGATTGCATTATCCATACAGGAAGCTGCTCAGTCGTACTGAGAATGGCGAGAGAATTTCCGAACAACGTCTTGCCCATGGACACCGGCGGATTCCTTCCTACCGCCAGCGCAAAGTTTCAGTACATGGATAAATGGACCCACCTTATATCCAAAGTAGAGGCAGTAGGGTATGATTGTGTACGAGAACAAGGTTTCCCTGGCTGGGTATTGAGAAATAAGAATATCATAGTTGCGTTCTTCGCAAGGACGAGTGTAATGAATCTTCAGTACGGTATTCGAGCTACTCCGTTGTTGGCTGGGTCCAATTCTTCTGCGTTACCAGCTTTCGCACTTGTTGCTGAGCAATGAATAATAATGTCAGTACTTTCGAAGTCCCATGTTCATTCGAGTTTTCGCCAGAAAGGCGGGGTATCCAGTGACTGGACGTGCTCTACAGAAAGACCCCGATTCATGCCCCCAGAAAGTAGAGGGACATTCTCCTCCTCGTCAACAGGTTCCATCGCGTTCGTCGATGTAATTTTGAGCATCCAATATATTCAGATGTTGCCTCAGTACCTCAGACGTGCTGGCTAGCCCTATCGGGCTAGCTGCTAAGGTGGCTAACTTAACACCTCACCTGTCATGATCAGTTGACGAATGTAGGATAGCGTGCGCCCAGAGATAAGGGTTCTATGGCCACGTTATCTTATTGGGAAAGCGGGGTCCTTAGGGCCTTGGCTGCGAGTCGCCTTAGATAAGGGGGCGACCCCTAGGGATTCTCCCGACTCTCTTTAAGAATTAGTCTTACTAGAGAATAGAGTCTATTATTCTCTCCTCGATTTTATATTACTATAAACCCTAGAGTCTAGTCGTAGACTACTATTATAATTCTAATTCTTCTACCTATACGTAGGGTAGTAATCCGGAATCGAGAATACCTACTATAAGAGTATCGTAGTAACGCGACGTAAACGCACCCGAAGCGAGTGCGAATATATTATAGGGTTAAGTTAACCCTTCTACCTTAAATAATACGGAACGTCTAGAAGATAGACCTCTATCTACTCCTTAAACTCTTAATAAATTAATTTAGGACGCTAAGCGAAAGCGAGATAAAATAGTTAAGCGTAATAAACTTATTATAATTCGATAGTATATTACCGTCCTTAAGGGGAGTAATGCGAATAGTATAGTAAACGTAGATAAGGACCGAGGAAGGGGTCGTAACGAAGAAAGGTTAAGGAGTCGGGATATATCCTCCGCGGCGGGATCGAAGCGTAGTCGAGACGACGCCGACCTATACGATAGGAGAGGACGGACTATACGGCCGAATCCGATCCCTAACTATCTTAGTAAGAATACTAAGGAATAGCGAACTTAGACTTTTAAGTTAGAAGCCATTTTTACCTAAACGCCCTAGAACTTTTAGACGGATACCGATCGCGTACTATACGTAATATTATCGCTAAAGGGAAACCCGGAAGAGTTCTAGTAATAGTATATCGAGTAGGGTAATAAAATTAGAGGGGTTACTTAGGAATTCTTTAAGAAGTTTTTCCTAGACCTCCTAGGTAACGCGGTAAATCGAACGTTAAGCGTAGCCTAGTAATATACTAAAGCACGCTAACGCGAGTCGTAGATAATTCGCGAGTTCGACGTATACCTAAATACGCTTAAGGCCTAATTAGATTCCTATACTAAGGCGTAACGAGTCTAGTATCGCCTAACTTATATAAGGCTAGAACTCCGAGTCGAAATTAATAAGATAGGTATAGTCCCTATTACGCGACTTAGCCTCGTTAAAGTAGGTACTTATATAGAGGACGCGTTAAAGGAATCGAAGAGTCTTCGTACGAAGGCGAATCGCGATTAAGGCGTAGTCCCCGAGAAAGGAAAACGCGATAAAAAGTCGAGACGAGACTATTTAAACTCGAGAAAAGGGAATACTATATATAAGGGTAAGGAAGATAAATCGTTAAACTCGAATAAAAGGAGTAGGCGAGAAGTAGGTACCTTATAATTAGATAATATCGCTTTAA
>JAABUP010008080.1_pt1 | contig 13611 bp, 17 predicted proteins | sample 5559201 | NCBI WGS metagenome assembly JAABUP01 (sample SAMN10711887, study PRJNA513373) | rock metagenome | isolation source: Antarctica rocks | place: Antarctica | reverse complement strand
GCGCCTCAGGCTCAATAGTTTGCAAGAAACGCGTGTACAAAGTCACCACACTTCTGTAGATCTACTTTGCAGTTAGGTAGGGCCCCTGTCGTTTATGGTCTGGTCCACGAAGCAAAAAACGAACGCCCTGCCGGTGTCTGATTCAAGAATGTGACTACTTTACGCTGTCGCCTCACGAAAAGCAACGCGGGTATCGAGGTCAAAACTCTGCCTGCCTAGAATTTCTTTGTTTCTAGAAACAACACCGCTTCCGTTGCGGCAACACCTGCTTCCTCTTCTTCAGGCTTCCTCTTCTTCAGGCTTTGCAGACGATTAAGGTAGCGGCACTATGTCAATATACTATTCTGCGACACATTCAAGCAGTAGTCTCAGTCTCAGGCAATAAGCATGAGCAGTGACCCCCTAGCCTCCGTTTGTGACGCTGCGCAACTTTACGCTTCACAGCATACACTCTGCTGCCGCTGAATCGTGTCGAACACAGCACGAATGTGCTCAGGGGTCACCTATGTTGCGTGCCAACTGTGCGTCTCATACTCTCGTTCTGTCCATCGAGTCATTCTTATGCTGTCAAATTTGTTTACGGTGTAAGGTCACGCTGTGTGCCTGGGGACCGAAGCAAGGTGGATGTCCAAGCATACTCAGCAGATCGTCTTGGCACACTGCCATGCATGAGAAGGCATGTCTTGACCTCCTCATTGCTTTCTGAAGCCTAAGGTGTGCCTCAGCGCGCAGACTGCTGTCATGACTGTGGCAGCGGCTACTTCTTGAGAGTTTGTTATGACGCGTAGTGTCACTTGTATTTTGTGGCAACCTTCCTTCCAGCCTGGCAAGAAGTACATAGCATGTCATATGCACCAAGACTCAGCTCTTCTGCAACTGCTTAGCACACACTGATTCTGATTGGCACATGTCGAGGACCCAGACTTGGCTCATGCAACCTGTTGTACAGATGCTGCATTTCCAAACCATTACATGCATTGTCTCTCTAATTACCTGCTCTGCCTCTCTTTGAAGCATGCCAAGCTTGAGCACATGCATTGCTAATGATGGATAGACATAACTTGTACAAAGCATATGGGCTTCACATCGCTAGCTGACTTTGGCGAGGTCAAGTGGGAGGACTTTAAAACTGATTTCCCCACGGTAACATTCAGATTGTTATGTACATACTTGCAAAGCTCCTGTCACGTCTTACCTACAGCTGGTCAGATCAAACTTGCCTGCCACTGATGTTTGGTTGTACTTGTCTACAGAAGGTGGACTCCATTGTTCAAGCGAGGCAGCAGGTGTATGCAAACTTCCATATGAGGGAGGATCGGCTGGTGGCAATCAATATTCTGGCTACGCATTGGCGCAATCAGCGCAAAACATTTGTGAAGAAGACGAAGGAACTTGCTGTAGTTGAAACAGGTAAGAAGATGGTTGAGCCACTTTTGCTTGTTGCAAATGCATGCCCAAGCTTACTGCAGCAATTGCCCCTCATTATTAATGATGCAACAATGCATTGTTGCTGCTGCTTGCAGCAGCAAGAGCATTGCTTGTGCCGAGTCATTCGAAGTCACCTTGGGGTTTTTAGTCCATCGCCTCATGCCCTATGTATGCATTCATATGTGCAGGCAGCAAAGGTGCTGATGAAAGCGATCATGAGACAGATGAAGGCAAGGAGGAGTGCGGTGATGAGGATAACTGAGTGCATTGTTGTAAGGCTTGGGCAGCATGACCCATGGTTGTCACTGGTTGTCTTGCAAGACAAATTGGTGTATTGTCATGGCCATGAGGCAACGCTGCACCTGAGTGGAAAAATGATGGAGCTTGTCATCTGGAGATTGTGCTCATATCCATATAGAAGATGCGTGTCAGGGCATTTGTTGTTAAGCAATCAGCCATGTAGTTGGTGAATTGTGTACGTTAGAGTGCATGCTAGCTATGAAGGCTCCATAGCCAACTGCAGCAACGTGTCTGTCCTTCCCATTGTCATATGTGTATTAATACAAAAGCAAAATATTTTCACATCCTCATGAGGAGTAGACTGTAGTACTAGTGCTTGCAACTATTTAGTTGTGTGTTGTGGGATCATAAGCAACCGGATGGTTCTCCAGCAGGCAGTGTTTTAAATTTGTCAACAAACTGCTGGCCAGGCATGTCCTGGTGTCTTAGCTCACACTTGCTGATTGAGGCATTGCCGTACAGGCAAGCAAGAGAAAATTACCATCAAGAATGACAAGGGCAGGCTGAGTCAGGAAGAGATTGATCGCATGGTGTCAGAGGCTGAGGAGTATGCTGAGCAAGACAAAGCTGTCAAGGGCCGCATTGATGCTCGCAACAGCCTTGAGACGTATTGCTACAACATGAAGAGCACAATCGAGGACAAGCTGGGTGACAAGGTTGGGGATGAAGAGAAGGAAACGGTACGACCTGTTCATGTGCTTTGCTTTACTGATTGATTTTGTCTGTTATTTCCATTGAAGTCGGCATTTGTCTGTCAGGCATCACCCACCATGGTCTTGAGCCTGTATTGTTTTGCTAGCAATTGTCTGTGTTGGATATGCAGACCAGCCATGTGCAACACTTTACTGACAGCTTTGCTTGCACATTGCTGTTAAATGACTGCTTTGCTTACATTCGCTTGCCCTGTACAGGTCAAGACAGCTGTCGATGACGCCCTTGAGTGGCTAGATGACAACCAGGATGCTGAGGAGGATGATTACCGAGAAAAGCTCAAGGAGGTTGAAGATACATGTAGTCCTATTGTGAGCGCTGCCTACCAAGCAGGTGGTGGACCTGGTGGAGATGATGAAGATTTAGAAGACCATGATGAATTGTAGTCCCAAGTCTTGTTTGTGTGTGTTTTGTGTTAATAGACCAGTTTCTGAGTTTGAATATCAACGCCCACTAGTGACAAGTACTGGTAGCGATTTTAGAACCTCTGCAACTTCCCACGGATTTCCGGGAAGTAACAATGTAAATTAGCAGGCATGCAATGCGGCTATGCGAGCTGACGTATTGCATCTGCATTGATGGTCTGCACAGCAGCGCCCAGATCATGCAAGTAACTTCGAGCCTGAGAACACCATTTTCAGCCACATTTCAGAGCGACCCCAAGTATGCTGCCAGACAACTCTGTGCAGTTATGATAACCATAGCAGGAGGTGCTCTCAATTGCACCTGATGATGCTCTGAGGTGCAGATAAATCACTTCTTGATAAACCACACTCTGCATAGTATGTCCACTAGCTCATTACCCTGCTACAACAGCCTGATCTTGATGCAAGATGCCTTAGTAAACGCCGCTCCAGCCAGCAGCTTCAGCACAAACATCAGCAATGCAGGCCTTGTCCCAACTCACTATAAGGTGACATCGGGAGCATGCCACTCACCATGAAAGTGCGCAAGACTGCCAGCACAAACGATTACTGACAGCTGACACATGCACGCTGCACTTCATTGTCAAGATTGTGTTGACTGGCTCAGGTTACAAAGACTAACATCCCAAGATGCCTTCTTATACACTGAACAGCAATCTACGACTGCTCCAAGCTGCACAGTCAAATCTGCTGCTGATGTGGAGGGCTTGGCAACTGCATGCTGATGTTGCTGTTTTGTGAGCACGTTTCTGGGAAAGCCTGCAGATACGCCATCAACGCAATTCTCCTCAAGCTGCCCTGTCAGAGTGACCCAATAATTTGGAATCACCGGTACTGCACAGCACAACAACGCTGAGAAGATCAGAGCTGCAGAAAAGTACTTAAGCAGCTGCCAAACAGAAGCTGAAACAAACTCTACTGTATAAATCTTCAAGATATCACGCATTAATGCGTTTACCTTGACGAATCCGATGTCCTTGGCGTACTCCCTAAAGCACTGACGGCAGATGTTCAAGTTGTACTTGCGGATGATACCCCACTTGTTGCCACACACCCGGCTGCATCACGACACATCATTCATGCTTGCCTCAGCGTACAATCACGAAAGCTCAAGGACACCAATTCCAGCCATCAGCAGTGCATAACTACGCTTTCTGCAGAGGAAACCTGACTGAGCAACACTCACCAACCACGGGAGCCCTTGCCAGCGCCTTGATGCGAGTTCCACACCTCATTGTGACCCATGTTTGCGACCAGCAATTGGCTGCACACAAACAGGCGCTCTTGGCAACAATAATTCAGAGGCCTTCAACGGGAGAGGAAAAGTTCAAGGTGCATGCCCAGACCCTCGGTGCCCGGAGGCGGCGATCATACAATCATACAATTATGTCCTTTGTTGCAGCCTCGATGTCGACCTCCACAGATCCGCTGCGAGAGTAAAATCGGACTTACTGTGTTGAACGGTCAATCATACCGTATTTGAGAATGCAGAGCTGCGACCTAATCATCTGCAGCTTGCGACTGTAGTTTGCATGGTTCTGAGTTTGTGATCATATTGTGCTAACTTCTGCTGCCGCCTTCCGGCTGCCCGGGTGAACATTGTTCTCAGGCATCATATGGAGGCTGCTACAATGTACTTGAATTACAGGAGGCCAGTTACCCTGCAAGGGGCGCAAGTGATACACGCCTTGAGCACTTTTTGTCGTATGCAGCACACCCACCTCAAATAAAGTGCCTTTTGGCCCAATACGACTGTCAAAGACGGGTCTCATTGATCAACCATAGTCCATAGGCTAGCCACATCTTGAGCAAGTTGCCCCTGGCCCTACCTTTGCAAAACCCACTTTTACTGTCAGCAACCAAGCAGGCTTCTGTTTCAAAATTGGTCTTCGTCATCATCATGGGAGGAGGCCATGATGCTTACTGTAGGATTGTTCAGCACTGCACAAACCTTTTGACACATTTGTTGCTGTCTCAGCAACCTGCAGCCCTCCTGACCAGCTTCAGGATTAGCTGCTGACAAACAACATGAACATATGGTGTATGGGCACATATGATGGCAAAATGAAGCTAACTTGTATTCCTCATCTTCTTGTCAGCACAGGCTGGATGGCTGACAGCTGCAAGTCAGCATGTGCTATTGGACAGACACATGCCCGCAGTGTGGGTCAGTAGCATCAGCCTGGCTCGCTGACCCTGGACAGGTGCTCCACCTTCTGTTTTAGCAGGTACAGAGCTATCAGATCATGTTTCAGACACAGCGCACAGTGCCCTGTATCCAATTTGGTCGCTGGTAGCTGCAAGCATTTAGGTGAGCATGCACCTACCCATGCAAAGGTGAGCAGCCTGCAGGACCCTAAACCTAGACCTTTGATGTGAAACAAGCTTGCAATAGTATCATTGTGTCAATGCTACGGTGCGTAGTTTCTGTCATCAGATATAACTCTCCCATGGTCAAAGAGTACAGACGTCACAATCTTTTGTGTTTGGAGCTAACAAATTCAGGATATTCAGCACAAGCCCATGCCTGTGCTCAGTATTGGTGATGTGACAGACAGCCATTTTGATGTGGAAGCTTGCCAGTGCAGATTTCTTGGACTCGCTTTTGTTCAACCCAGGTGTTCCACCTGTTCTGAGGCTGTTCCCATGTGACCAAACTGACCCCTGATGAGACATGACTCTTGACAGTGTCATACCTGTTGTTTTAAACAGGTGGAACACAAACCTTGTGCTCATCACTTCTTACCCTTAAATGGTGCTGTGTTGTCCTTGGTGCTCATACTTTTGTACACATGTGCTGTACAATTGTAAGTACATATTTGCAAGTACATATTCGTGCAAGTACATATATAAGTGCCTTATACACGAGGGCTTAGGCAGCAATGCCAGAGGCTTGTGAGGGGTTTTTACTGGCAGTGCGTGCTAGCAAAAGTGTCTGTAGCACTGTGAGGCAACGTAATCATGTACAACATATAAGCGTCTGAGCTTGCCATATCCAGCTGAAAGGGTTTCCATTACTCATCATATCACTGCAAGGGTTCTAACTACATCAAGTTGACCGAGCTGGATCACAGCCTTGGCATGCCTTGCAGCCTTGGACCGCCGGATGCTCCGCCTGCGACATGCTTCGTCAAAGACTGTGTGCCCTGCAGAAGACAGTAGCTAGGCTAGGATGCCCACGTTCTTCGCGGCAAATTCTGCACCGCTTGCCTCGCCGGAACTCGCATGCATTTTGCAGTCAACGCATAGACTTTGCTGCAGCGACCAGACCACTGATCGCTGCATCACGAGTGTACAGTCAGGCTGCTGCAAGTGAAGTTCATGAACACACCACATGCGACACCAATGGCGCGTCGCAACCAGCAATCGTTGGAGCTCGTAAACTTACATTTCAGGAAGCGATCACAGCTTTGGAGCAATATTGGGCAAAACAGTCCGGCGCAAACTGCGCCATACTGTTGCCTCATAACACGGAGGTGCAGCATGCGTTTTATGAACAGTTCCGTCACTTGTGCAATCGTGGTCGCACTGTTGAACGAAATTTGGTCTTGTCCAAGCACTGTGGACAAGGCTTCTGCTGGGCTCTTGTTCGACCGTCCTTTACCTGTGCGAAGCGTTTGCAAGCTATCGAGGACTAAGTCGCGTGTTGCAGGTAGGTGCTGGTACAATGAATCCAGCCACATTCCTCAGAGTAAATGGACCTGAGCCTTGGAACGTGTGCTACCCAGAGCCTTCAGTGCGGCCAGATGACAGCCGGTACGGCAACAACCCCAACAGAGTGCAGCGCCACACTCAATTTCAAGTCATCATGAAGCCTGACCCTGGCAACCCCCAAGAGTTGTATTTGGGCAGCTTAGAGGCACTGGGCATCGACACTCAAGCCCATGACATCCGCTTTGTTGAAGACAACTGGGTGTGGATAGCCCATCTGTCTCTTAATTTGCCAGTCAGAGTGACAAGCATATCTCCTACAGCAGACACACAAATCTAACTTATGTGCTCCACAAATGCTGCGACACATGCATGGCAATCCAGCAAACTAGCTTTGATCTCTGATCATCCCATGCATGGCTGAATTTTGCATTCCAGTACCACATACATCATCAGACAGAAGAGCAACTGGAACAATCGCCTTTTTGGGCCTTCAAATGGTCACCAAGCTTATTCCTTGAAGTTACCCAGAATGCTTTCTGTCTGGGTGAGCAGCTGGGTGATTCACCCTTGCCAAGACCACAACAGCTGCAGTATTACAGAAGAAGCTTGTAACGCATTGAAACTGCGCTGACTGCAAATGGATTCCTGACATTGCAGGAAGCTCCTGTGCTAGGAGCGTGGGGACTTGGATGGGAAGTGTGGTGTGACGGCCAGGAGATCACTCAGTTCACATACTTCCAGCAGGCAGGAGGGACACCCCTGCCTCATCCTACTATTGAAATTACCTATGGCCTTGAGCGGATCCTCATGGCTTTGCAGGTAACGCCAATCAAGTCACAATCAAAAGCCTAAGAACGTGAGTGTGGCGGTCTGTTGTGCTTGCATCAATGTGTCTTGTGCAACAATGTCAAGATTTCCAACCATTCTGGTCTCTGTCATCACTGCTTGCTTTTCAGCTGTGCAATTGCAGCACCGCAAACTGTGCCTTGCAAATTCATCAAGCCTTCTTTCCTCCTCTCTCTTGTATGACAAAACCGTCTCATATACACTGCACTGTGTTGTTATGAATTAAGTCACAAGCTTAGAAACTAGTGATACACAAGAACTGTATTTACATTGCCACATTGTCTGTTCCTTCGCCAGAATATTGTATGCTGACTAGCACATCATGCTGACAGGGCGTTCAGCACTTTAAAGACATACAATATACTGCCAGCATGACCTATGGAGAGCTGTTCATGCAAAATGAGTACGAAATGAGCTGCTACAATCTGGACGAAGCGAATGTGGAAGGCCAACGGCAGCGTTTTGAGCTATACCAACAGGTCTGCTGCCACAGTTTCTGCTCTGTCTACACAGCATGCTGTAGCCTGTATTTGCAAGCATGCTGTCAGTCAGTGTGCTGAGTCCATCTGTGTATGGGCATGACAAGAGCTTACATGCAAAGGCTGGTATCCCCCCTGTATCAAGTTTCAAGGCCTAACCTCCGACATCATCACCCTGGCAGATGCTCGAACACAAGTGTTATCATCCTTTGACAGTAAGTGAGGTAGAAATTGAATGTGCAGGAAGCACAAAGGATGCTGGACAAGAGGCTGCCGGTGCCTGCCTATGACCACCTGCTGAAGCTGTCCCATACCTTCAACCTGCTTGATGCCAGAGGGGCTGTGGGCATGACTGAGAGGGCTGAGTGCTTCGCTACCATGAGGAATCTGGCTCGTCAAGTCACCGGTGAGCAGCTTTTAGATGCATGCCTGAGGAGCTGCATGCATTGATCAAGAGTGAGTCTTCAAGCGATACTTTGGACATACACAAACCGGCCTTGTTACATCCCAGAACACACAGTACAAGCAGGCTTGGTTCACACAGGATTTGTACGCACAGGCAGACAGACAGACATGTATGTAATTTGTGTGTATACCCTGGCATAGACTGGTCCAAACAGGTATGCACCCAGCTAGTGTGCATGTACAGGGTTATGGATGGCAAGGAGAGAAGAATTGGGACACCCGTTGGGGACCATTGCACCCCCAGCTGAACCTGAACCAATCACCATTCATCCTGAAGCCAGCACTAGTGGCCGCACAGCCGACTCTGCTGACTTTGTACTAGAAGTTGGGTCTGAGGAGCTACCACCAGACGATGTCATGACTGCTGTGCAACAACTCAGGTGCACAACATGGAGCCTTGCATGTTGTTGTTCATTTCAGAGGCATGTCTTAGGGCCTACTGCTTATCTAATCTCACTGCTTATCTAATCTCACTGCTTATCAAGATGCTGTATTGATTGCTTTACACGATATGGGCTCCTGCTGCCATGTCCAATTCTGGGGATTCGTGTATTCAACATCAATTTCCTGATTGCAATTGTCGTGCATTGGTGTAGGGAGCGAGTGCCTGCTTTGCTAGACAGATTGCGGCTGGGGCATGGAGAGATTCAGATAGAGGCCACTCCACGGCGTCTTGCCCTTCTCATATCACAGCTGGCTGTGCATCAGAGGGGGGCAGAGAAAAAGCTCAGAGGGCCCCCTGCAAAGGTGACCTCCCTTGACCAGTCACAACCTTGCCCTTTGTTGCACCTCTTTCTGCCTCTTCTGTTTCAAACCTGTGGCCTTTGGATCCGTCTGTTGTTACCTTATGTTCCAGCTTGTTCAAGCAGGCGCTTAGGGAGTTGCCATTGACCTATGAACCAACTAATCAAAGCAGCTGTTGGTTGATATCCAAGTGTGACCACTTGCTGATCTGCCAAGTCCAGGGAGAGGCTCAATTGGTGAGTTCTGCACAGCAGCCTTCTGTGCACAATCTGCTGTCTGTGCATTCGATCTGCATATGACCAGGAAGCAAGTGTGCTAGCTGTTGCATCACAGGCAGAGACAGACTGCCCAATGCCATGCAAGATGCAGGAACACAACAGGTGAACTTTTTGCAGGTAGCATATGGCCCTGAGGGGGTCCCTAGCAAGGCTCTGCTGGGCTTCTGCAAGAAGAACGGAGTGCAGGCAGACACAGTCTTCACAGAAGCAGACTCTAAGGGCACAGAGTATGTGTGGGCAGTCGTGAAACAGCCTGGTCGTGCGACAGCCGAGGTGTGTGATGGGAGCAATGGTGTTTTTTGCAATGTCCTTTTGCTGCTGCTGTTGTCCACGCTTTACATGCTTTTGGTGCTGGAATGCTGTACCCGTGCCTATCATGGTATGCCTATCAGCTTGCTTGGTTGCCAATCTTGTCGAAGCGGAGTATGGTTGCTCATACAGACTTGCTGCAGGTTACTTGCAGGCAGAAGTGTCTGCCTTCACAGTTAGGTCTTCGTTTATCAACATTGAGGCGTCTTTGCAGTGTTTTGATTGGGTTGCAAACTGGTACTTGCAGGTTCTATCAGAGGAGTTGCCGCTGCTCTTAGCCAGTTTGAATTTCAAGCGCAGCATGCGATGGCGGGGCAGCACAGCATTCAGCCGCCCGCTGCGCTGGCTACTGGCCCTACACGACTCAACAGCCCTGCCCTTGACCTATGCCGGCATCTCAGCCAGCAACACAACTCGCTTGCTGCGCAACTCTTCCTCCCCTCTCCACCAGGTTTGACTCATGCTGTGCATGCTTTGCCCTTGCTCAGCCAAGACCATACCAAAGGCGCTGTGCTTTTGAGACTAGATATGCCGTAAGTAGAGTGACCTACTCCACAGGCTACTCAGAGTGGGTGTATGCTGATGTCAACACACCAGCAAGCTGATCGGCAGGCTCTCAGCAGCACATGTGCTGCGCTGTGAGCATCCAGTCAACAGCAGCACAGTTGTTGGTGAGCTATTGCTGCTGTTGACTCAGTGTAAACAGCGCAGCATACAGACGTGCTGCTGCGAGCGCACTGTTCGGTTGCCACTGAGCCACAGCTGAAGACCATGTGTCAACATCTGCACTGCAGCATGTGCACAGCAGAGATGTCTGAGCCACCTGTATGTGGCATTGCCAGTAGCACCTCTGATCAACAGCAGAAGTCTGCTGCCGGTGAAGTGCAGGAGGTACTCCTTAGGAGCAAGGCTGTTGTACACATCAGCCGTGCATACAAATAGACCTGAAAACCTTGTTCGGTGCCAAACATGCTATAAAAGATACAGTATAGTATTATGACAATATGGCAATGTGACATAGTGACGTAACGATATGGTATGTTGCGTTACACAGGAGTGTTTTTGTCAGCACAGTAGTGTGCTTCCCATGAAGCTTCACACAACCTTCCACGAACCATTATGCGCCGTGACTGCACGTCTATGCCGACCAGCACAGAAGAGTGGATACAACAGCAGAATATGATGCTTCTTTCACAGCAAATTGCCGCCATCTCATTGCATTCTCCTGTAATTGCAGGTAGCACACGCCGACGAATACCAGGGAGCCCTACAACAGCAGAACATTGTGCTTTCCATAGAGGGCAGGAAGCAGCTGATCTGGGAGGCTGTAGAGGCCACTGCTGGAATTGTGGGGGGTGAGCTGTCCCGGGATGCTGCTCAGGAGCTGCTAGAAGAAGTGACCAACCTTGTGGAGGCTCCCACGGTTGTGCTGGGCGATTTCGACCCTGCCTTCCTGTCTCTTCCCAAGTAGGTTGCCTCCCTGTCTTTTCCCAAGTAGATTGCCTTCCTGTTGCTTCCCAAGTAAGCTGTCCTCCTGTCTCTTCCCAATTAAGCTGCCGTCCTTTGCGTCGCAGTGTGTGCGTAGATGTTCAGTCTGAGTTAGAACACATAAAATAGGTATTGATGTTGGCACGCTGACTGCAAAAACAGGACTTCACACAGGGAGCTACTCAGGGCTGTACGTACCTGACCCTAAGGGAAGACATGTACTGGAAGAGTGAGTGAATGTGCGTAGTCCGCAACGCAAGAAGCTGATAGATCACAGCAGAAGCAGCAACACAGCAGCTGCAACCCAACAGGAGTCTTGTTGCAGCTCCTGCTGGTATGCTGGGTGTGCTGTCATCAGTTGTGCTGTCCTCGCGCTCCCACAGAGACGGAATTCGAATTCGACTTTGGCTCGAAGTCGAAGTTGGCTCAAGATCGGGCTCATTCCCAACAGTTCAGCTGTCAAGTGGTAATCATGCGCTTGCATCTTGCCGTTTTCCCCAATGTGTGGTCCTCGCTTTGCAGCTGAGCAGGGACCTCTGACAGCTCATGATAGACCCAGGTGGAACGTATACATCCCCAGGCCAGCACAACTGCTGTCACAATGCTCTGACCGGCAGATCATTCAAAAGCTGGGTGTCGTATTGTACTGCCATGAACTGTGACAGATGCTGACTGCAAGCACAGCAGTATGCGGGCAGATAGGTGAGAAGTACAGTGCCTGAGGGAGCGGTGATGGTGTGCAGGGAGGTGCTGGTGATGGTGATGCGCAAGCATCAGCGCTACTTCCCCTTGTACAAGCCTGCCAGCCAGGACCTGCTCCCTTTCTTCATCACAGTTGCCAATGGTCCTATTGATGTGCCCACTGTCAAGGTCAGCTTGCCCTCTGCTTTGCCTTTCAACCTCCTGTTGATGTGCCCACCACCCAAGGTCAGCTTGCCCTTCTATTTTGCCTTTCGCCCTCTTTGTGCCTACTGTCAGGGTCAGTCTCCTATTCGCTTTGCCTTTCATTACCGAGCTGCCTGTCCATTTTCCCCTACTTTGTTCCCTTAGACAACAGCGCCACTGCTGTGTCCACTGTGAAGGTCAGCTTGCTCTTTTCTTGCTGCCCTTGGATGTCCTGCTGCCTGTCATGTTGCCTTTTAGTATTGCCAGAACCCCCATGTGCCTTGCAAAGAGATCCCAGCTGCTGCGTGACAAGCCGGGATCAAGTGCAGTTTCTGCTATGTCTGACCTGATGCTGGTCTGTTCAGGCTAGCAACAACATGCCTATATCGTTGCAAATGTGTGCTCAATGCACAGAACACGGTGGCAGTTGGATTGCGGCCATATTGTGTGCATTGAGCACACATCTGCACATGTCACTATGCATGCATAACAGTCAGCCAGTCTGGTCTGGTGCCACATGACACACCACAAAATCACTGTGAGCTGCATGTTGGATCTGATATGGGATGACTCCCCGGATCGTCTCCCAACAAACAGATTTCAAGACAAGTGACTGTGTGTGTGGTGCAGACTGGCAATGAGGCTGTGCTGAGAGCCAGATTCCAGGACGCACAGTTCTTCTTCCAAGAGGATCTGAAGCGACCACTGGTGGAATTCAGAGAGCTGCTCTCCGGCACCTTGTTTCAGAAGGATCTAGGCACCCTTCTGGACAAATCGGTGAGCCGCCTTTTGCTCAAAGCACTGCTCGCTGTATCACAATGACTGGCTTTCTGCAATTGGGCCACAACCATCTGCTATGCTGATCCTCCCTTGCATTCGCCCTGCTGTTTGTCCTTTCTTGACAGGGCATCATCCCTGTCATTCTCACTGTGATGGCAGTACACTGATTGACACCGACCAAGCAAGATATGGCCTGTAATGCGTGGTTGCTCACTTTCGACATGGCCAGAGAGGATATCTTTGTTGCTCTGTGCAGAGGCGTGTGGAGCAGTTGACAGGCTTCTTAGCGGGTCACATAGGCTTTGCTGAGCATCAGGCAGCTGCTGAAGCAGCTGCCAGGTTAGCACTGGCTGACCTGGCAACTGCTACAGTGACCGAGATGACTGCGCTAGCAGGGGTCATGGGCCGTATATATGCTCTACGCCAGGGAGAGCAGCCCGAGGTGGCTCAGGCTGTTTTTGAAAGTGTACTGCCCAGGTGCTGCCATGCTTTTGCCTTCAGAATCATGTTGAGTGCATGACAGCAACATCATGATTGCATGACACTTCATAGCAAAGTGTATTGCATTTTGTGAACAAAGATGAGGTTGTGGCTACTTGACTGACGTTGATCCATGCTGACATGTACAGAACAGTGGCATAAGTATGCATCTCATCTGACCATCTCTTCTCATTTTATCATCTCTGACTGCATGTGATGCCATCATCCCAGTCTTGCTCCTCAGAGGGCATACACACGCTGTGAGTTGTGTTTCAGCGCAGCAAACAAGTGTATGTCATGCTGAATGATCTAGACTTGATTCTAAGCATGCCCCTGCCC
>JAABUP010008079.1_pt1 | contig 13611 bp, 9 predicted proteins | sample 5559201 | NCBI WGS metagenome assembly JAABUP01 (sample SAMN10711887, study PRJNA513373) | rock metagenome | isolation source: Antarctica rocks | place: Antarctica | reverse complement strand
AATGGGAATGGGAATGGGAATGGGAATGGGAATGGGAATGGGAATGGGAATGGGAATGGGAATGGGAATGGGAATGGGAATGGGAATGGGAATGGGAATGGGAATGGGAATGGGAATGGGAATGGGATAGATGGGACTGGATTATGAATGGGGTGGGTATTATAAGGTATGGCGGCATACGGACTTCATGGATTATGGATGCATAAGGGAAGGGGAAACGGAGCATCAAGCTTTGGCGCTCGGAAAGTTCAGGTGCATATGGATTTATTATATTGCTTTTCGGAAGCGTTTATGGTATTTTTGGGAAGGGGGCGAGAGGTGTGGATGGGGATGGGGATGCTGGGAATGGGAACGGGAATGGGAATGGGAATGGGATGCATGGTATTGGGTTATGACAAGGGAAGGTATCATGAAGTATGGTATATATCACAGCATACGGACTTCACGGATCATGGATGTTTAAGGCAAGAGGGGATCGCAGCATCAAGCTTTGGCGCTGGGAAAACTTCAGGCGGGTATGGAATTATTACATTACATTGCACTTCAAAAATACCAAGGTCGTCTCCTTCAGTCCTCGTTCTCCAAACCGAAAGCACCACACGCGTCTATCTGTCTCATTTCTTCCCCGCACAATCCCATACCATTCCCCCATTACCTCTACCTTACACCCCCTCCACCACAACCTCTCCCCCCTCCATCCCCACAAAACCCCCTCAACCATACCCCCTTCTCGTCGACCGACTTATACATCCCTACCCAAAGCCATCGCCATCTCCCTGCTCTATCTACTCTCGCGATTTGCGGCCTCAGGACTATTTATTATTGTATGAGATGTCCAGATGTTAGCAGTTGCTGAGAATGGCCTAGGATGGGGGGTTTTTGGGATGCCAAGATGGGGATCGTGTTGATGGCTATCGTATCCTCATCTCCGCCCAAACAGCCCATCCTATCTCCCCACCTCAGTCTTGCAAATCTCATCTCCCATATTCCAAGGTACTTTATAACCGACGAGTCGAGATAAAAACAGTCAACATCTACGATAGATACGAAAGATTGACGGATGTTATGTGTAGATAAGGGGCTTTTGTAAGACTAATTTGTTTGATTTGAAGGTGAAAGGTGTCCTACGGACAACTATTCCAGTCTCTGAATGCAAAATCATGATAGGTAGCTACCTAAGCTACCTTTCCTAACCCACCGACGGAAAAACAACATAAACGTGTTCGTCTGCCGACATCCTATCCATCAAAATCACTATGCCACAGAACAACAGAACCACAACAATCCACTCCCAAAGCTCAACACAAGCCACACCCATCCACATCGACCATCCACACCCATGATCCCCGACCCCTCTATCCCCTACCCCCTCCCAACCTTCTTAGGTGACGACACTACATCACACACCCACCACATCAGCGTCCACGTCTCACCACTCAGCACCCACCCCCTCCACCAAATACCAAAAAAACAAAAAACAAAAAACAAAACCTACATCTCTTATGCCTCCTTCCCCCACCCCCCCTCGGCACCATCCACTCCCTCTCCACCGACCATGCTCCAGACTCCTCTTCGCCAACACCATCTTCCGGTAGAGATTGCACGCTACTTTTCCGCTTCTTGCCCGGAGACTCCTGCATCGATTCCCAGATCGCACGTTCGATATCGGCTTCTTCCTTCGTATTTGGCGTATTAGTGGTAGTTTCAACGGTGATCGTTTCCGTAACCGTCATCATGATAGAGCTGTCGATTTCTGCGAATTGATCGTGGAAATCCGTATCTGTTGTGATCTCCAGTGGTATAGAGGTGTCGATGGTTCCGAGATTGTCAGGGTCGATGTTTTCGATATGTTCTGTGGACTTTTTCTGTTGTGTCTCTTTTTCATGTTGCTCCAATGAAGCGGCTATGGCTTTTTCCAGATCGGAATCGTTATCGTCTACTTCTATAGAAGATCGGGCGATGTTTTGGTCGTCATCGGAATCCGATTCGAAGGAAGGGTTGGTGATGCGTAAGATCCTCCTGCTGTGGTCTGCGGGATCGGGTATCCATTCTCTAATGGCCTCTGTACGAAGCAAAGGCGCACCATCTTCGCTATCTGTCTGAAAAGCTATGTTTTGTTCGTACTGCGCTCGGTCTAGAAAGGCTTTCTGATATTCGACGTATGCGTTTTCTTCGGGCTTGGTAATGTTAGCTTTCTGCCAATTAGCAAAGATGTTCATCACCTTCTCCTTCATGGTCCCTGACAAGAATGACACGTTTGCGACAGAGCGGAATGGTAACGCATTGGTTTCGCTTGATGGTGCTGCTGTTCCAGATACGCCAGTCAGCACGTCTGCGTAGCTCCACTTAGGCGGTGAATGAACGTCACCGTCGGGAGAACTACCCTTCATTATTCCTTGCTTTCCCATGAATGCTCCTTCGATTATTGGCGGCGCAGCTTGGAGCTTCAATGCCGCTGATGCGGTCGCTTCTAACAATCGTTTCGCCCGCATTGCTGCCGCAGTCTTCGCCGCGAGCTCTGCCTTTGTTGGTGCCATCTTCGCAAAGTTCCCATTGGTCCTTGCATCTTGGTGATAGAATTCCAGAAGAGATGGTCGATCATCCACCTCTTTTCCCCCATACAACCCGGCCGGGTCAGCATCTTGGTCGTACGGTACTTTTGGATTTTGAAGGATCACTATCCAACCATTCTCAGCGGTTTGCTCTGAATTGGTGACGGTCGCTTCCTGCTCTTTCTGTTCTTCGGATATTTTGATGATCTCCTCATCGTAGTCAAATGGCTTAGGAAGGGGTGCTTCCTGATTAAAGTGGTCTTCGTCTGTCTCTCTGTTTTCCTCATCTATGTGAACGTCGACATTTGGCAGCTCCTTTGGGCCAGAATCCCCGTCGACGCATAGATAGACTGGGGGTATCAAATTGTGTTTCTCCATGGTAGCGTCTTTGTAAGAAACTTCGATTTCGCCAGATGAAACAACACAAGATAGCTCCTCCAGTGCACCTTCCTCGTCCTTCATCGTCAAACCAACGATCGTAGTTTCCTCGCCTTCTTCCGCATCGCTCTGGAGGACGTCATTAGAACTTGCAAAGGAAGGAAGGAACGTCTCGTCCTTCGTAGGTTGAGTCTACTTGCCCAACTCAACGAGCAATTTCGTTCTTGACGCTGTTGATCCATGGAGTACCTACTTTTGCTTGTATGCTTCGAGGTTCTTCTGGTGACTGCTTTCGGCCGAAAGAGATATTGATACCAAATACAATCAGAGCTGTAAGGAAGTTAACAGGCCAATACAACAGGCCCAGTAGAAGTCGATCGTTTTCAGAAAATTCAGGACGGACGCGATGTTGCAAAGGCCGGTTGGAAAATCCATAGCGCAGACGACTGGATAATCTAGCGATGGAAGAGTCTTGTATACTATTGATTTGCATGCTGTCGGCAGACCTGGCACACAAACTTGTTGTGCGCTGAACAAAGAAGTTGTGTTGTTTATGCGTTGGCAATCTTACCAGAAAATACCGCTATTGAGTCAGATATTTGTGACAGACAGGATGATATCATTATATGGAATGGACGTTGGACATATGTGTTGGTGGTGGAAAGATGAACTATATGGGCTGCGATTCTGCTCCGAGATTGTATCGTGGGTTGCACTCTAGCAGGTTCTCGCATACTTTGAGTCTCAGATTGGAAGAGTGACGGTTTGATTCAGAGTCTTTGGAGCTAGAAGAGGGTTGATGGTATCGAAACTAGCAAATCTAGTCAGTCAATGGATGTTGAGTTCAATGATATTACGCTGATACTCCCGCAGTAGCCTTCTATAAGAGCAGATAGCCTGTTCTTAGTCATTCCTATTAGAAACCCAGATCTTCTGCCCAACCTTTCTAAAGGGTTTCATTGCCTTGTCTCTCTTCCTATCTCTTCCAAATTGGTTCGCAAGTTCCAAAGCTTTTCGTTATAAGTCCTCCCGCACATCTATGTCCCACTGCTCTTCAATGACAGGCGAGAGAAGCACCTGGATTGACTCTTCGTCAATTTCGTATGGAGAATGATGGCCTGAGAGCCTCACTACAATCCTGTAGAAGCCTCATGATTATGTTTATGACCTTAAAACTCTTTCTCTGCTTTCCATTGTGATCTCTACGCCTTGAGGACCCTCTGCTGCAAAAGCTCAAGAACACCTGCCTCTTCTGCCTCCCTCTCAGCATTGGCAAAGAAGATCTGATACGTATTTGGCTCAGCTGAGTGCGGCGCATAGCCCTGAGTGAAAGGTGGTAACGTATCAGTGGTAGCCATAATGAGATGGAGGCTCGTAACCGAGGCTGCAAATATCACAAGATTCAACTGGTTGGTAGCACCCTTATCTTCGTCTCCAGGATTCGTTTAGAAAGTATGGTATGGTCTGTACCTTTAAGTTGAACAGATGGTCTTGTACTCGTTTACCAGGGTGGGTGTACAGGAGGTGCGAAGACAGAGTCTTGAGAATAGATTATATTAAGTTCAGCGTATGACACAAAAGATCGCTCAGAGTCCATTGAGAGGTGTTGTCCAGGAGAAGTTGGTGGAAACAGTGCAGAAACCTGCACTAACAGGGACAAAGCATCATCAGCTCTATCGTGGAGATTATTGCAGTCGAGGGCGTTGCAGTCGTAGTCCGCTTCGTGTTCATGACGCTCCGTCGCACGATATCTCAATATTCAGGTAGAAGGAATGCCTAAGCTCAGCGACCCCAGTGACTAGACCAACGTTCTCGTCGTCTTCGTCAACAAATGGGCCAGCCTCACCAACTCCATTGTCTAGCTGCTTGATAAGCGTATCGAAATCGCTATCGTTGTCATTCCAGTCAGGATGGGAATGATGCCTAACTTTATCAAGCTCCGAGTCAAGCATCTCGAAAGATCCATCAACGAGTCGCTAATTTCTGAACTCCTGATACGCAACGGGTACTATGGTCAGCATGGTGTAAGCGAACGCGCAGTAGTGAAATGTTGGTGCAGTATGGGTAGTGTTAAAGTGCCGTGTATCCTTGTATACAGCGAGTATATAAAGACGTACTAAATTCAAGGTTTTTATCGCAGTTGTTGCGCCCGAGAAGCAGTGCAGAGCTGTGACAACTGAGGAGCAGCCGACCGGGAAAGGGGTTTGTCAAGGTCGCCTAATATCCGAGACATGGGCAGATATAGCCAAGGTAACGCTTCTTTGTTGCTTTGTTGCATCATATAAGGGAGCAACAGGCGTCTATGGTTTCGGTGTTCCTAAGAAACAGAGAAACAAACCTCTTTCGAAATGACAATGACTTCCTTATAGCGCACCATCCTCTATCCACAAGGGAGAGGTTCGGGCGCAGCCCATGAATGCACTGATACTGTTATCTACTGCACCCTTAGAACCTGATTTCCAGCTGCCAGTCCTGGCTTATGACATGAACTGTGCGTTATAACCATGGCTATTCTCTGTTCTGAAGTAACGACACGCCAGACTCACAACCTCTAGAACATGTTGCATTCGCAATTATTGTATGTCTCTCCATGCAATAACTACTCCGAATAGGTAAACCGTACAGATACCTTCTTATAGCCAGTATTTGATTAGGTCCAGAAACATGAGGTAGCGAATGAGCGTAAAATAGAGCACACTCAGACATCGACTGCTCGCTCTGTAGGTTCTTCACGCAGGGTTTGAAGCGGAAGATCGCCGGATAAGGCAAAAGAACAGGATGTTCATTCCTTGTGAACATATCGACATCTTGCCGCTGACGACATCTGGGACACAATGCCAAAGGATTTTTAGGAATCACATTTCGAAACCTGTAGCGGTGGTGTGGCGCTAGGGCAGGTTCGGTGGACCCGCGAGCATGAGCATGAATTATTGGCTGGAGCTTGGCGGATTTGATGGATCACGTAGGCCTTTTCATACCATTCTACCCAATCCCTTGTTTCAGGACAGGAATAGTTGCTTGAGCTGGAAACTCGGGATTATTGGAAAATCAGCCTCAGCCCGGAGGATGACACCGAAGTAGGTATGGGCTAGCGGGAGAGGCATCGGGAGCTAACCTATCGAGGTTTAACGCTCGAAACATCGAAGCCCGTGGGGGCTAGTTTGCCCAGCCGTTAAACCACAAGAGATTTAGCCTCCAAGGATGTGACTTCTCAGTTCTCACCAGCTTAAGTAGGGATGGAATACATAAGCAGTAGGAATTTCTCTCAAGGTACCTTAAAATAAGGTGCGTGCTAAGGAATGCTTCTAACGTGTCCATAGACGAACAAAGCAGCCGCTTCAAGATATTTTACAGACTTAGGTTTCACTTGGAGTATTCAGGGATAGCCTGAAACTCCCTAGTCTTGGAAGTAATGTACAAATGAATGGATCGATTAGCACTGCCTCGGCGCAGTAATATGTAGCTTCCGCTGTCAAACAACTCATGTGTATATAATATGTACTCCAACAGTGCGAAAGGATGTCCGAATTTCCCATGAATGCATGCCATTGACGGACAGTTGCTATCAGCCCCCAAAGTTCCTTATTTTCAATCTCGTCCGTGTTCCCTTCCACCTTTCAAGCAGGGCTGGGGTACACCATCTCGCACTCAAGCCCTACACTCCAAGGCCCAGCTATTCTATGGGGTTTAGTGATGTACTAATGACAAAGAAACATCCGCATCTCTCTCGAGGATTTTATCTCAGCCATGCCTCCTATTGTCGGCAGTAGTGATGAACCAAGACAAGTCGAGGTAACGCCCAGCCGGAAGAGGAAGCAGCTCGATGAGGGGACAGGGCCGGACAAGAAAAGGGCGACAAAGGATTCGGATATCGATGGATCCGCGGTAATTAAGACCAGTGAGAGCAACGACGAGAGAGAAGAGAAAATTACAGAAAAAGACCCTCTGGAGCTTGGTTTTGGCCATGATGACGAAAGTGATGAGGACGAGGACGAAGATGACGACGAAGATGACGACGAAGACGAGGACAGATATGACAAGGACGAAATTGACGAGAATGACGAGAGCCTGGAAGAAGATTTTGAGGATGGGAGCGACGATTACGACGACTTTGCAGAATGGCCATGGTTGAAGTCCATTACTATCCGTATCAAAGCAGACAACTCTGTAGATGATTCGCCAATTGGCTTTTGCCATGCCAAGCTCATCAACCGTGAGCCCATACGGGCTACATTCTACCGTGATATGGAGGAGCCAACTCACGACCTTTCTGAGTTGGCTTTCCATGTCTTTGATCGCTGGGGCTGCCTGAAATCTAAGTTTCGAGATCATCCTGTCAAGAAAGGTACGGGCATTTGGGGAGCGGAGTTGGACGAGAGTAAATTCCTCTTCATTGAAGGACTGAAAGTGAACGAAGACAATCAACGAAAAGGCTACGGGCGAAAGCTCTTCGAGCAGGCATGGGAAAATGCGCAGAGCATAGCCGATGACTGTAACTTTGCGATTGTGCTCGCGTCGCACATCAACACTAGGGTCGTGGAGGAGAAGGCCGAGTCCTTGTCCCCTAGAGATCGCGAGCTCTTCTACACGGGTCTACAATCAGCTGCGGAAGACTTTTGGCGAGCGGTCGGATTCCGACGTATTGGCTCAACCTCATATTTTGCTTACGCGAAGGATCCTTCCCATGCTTCGCGGTCAATATCTGCAGCTGATGACTACCGGCACCCTCTATCCGTACAATCCACATCAAGCGAGGACGACCAAATGTTCCCTTACGACAAGGCCATGTCACAGTCAAATGATCCCGAGACATTAGAGCTCTTGAAGGCTCGGCTACTGGCTCATCCTGCTACGGACAATATCTGGCTGTCCGTGGACAAATATGGTGACAATATCGTACACGCAGTAGCGGGAGATATTAAAGCAGAGTCTTTGTCATGGTTATTGCAGCTGCCTTTCAGCAGTGAATTGCAGTCATCGAGGAATCTGAAAGGGGAGACACCACTGGAGAGGCTTGAGACCTGGCTCGAGTCAAGGAGAACCATGCGCCGACTTGGTGGGCTAACGATTCCAATGTCTGATGAGTTTGGGAGTTTTACGCAGGCCGAAACGATATGCCTACAGCTCCTCAAGGGGCTTTCAAATCCTACACCAACTCAATTAGCGCGACTCGCGTACGGCTGCACCTGCGGTGAGTGTGTTGGAGGATTCCTAAGTCCTAGATTATTGTTTGCTCTTGAGGATCAATGTGAGACCCATCATTACCAGCTCAACGGGATGTTGGACGGGAGCATGATGCGTATGTCTGGACCCGAGTGGTGCGACTGGAACGATCACCACTTTTGCCACCTTGATGCTAGCATCAAAAACAATTTCAAAACCAACAAATCCCTTCGTCAGGGGTTCACCAACATCTTTGGCTACGTCGCCGAGGCTATCCATGCAAAGGAAGTGCCTACTGCTATCAATGTCCTACAATACGCTGATGGCGAGTGGCCACCATGTACGAAGAATTACCTACAACGAGGCGGGACTGTGGCAGCGGTCGTGTTGGCCAGCTTCGACGGCGCCATGAGCCAGGATCAACACCTTGGAGATGGTGAACACCAGGCAGTTTACCAAGATGATATTGACAAACTGCCCAAATGTAGAAACGATGGCGAATTCGTCTTCGCTTCTAGGCAGTATCGTGCATTAGAAGGGCTTCCGGCCTTCAGCAATGCCGAAGTGGAGACAGGAAACACGTGGTGAATGTACGAACGTCTTAGGGTCATGGAAACTACTTCCATCCACGCATTCGCTTGCTCTGAGAAATTTGCTTTTTCGCTCATCTCATGGCCCGCACTTGTCTCCATGGGCTTTGCTCACTGCTTTAACCGCCCCTCAAATACCTACCTGAACAGACGTGCTTTAGTGCAATGTTCATCGAGAGAGAATGGCATATGCTACAGTGCGACTCAGTCCACGCCTAGCAGATTCATACCAATTCATACCATTTCACACGCTCATCGTAAAATATAGCATGTCAATTCCTAGCCGCCAACTTATTCGCCTCCTCTCCTTCGACCAGCTGCCGTCGCTTTCCACTTCTCGAAATACACACACCATTGACCTGACACCGGATCCCTAGAATTATTATTGATCTTTCTCCATACTCTAGCCTATACTACTCCTCGAGCAACAACACTTGCATAAACCACCGTATCCTTCTCATACTCATGTCACGCACCGTCCATATCCATTTAATATCTGCACCATCAAGTAAAGTCACCGCAAGCCTACACAGCCAACAACAAGGAAAATATCATCCTCTCCAGCTAATCTTTGTCAGAAACTAACTCACGTTATTGAAATATTTCGTCCTTTTCTCATCTTGCGAACCGCCCCGCCTTCCCATACAGTCAGTGACCAGCTCCGATCCCTCAATACCAACGTGCGCCTTCGCCATCCCAACATCCTACCTAACATTGCACATCAGATCCCGTCTACCCATGTGAACAGAATCAAGATCTAGAGCTTAATGCCATTTACTCCACCAGATATATAGACACCCCCTTATGCACAGCACACTACAAATTTCAGCGCCTATGAAGCTGGTATCCTATCCATCATACGCATCATCTATCATCTTGTGTAGCACTCGCTCGCATTAGCCCAGTAAGATAGATAGAATGCCAGGCTATTTGATCAAACCCTCCCAAAACTCCCCATCAGAATCCGCGTTGGGCGACCACATTTTGCTTCGTCCCGTATGCACTACTAGAGGGTCGCCATCTCGGTGCGAGATTAGTAATTAAGCTAGGGACTCCCTAGAAACCTAACTACTCTAGGGGCTAAGCTCCCTAAAAACCCGCTAAGATCTATGATTCTAGGGGTGCTGTACCCTATACTATACCCTATACTATACCCCATGCTGTAGGGACTGCTGTACCCATGCTGTACCCATGCTGTAGGGACTGCTGTACCCATGCTGTCCCCATGCTGTACCCCATGGTGTACCCATGCTGTAGAGACTGCTGTACCCATGCTGTACCCATGCTGTACGGACTGCTGTACCCATGCTGTACCCATGCTGTAGCCAATGCTGTAGCCAATGCTGTCCCCATGCTGTACCCATGCTGTACCCCATGCTGTAGGGACTGCTGTACCCATGCTGTAGCCATGCTGTAGCCATGCTGTAGGTAATGCTGTAGCCATGCTATAGGCAATGCTGTTCCCATGCTGTAGCCATGCTGTTGTCTTGCTATAGCCATGCTATTGTCTTGCTGTATCTATGCTGTAGGCAATGCTGTAGCCATGCTGTAGGTAATGCTGTAGCCATGCTGGAGGCAATGCTGTTCCCATGCTGTAGCCATGCTGTAGGTAATGCTGTAGCCATGCTGGTAATGCTGTAGCTATGCTGGCAATGCTGTTCCTATGCTGTAGCTATGCTGTAGCTATGCTGTAGAGAATGCTGTAGCCATGCTGTAGGTAATACTGTAGCCATGCTATTGTTATGCTGTTGTCTTGCTGCAGGCAATGCTATAAAGAAAAGTTCCGAGGGTCGGTAAAAAAAGTCGTTCTCGGTGTCGATCCCCGCGATTTAGTAGTAGCCCCCCTACTAATTTCCCGAGAAACTAACCCTTTCTAACTACTTATACCTCTAGAACTACTACGATTATAACTAAACGTAAGCGGGCTATAACGCCTACGTTCTCATCTGATCCTATTGTACCTAGACGCGAATGGCTTACCCTAAAACGGGCTAAAGTCTAGTAACTAGACCGCGAGAACTACTCTAGGGCCGAAATCTAGGAGCGTACTTATGTTCCTGAGCGAACTTAATGTCTTATGATTAGCTAACAGTAACGTCGTCCTAGAAAGAAGCGGTCTGGGGCTCTAAAGAAGATAGATGACGAGACGTTAGGTAAGATAATTAAGTCGCTAGAGGGTAGATATAATTAGCGAATTAAGTTATAGGATATCTTTACTTAAGATAAGTAATAGCTACCTCTACTAGTATATCTACCTCTTACCTTTAGACCTCCTCTTACGGGTATAACGGTACGGAATTATATAAATAAGGCGGGGTACTATAAGTATTAGGTATATTAGAAGAGCTAGATTAGTTAGGATAATACTAAAAAGCGGGTAAATTAGTATAAAGAATATAAATAGGCTAATTAGTAATAGAGACTTATAAGCTCTTTATATTAATAGTACTAGCTATTATACTAAATTCGGGGAAGGTTTACTAGTCTAATAAATATTATTTCTACTAAAATATACGGTATACTAACTAGGTTATTTAGAATAAGTATAAGTAATATTATAGTAATTATATATAAAAGTAACGACGTACTACGGCCTCCTAGTTCTTAGTCTAGGTAATAGTAGGCGTTAGGTTTAAGTTAAAATTAGTATTCTACTACTATACTTAGGAGGTTAATAAGGAGTTTAAGAATAGTAATACCTATATATAATAGCGTAAATTTAGGGGGCCTATAACTTAGGAGTAATATTATAAAGAGATCCTATTAATAGTATATTATTATAAGACTACTCTAGAGTAAGTAGGTTAATAAATAATCTTTTAGGAAGATAATAATAGGAGTTATAATACTAGAAGCTCTAAAAATTACTATACTTTCTATAAATACGAGATAGAACTCGAGTATATTAATAACTAGCTAGTAAACTCCCCTAATCTAAACCTAATTAAGAATATATAGAGGATCCTTAAGAGTAGGATTAAATTATACTATTCTATAAACTTTAAGTAGCTACGTAGCGCTATTAAGTAGGAGTAGAAGGCTATTAAGTAATAGGAAATTAATAAGTATATCCTAGGTAGTTAGCGTAGTCCTAATAAGGGTAAAGGGGGTAAGAAGGGTAAGAACTATTATATATAAAATAGGGTTAATTAATATATTAAGTAAAAAGACCTTATTATAAAGTTCTAGATAGATAATTAATAAATAAGTATGATTCTCTATAACGTGGACTAAAATTTAGGTAGGGGATACGGGGATTAACACTAGCAACGACTTTTTTTTACCGACCCTTATTCCCTAGGAAATTAGATTACATGATATAGATTACTTAGTGTAATAATAGCTAATTAAACCTTAGATAGTTATAGTATTATATAGACTAGAGGGTCGCTATCTTAGTACGAGATTAGTAATTAATAAAAACGTATTATAAAATAATATTATAGATTCGTAAATAGTAGTAAAGACTTATATAGCTAATACCGTAATAATTTATATAGAATAGATAAATATAGCTTAGTCTATCTAGCTAGGCTATTAGTACTTCTATAACTAAAATAAACCTAATAACTTAAATATTACTTAGGTAAGTTTATATAAGTACTTTATAAATAAAGTTATATAGTAGAGTTATAGAAGACTTATATAACTATTTCTATCCTTTTATCCTATTTTAATCTATTAATAGTAAGTATATCTCTATTTAGTATTATTCTAATTTATATTCCTTTTATATAGCGGGCTTAAAATTTTATAATCTATAAAAATCTGTAAAAAAATATTAAAACCCGTATAGACTATTATAGTATCTAATTCTAAGCTAGATAATAGGGTAATACTTAGTAAGCGTCTAGTATATATTAGTATAGAAAATAGTATCTCTATAAAGACTAGTAAAGAACCTAAGAAAAAATATAAACGCCTAATAGAAGCTGAAAAGATAAGTATAGAAAAGAAAGCCCCTTATAAGCTTTAGTACGTAGCTATACTACTAATTCTCTAAAACGTATAATTCCGTATTAAAGAGAAAGCTAATAGACTAGTTAATATAAAAATAGATGATCTATAATCTTTTATATTAATATATATAGAATACTAGAAAATGCCTGTAAAAATTCAAGATTTTTACGTCGGAAATCACCCCTACTACCTGGCGTTTAGTAGGTGAGGTGAATAGCGGGGAGCATATCAGACACGTACCAATAGACCGATATGGATCATTCTGACAGCGTTGCATACCTGGCAATGAGATAGATATCACCCCCCATTCAGACCGATATCAGACACATTGGTAGGTGAGGTATATAGTAGGGAGCATATCAGACATTTTGGTAGGTAGGTGGCCTATGAATGCGACAGCATTAGCTAATGCACCAATAGACCGATATGGATCATTCTGACAGCGTTGCATACCTGGCAATGAGACGGATATCACCCCCCATTCAGACCGATATCAGACACGTTGGTAGGTGAGGTGAATAGTAGGGAGCATATTAGACATTTTGGTAGGTAGGTGGCCTATGAATGCGACAGCATTAGCCCATGGACCCATGCAGCGATATGGATCATTCTGACAGCGTTGCCTACCTGGAAATGAGACAGATATCACCCCCCATTCAGGCCGATATCAGACACGTTGGTAGGTGGATTTCAGACACGTTGGTAGGTGACGTGAATAGTAGGGTTTCTGGCCTGTGAATGCGACAGCATTAGCCCATGGACCCATGCAGCGATATGGATCATTCTGACAGCGTTGCCTACCTGGAAATGAGACAGATATCACCCCCAATTCAGGCCGATATCAGACACGTTGGTAGGTGACGTGAATAGTAGGGTTTCTGGCCTGTGAATGCGACAGCATTAGCCCATGGACCCATGCAGCGATATGGATCATTCTGACAGCGTTGCCTACCTGGAAATGAGACAGA
>JAABUP010008077.1_pt1 | contig 13614 bp, 13 predicted proteins | sample 5559201 | NCBI WGS metagenome assembly JAABUP01 (sample SAMN10711887, study PRJNA513373) | rock metagenome | isolation source: Antarctica rocks | place: Antarctica | reverse complement strand
CCACTACATGGGACATAGAGGGTTGGTGTTTTCCTCGAGGGCCATGAAAATGGGGAAAGGGTCGCTGGATTCTTTTGCTGAGAAATAGATGAGGGAAAGCGAGGGAGTGAGGCTGCAGATCAAGATAAGAAGGGGAGGGGAAGGAGGGTGCGGCTTAAAGAGGTCTGGGAAGAGGTGGGGAGGAGGGTGTTTTTTGCAGCAGATCCCCAACACCAGTCCTCAGCATCAGGCACTCGAAACCCGCCAGAGAACAGATCTCCACGTCCATGGAGAAGATTGATCCAATATGCAGTGGAGGCCCGAAGACTGTTCCCATCATCATTCGCCTATCCTAATAAGATGATGACATAAATTGAAATTGATGATGAGAGGTGTCAGACCATCGACTCGAGGCTGGCGGAGTGGGAGAGGGGGAGGAAGAGTCTTGGGGGAATGTATATGAAATCTAGGAGGCGGAATGGCTACGGTTGAGGGGGGAGGAGTGGAAATTGTTTAGTGGATGGGATGAAATCTTAATGGTGAGGAGTGCTGGGGTGGATGAGCAAAGAAAGACCATGGATACTTATTCCTGTATGCATCGTAAATCACCACAGCCACAGTAACATCCATCAAATCCCAACAGCAGCGTGTGCACAGCTACTTTCCCCACACGAAACTCCTCATAAATGGATATTTGAACATCTTTGACCTCGGTAATTAGTTTTAGATACACAAAGCTACACAAAGTCTAGATCCATATATTTATGCAGCTCTATTCTATTTATGCAAACCCCTCCACACCGTTGGACCCTCCATCAGCCATAGCCCCACCTTTTCTCTCCGCCCAATCAACAAAAAAACCGTCCACGCTGCCTTGGTACAGTACACTTTCCCCGCACCAGGACATGGCGCACGAAGGGCAGGGGCGGTGGAGGGTGGTGTATCTATTCTTTTTTTCTTCTAGAATCATTCTAGTCAACTTACCTACAATCAATTGATATTTTACCCACTTGACGATAAGACCTATTCTTGTATTCCATGCTCCACCGAAACCGCCCCACCAGGCTTGCTTGCTGACACCACCCAACTACCCATCCCATCCCATCCCATCCCATCCCAGCGATTAGGAATATTCGTCCGCACTCAGACGCAGCTAAGAGAGGCCAGCAGGACGAGGCTCTGCGGGGCCTTTAATCTCGTGTCGTTTTCCCTGGCACAATTCAGGGAAAAAGCAAAAAGGTACCTATCTTATCGTACCCTTTTCGCCGAAGTCTGCCTTCGGCCGAATTTTCCGGCGAGGTGTGTGTGTAACGGTACGAATTTGTTGCGTTGCATTGCAAGATGTCGATATTCCGTGAGGTTACGGACATTGCTCACCCAGCTTCCTGCCACAGGTTGATCGTCGTCATATGCTGACCACCGGCCTGGACAAACACGACGTAGCTCAGAGCTGCCATTGACTTTCCCCCGGACAGTCAATCCGTGAGCTCGAACCCATCACTGCCAACGTCGACTCTCCTCTCCTCTCCTCCTCCTCCTCCTCTTTCCCCTCTCACATCAACAATGTCCAAAACCATCGACGCCAGCCCCTCCACCACAGCTTCCCCCCCAACCACCGCCCTCCAAACTACCACCTCCGAGAAAACCTCCTCCGGGACCTCCACACTCCTCCACCACCCGACCACCCGCCTCGCCCTCCCCTTCCTAAATGGCGGCCTCGCCGGCATGGCCGCCACAACCGCCATCCAACCCATCGACATGGTAAAAGTCCGCCTGCAACTCGCCGGCGAGGGCCTCAAAACAGGTCCCAGACCCACCCCGCTGACCATCACGAGAGATATCGTTGCGCAGGGGAAGGTCGGGGATTTGTATACCGGGTTGAGCGCCGGGTTATTGAGACAGGCGGTTTATACGACTGCGAGGATGGGGTTCTTCGATACGTGCATGACGGGGTTGAAGACGAGGGCGGAGGCGAAGGGTGGGGGTGTTGGGTTTAAGGAGAGGGCTGGGGCGGGACTAATGGCTGGGGGGTTGGCGGCCATGGTGGGCAATCCGGCGGATTTGGCTCTCATACGCATGCAGAGTGATGGGTTGAAACCGGCGGGGATGAGGGCGAATTATACGAGCGTGGTGGATGCGTTGGCGCGGATTGCTCGCTCCGAGGGCGTCTTTGCGTTGTGGAATGGGGCCAGTCCAACGATTGTGAGGGCCATGGCGTTGAATTTCGGGCAGTTGGCGTTCTTTTCGGAGGCGAAGATGCAGTTGAAGGGGAAGACGGGGATGTCGGGGATGCAGCAGACTCTGACGGCGAGTGCGGTTGCGGGATTCTTTGCGAGTTTCTTTTCGTTGCCGTTTGATTTTGTCAAGACGAGGTTGCAGAAACAGCAGAAGGGGCCCGATGGCAGGTTGCCGTATAAGGGGATGGCGGATTGCTTTGGGCAGGTGGCGAGGGAGGAGGGATTGGGGAGGTTTTTTAGGGGGTTCGGGACGTATTATGTTAGGATTGCACCGCATGCGTATGTTCAGCCCCTTCTCTTTCCTCCTTCCTGTTTGGGACAACTGCTCGTAAGGCTTCAGAGGATGCACGCTGACTTGATGGACTTCAGCATGATAACGCTCATTGTTGCGGACTGGCTCGGTGTCTTGACGAAATAGTGTGGTTGGGCGAGGGTTGCGGGTTGGCTGGATTGTATGGGTGAACTTTGGTGTTGGGAGTTTGGCGATCCCTTTCAGTGAGCTCTATCTTATATGATGCACAAGCTCATGGGACTGGCAAGGCGTTACTAGGCACTGTCAACCTGCTGGGGGACGTTTGAGCCTCTGTGTCAGGCTGCATGCTTTAGCAGTAACCACTGTTTCTTCTTTAAGAAGATAGCGGCGTACTCCATACCCAAACGTCCGATGTCTTGGAGTAATTGCTGCTCTCAGATCACTCGTCTTCTTCATCGCCTTCATCTTCTTCTCCATCATCAAGATCAACAACCTCTGATGCTGCAGAGCTGCTTGGTCGCCCTCGCCCTTCTCTCACAAGATCCTGTACTTGAGAGTTCGGCACCATCGAAACCTCCCTAGTTTGACGACCTGGCGCTTGACTTCGCCTCTCGCTTTTCAGCCTAGGAGTTTTCGAAACTACTGGCGAGCTAGTGACTTCTTCGGGCCTGTTGCTGGCGCCAGATCGGGACTTCCCTTGCCTGCTTTCGTCCTCATCATCCGAGAATTCCTCGTTCTGAGCGTTCTGGGCAGCTAAAATGCGTTTGATCTTCCGCACGAGGACGGGATTTTCCTTGACATCGCTAGCAGTGAGCAGCTGCAAAGAAAATTCCTGTCAGTAGAGCATCATCACAGAAATTTGTAGGTGCCAGTGTTTGACGTACCACTGCGCAGACAGGACATTGCATAGCCTTCTGCCCGCCTTGTGTACCTGCTCTGCCGGTCCCTCCTACTCTCACTTCGCTGGCATTAATCATGCTCAATATCGCTTCCTTCTCAAAGCTGTGTGGACACTTTTGGCTAGTCACCGGATCTTTCATTGGCAATAGTGTGAGCGGACACTTGATACTGATACGTTCTGAAGCGACCACAAGATCTTCGTCGTCGTCGTCTATTTGGTCATTGTCCGCTGCCGATGCTGAACGTAAACTTGGATTCGTAGGACCGGGAGACTCAGTTGGAAACCACGTCGATGCATTAGGCAGGGGTGGAGCTTGGTCTTCTGGGTATTGGGCATCATGGACGATTTTCTTGAAGCCGACGTAGTCATTGTGATGCGCATAGCTGCGCGAAAGGCATCAGTACAGAAAGACGATGTATAATTAGTCGACGGCATACCGTTTGGTCATTGACATTGCTTCATATGTAGTATGCTGGTCTGCAATCTTTCGCTTCAAAACACCAACGGCACTGTCATTTTCTCCAATCGGCTGACTTGTGTCGTCTGTGAATTCATTCTCCTCATCATCGGCATTTGCTCCTTGCCGCAATCTTCTGAGTTGGCTGGCTCCAAGCGTACTCTGTGTCGGCAAGAACCTTCCTCTACCCTCAGTAACATTTTCCTGAAGTTCTCTCAATGCCCTCTCGACATTCTCGACCTCGGCGCCAGAATCAATGATCTTTCTAACATTTTCTTCCAGTCTTCCAGTCATCTCGTCAGCCTTCTGTCTTTCATCGACTATGATCGTAGCCTGTTCATCATCCTCCTGAGACCCTTGCTTCTCTAGCCTCTTTTTGTGCTTCTCATATTGTACATTCTTCATTTGTAGTCGCTCATTGACATCGGCTGCTGCATAAGTGAGATGGCTATTGGCAGCTCTGAGCTTGTTCTTGAGAGAGTCAAGCTTGTGATCGCGTGGGAGGTTTTGAAGAGCGCGTTGGGCGGACTCGTTGAGTGGGTGCTGTGGAGGTTGATAGGGAGGCAGTGGTGTAGGTCCTCGCCCTGACGGGTTTGAGGGCCGAGATCTCGCTGAAGATGCCATCCTTGTTGTAGAGAATTTGGTACGCAAGCCGTCTGCAATATACGATGATCCACAAGACGCGTATAGTTTGTGAGGCGCCCAATTCGAGATGGTCTTGGCGCTGTTTTAGGCGTTCTCACTTGTTATTTTTGGTGCCTGAAATGTGGAAGGGATCTAACGGTATTGACCGGTAAGTTTCAAACCGATTCAATAGCTACCTTCACAATATCACGCTCCTCTATTTGAAGCAGCAAGATCGGCCGCCATCGAGTCATGGAGGCTGATTTGGATAGGCAGTCACCGCCACAGCAACTGGAAGTCCTTGACTACTCGTATAATCCATTTTCGCATCAGACCTCGACTACGACTATCAGCATGGAATCTCGCGACTCATCGAGCGTACTCCTCAACCACAAGATGGAGGCCTCTTCTTTTGCTGCCGGATGGCCATTTGGACATGTTCCGCCGTGAAGCTTTCGCACCCTCTCAACCAGCCTTATTGCCTCGTAAACACTTCCTTGTGCTTCCCGCCATCAAGAAATGGTTCGTGCAGTCTCAGCAAAATGCTGGCGAAACAGAACTCAACTATAACTACTTCGGAACCTTTAGATCAGCTATCGTCCCTCTCGAACTAAGCCAGTCGGCTAGCCCAGCTTCAGCAGAGAGATCCAATAACTCTTTCCCGCGAGCCGAAGTTCCCTTTCAGATATTCCTTGAATGGATAAGCATTGAGACAGCGGAAGCGCTACAGCGACTTTATCTTGCTCAGGCATCCCTTACTAGTCTTCTCAATACGCTAAGCGAGGATCCTCCAGTCCCCGAGATTATAGCTAAAGCAGGCTGGGGCGATATCTATGATACGAATCTTGAGATAGGCATACCACCAACATACACGCCGCTACATCGAGATTCCAACCCAAATACATTCGTACAGCTTTCAGGCCACAAGCTTATGAGGATGCTCCGGCCAGAACTTGGCAACGAGATTTTCGGTCTTGTGCGAAGAGTGATGGGTAAATCGAGATCTGCAATGTTCAGAGGAGAAAAGATGATGGAAGGAGAAGAGAAGCGATTGCTATAAGCAGAATATGGGAGAACTCCTCTGAGAAAAACGGTGCGGGTGACGGGCTCTTCATTCCGACAGGATGGTGGCATAGTATCAAGGGGCTGTATAATGGTATTTCTGCATCCGTCAATTGGTGCTATCTCTACGCCATCTATACAGTCTTCAATTCCCATGTTCCTCTCCCTCGGATCCTGAGTTCGGGCCGATTCTCTCGATCAAAAGACCCACGCTGCTAGCAACCGAAGCATTCTTTTGGGCGGACGAGCAATTAAATACACTATTATGCTCATTGGGACAGCTATAACGAAATAAAGCCAGAAACCTTTGCTTCCTGGCACCGCGGCCACATTCATGCTAAAAAGACCGGACACAAATTGCAAAGGCACGAATATCAGAGCTAAATTGCTCAGCCGTGAGATCTTTATCGTTTCAATCAGCGATCGATGACTGTCAATGATCTGAATCATGACCGTGACAATTGGGACCATCGCATCCAATCGATGGCCATATTCAGCAAGAGTAGAGGCAATGTATTCATAGTCTTCTATCAACAAGTCGCGGGCATCTGCGTCTCGATCGTCAATGCTGCGATTCTTGAGAAAGCCAACGACACGCTGGATTTTATGGGATGTCGCCATGCACCGCCGAGCCCATTTTTGAAGAGCGGATAGATCGGAACTTAGTGTTGCGAGTTGTGCCAGCGCGTGGGGATGGTTACTAGAACTGTACTCATAATGCTTTGTGCTGTGATACATGACCTCCAAGTACACCTGCCACTCCGCAGCAATAATCCTGAGAGGATAATAAGACAGGGAGAATAATGTCGGATGTATCACGTCAAATGCTGGTGGTCTACTGTCGTTCCAATAAAATACTAGGTCTTCGAGTAAGGAACGCCGTGTTGGGCCGGCGTTTGGATTGCCGTCGTTAGGGGCCGATGGGCCAGAAAGAAAGTCTTCGAAGCCGCCTTGAAATGGTCGCGACTGAATCCTAGTGATCATTGGAGTACTGAAATGACGGGTGAGGATAAAAGAATCACCGAGAGAGGCGTCAACAAGAACAACTCCTACTTCTTATGAGCAATGATTTCGCTTATCTCGGAATTTCAAGCTGCAACTCTTACCCAACCAAGATCCGTCCTTGCTTGCCGTCTCCAAAATCGAGCAACAGTGTCGTGCAAGTCCGATGTCCAGACCTTTTACTGATGGTAATATCTTGAGCTTCCTAGGCGCATTGTTGTCTCGGAGTAATCTGTCTTTGATTGCAGTATGCTCGAGCGCAAGCACGCGGTGGTAGTGGAGTGTAAGGAAGTTTTGCGACTTGGTTACGGACGGCAGTGTAGCTGTGTAGGGTCTTGTTGTCGCTATATCAGGTTGGGGGATATCAATGTGGGAGGCAAAGAAGAATGGGTCAACGTCTAGCCTGGAACCAAGCACTTTGATCACATCTTTGGACACATCCTCAATGAGTAGAAGTCGGCCTTGCATCTCTTTCCCACTTTGGACTTCATTGTCCAATAACGATGTAAATTCTCTCAAGTCAAGGTCCTCGCGCCGTGGAGTAGCAAATGCAGGAGAGAACTCTAAACAGACAATTCGACAGGCGTTTGGATTTGAATTGTCATCTGAAAGAAATTTGGAAAGGTTCTGAAGGCACGGATTGCGTAGGCATTGTGCAGTGACACGTGATTGGTAGTCTCTCATCTGGGACTCGTCATTCTGTGCCATTGAGGCTTGGATGGCCAAGCCAGTCCGTCGCGGCGTTGTGAGGCAATAGAGAGATGAAGCGCTTGCATCGGAAGCGAGAAAGGGCGGTATTTGATCAGTGAACCTCAGCCGCATTTTCCAGGCAGCAATACGATCGAAAGCTGAAGATGTCATCTCGTCACACACCACCATATTACTGGCCTCCGTTGCGCTGATAAGCATTCCTCGTTATCTTTACACATCAGGCAATAAGGCCATGGACCTTTTCCCTGTATTACCCCACCCTCTATATAGGAATAGAGTAGACCTGAGTCTCCATTTCCACGGTTGAAAAACCATTCCCCTTCGTGCTGTGATGTGGGTGGACAGATTTGCACAAAACAGCAGTGTCCAGTGTCTTGAAATTTGCGGGACTGACAGGTCTCATGCCTAACGAATGAGCATAGTCATACAGCACACTTCCTTCAGAAAGATCCAAGACGCCGCGTGAGGCCTTACACTAGGAATTGATGGGGTTTAGTGCCTTTTTTGCGATGCTGCAGACGGTTAAAGCCGGGCGTTCAGCTGAGATGCGCCGCAGCACCTTGTCCATACGTTCTTCCAACCAACTCTCCGACGTATAATGGCAATCTTTCTGGTATCGACTGGATGGAAGCGATCTCTGAGTTTGTCGAGGCCTTCCATCGGCAGCAAACCCAACACAAGAGGATAGAAAAGGAAGTAGAAACGCTCTGCAGGACTCTTTTAGACGGAAAGATCAAGTTTTCATGGCAGTCACGCGTAAAAGAAGCTGGATCGTTGAAAGAAAAACTCGAAGCACGTCGGCACCAGTACCAAAATGACACTGATAATATCAATGACATCAAGGATCTAGTTGCTGGACGAATCATTCTGACGCGCTGGAACGACTTTCCACTTGTTGAAAAAGCGATCGAAGAGAACTTCCAGGTGAAAACCCGAAGTCAACATCCTAAATCAGGGCAAGGCACGTTACAGCAACGGTTTCGAGGGTATGATGGACTACATCTCTACGTCACACGAAACGTCTCCGAACATGAACCATATAGCAACCTTCTTATTGAGATTCAAGTGCAGTCTGCGTTCATGTGGGCCTTTTCTACCTTGGAGCACGATATCATCTACAAGCAACTCCATGGCCATCCAGACCCAAACTTGATTTCCAATCTCGAGATACTTAAAGGGATTGCAAACTTGGGAGAAGTAGCGCTTGAACAGTATGATGAGCTACTTTGTTCCGACTCCAAATCACCCCTCTCCCAAGGATCTGATGCTCAATTGAACCTTCCAATTCTCATTGGACAATTCGCCCAGGACAAAAAGGACACAATCTCTCGTAAAATCCAAGCGCAAAAAGAGACCAAGAAGATAACATCATGGGTATCCAATGCATATCCCGAACGTGATCATAACCAAGTGAGGACGACGCTTGGATCTCCTCATCATAGTTCGGGACAGAAGTTTCGACCAATCTATGATGCTTGGATCTTGTCCAAGGAGAGACCAGTCTTTTGGCTTTCTGGTGCTGGTTTGTGATTCTTTCTCCTAAGAAAGAAAGTATTCTAGACTAACCAAAGTCCATGGATTTGAAGTTGGTACTGGGAAAAGCTCACTGGTGTAGGCATGGATCGTTGTTCGAATGTATCAAGAGCCAAGCTAATGTACGCATCCTAGATCCAGGATAGTCGAATGGCATTTCAATGCCATACAATCGAACCGAAATCAGCGTCTAGCACTTTTCTATTGTTCTAGGAAATCGGGCAAGAGGACAAGTCCTCTTGAAGTCCTTCGCAGTTTGATCGCTCAACTCGCTATCTCCTTGGACGGCTCCTCTGTTTCTCAAGTAGTAGCAGAGAAGTACCAGACACGCGCAGCGCGTCCAATTGAGATACAGGAATGTCCAGAACTACTCACCCACCTTGTGAACGAGTATCAGAAAACCACAATTATCATTGATGCGCTCGATGAGTGCGAGAATGCTGACGTGCTTCTACTTCGTCTTAGGGAACTCATAAGCAGTACTGCAGGAGCTCCAGTGCCTGTCAAGTTCTTCTTCTCCAGTCGAAAACAAGTAGAGGTCGAGCAGCTTTTCCAAGAGTGCGAGAAATTGGAGATCGGGAACGGTACAGACTTGCTGTTAGACGACATGAAGAATTTCATTAAACTTCAGGTCAAACAAAGAGAAGAACTTTGCTTAGGGTCTCGACTTTTACAAGGTCGCTACCCTGAACTGGAAGACGAGCTAATCGAAGTGCTACTGGATCAATCACGAGGAATGTAAGTTGCTTTGCTTGCCTTTAACGGACAGATATTGAAACAACTATTACCATAGGTTCATATGGGTCAAGCTCCAGATAGAGTCTTTCCTTGGTCCACAATCTCGTATGAGACATCCCAGAGACGTGGAGAAGAAACTTGAAATGCTGAAAAAGGGGAACGAAACTCGAAGCGCTGCCAAGCTACACCAGGTATACGAAGAAATATACGGTTTTAACACGGAGAAAGGCTCACCTAGTCGAACTATTGCAGATCGAGCCTTCAAATGGATGATGTGTGCCCAGAGATCGCTGTATATGACAGAGCTTGTAGAGGCCGCGTCAATTGACGATGACGGTACGAAGGACAAAATCCAGACGGAGGACCTTCTTCGGATCTGTAGCAACTTCATTACATTTGACGAATCCCATGTTGTTCGCTTTCCACATGCATCGGCTCGAGAATACCTGCTATTCAAATTCGACAAGAGGAAGGGGTTTTCCCAAGACCACAGGCATATAAGCATTGCAAAAATCTGCTTAATGTCATTGACTCATCACGAGAGTGGTGTAAAGAGCTTCAAGGTGCTTCAAAGAAATATCCTTGGTTACTCGATTGCTTATTGGGTAACACACCTAGCTAAGGTAGCTTCCGCCAAGTGGCCTGAGTCACTGCAATGTCTCTACAAGAAATTCTTATTTGGAAGTGGTCAAAACTCTCTGGGCACGCCCCGCGAGAGACCGAGAACTCTCCAGCATCGCGACAGGGAATCGAATGAAAAGGATGTCAAGTCTCTATGTATGAGCTGGCTAGAGATCTTGCCCAAAATCCAACATCAAGTCAGGAAAACTGATGTGGATCAGGAGATGAGACTTCGAAATTGCATCTCTGAACCACCCAATACTCTGTTTGCAGCCTGTGTATTCGGTTTGATTGATATGATACCCAAATGCATGTGCACTGCTGACGCGGACAACCCGAATCCGGCAGGTTCGTCGCCTTTATGGCTTGCTAGCAATTATGCAAACTATGATGTTGCTTTACTCTTACTCGAAAAGGGTGCTGAAGTCGACGCTGAAAATAGAATGGGTCATACTGCAATGTTGGAAGCATCAACTAATGGCGATGAAAGAATGGTGCAGTTATTGCTCGAAAGAAACGCGAGTGTCAATATTTGGTTTACACACGAAGGCACAACTCTATTCAAAGCATTAGAGAATGGACATCAAGAAGCGGCTCACTTGCTTCTTCAATATGGCGCCGATACATCTGTCCGAGGTGAACATAGTCAAACAGCACTGTGGAAGGCCTCAGAGAGTGGTTATGAAGATGCTGTGCAGTTCCTCCTTCAAGCAAACGCCGATATAGACGCTCGAGATGAGAGTGGTTCTACCTCACTAACGGTAGCATCAAAGATGGGGCACGAAAAAATAGTACAATCACTTCTCCAGAACGGCGCCAGTGTGAATCCGGATCATTCGCATGGTCCTACCGCCTTATACGAGGCATCAAAGAAGGGCCATGAAAAAATAGTGGCTTTACTCCTCAACGAGAATGCTGATGTCAATGCTGAAGGGGGCTCCGGGGGCTCCTACAATACACCGCTGCTAGCAGCATCAATGAGAGGCTTTGAGGGAACAGTACAATTGCTCCTGCAGGAGCCGAGTATTGATTTAAAGGCTCAGAACCAAGGTCTTATCGCATTGAGGCACGCATTAGAAGTTGGACATGTGAAGATAGCGGAGTTGCTACTGGAGAAAGGTGTCATTAGCGGACAACAAGCTCGGCTTAACGCCGCACTTACGTTCGCATCCGGGAAAAGGTTTGCAGGCACGGTGCAGCCACTACTCGGGAAGATTGCCGAGGTCTGTCAAGGAGAACTCAGACAGACTTTGTCACAGCCAGGCTTGGAGAAAGATCACATGAAGTTAATGCGGACTCTCATCGATATTGGTGCTGATGTGAATACGCCGGGGTACTGTGGTGACGAATTCTACGGCACCGTATTGCAGCGAGCGTCAGATGCAGGCGATGAGAAATTTGTGCAACTGCTCCTTGGTTGTCCGAATATCGATGTCAATTACCGGCGCTGGCAGGGCCCCGCCTTACACCTAGCGTCAAAAAATGGCCACGACGTGGTCGTGCAGTTGCTCCTTCATCGTGAAGAGATCGCTATCAATGCTCAAGATGGACAACACAACACTCCATTGTACCTAGCGTCGAGCAATGGCTTTGAGAAGATAGTCCAGTTGCTTCTTAATCAGCCAAATATCGATAGTAATGCTCCAGGGTTTTGGGGCACCGCGCTGCACGCCTCATTGATAAACAGTCACATGAAGGTCTCCCATTTACTCCTTGGCCACAAGGACATCAATGTGAATGCTAGAGGGTTTCACGGCACTCCGCTGCAGATAGTCAAGGAACTGATCCAGGAGCCGGGCTATAAGCGAATAGAGCAGCTGCTGCTCGACAAGGGAGCAGTCCTAAACGTGAAAACTCGCTTCCGGCATGAATCCCCCTCGATGGCTCCACAGAGCCCCTACGCTCCTCGCGCACGGGATGAGTCCCACCCAACAGTCCCACAGCTCCCCCCCGCTCCTCGCTCAAAGCACCAACCCCCGTCAACGGCTCCACCAGACCGGGCAGCTCGTCCGAAGCCTCCGACCGCAACGACGGCTGCAGCTGCAGAGACGCCCGCGGTCATGAAGCAGGAGACCGAGGGGGACCGCACCCGGAAGAAAGCCATGGTGTGCGACGCCGGTGGGAAGACAGGACCTGTATCCAGGCATCGCAGCAGCCCGAAGGCGGCAGAACCGGCCAGAGGCGAGTCGGAAGCCTCGACCAATACTGGCTCAAAAAACCACGGTCCATCCCGCAAGGCGCCGGAGATGGAAAAGCAGCGCATGAGTCGAAGGACGAGCGGCCCTGCGTAGATACGGAGCCGCTTCGGGCGTCGTATCGGCTCGTCGCCTATTGGGCGGAGCGGCACGGTGATGCTGATGAGGGACAGGCCGCCGCCGGGAACGGAAGTGCAGAGTTGAAGCCAGGGGAGGGGGAGCGCGGGTTCTATGCCCCGGACGATATCTCGTCGCTTGAGCCTGGACGGCTGAATGAGGGGCAGCGGCGATGGTGGTTTTCGTAATGGTCTGGAGGCTGGGTGGGGGGATGGGTCGTGGCTTGGTTGGCGCGGGATGGATCATTCTGCTATCTATCTTCGCAGGTGGCGGTGGGGAGTCGGACTTTTTTTCTCTGGGGGCTTTTTCGCACCGATCTTTGAGCTGATGGCTCCGCTGATGACATTTGGAGTATGGGCTCCCGGGCATCAGACCCCTGGAAATCCCTCACCGTCTCTCGAAAACCTAGCAATGTTTCTGTATATCTTAGATTATCGCTCTCAAGCAAAATATACAATTTCCTAATTACACCAGAATATCTGTACGTTGCGATACTTTGGGTATATGTATTATGACCCTGATTTTCTAACAGATGTACCAATTTGTACAATAAAGAGCAGCCGATTTCTCACATAGAACTAGAGTGCAGAATATTGAGGGGCGAAAGGGAGAGAGCAGAGGGTGTTAATATATACTACCATCTCAGCGTCCATTAATCAGTGATTCCTCCGCACCATTGCGCACACGGGATATATACCCATCACAGCCACCGTAAAGAACACGCCTAGAACTACATTTCTCCAGCAATCACTCGTTCCGTACGTCCGCATTCGCAAAATCCATCCTAAGCGCCAAAATCCCTGTGCTGTCTCGTAGAGCGTGGAAATGAAACCTGACAGATCGCAACATAGGGAAATGAGTACGAGGTGTTGTTTTTGGTGAAGGCGCTGGGGGAGAATCATCGCGACTGCTGGGTTGTGATTCGTGATGGTATACGCCAGGTACCGACAGATGTAGCGAGCCGTTATGAGAAGAGTCATGTAGGTGGTTGCACGGATGTTCGATTATTTTGCTACGAGAAAATCTATGTATGCTAAGGAGCTAGTCTCCATTGGGATAGTAGGGCCTAGGCCCTAGGTGGTTGCCACTTCTCAGTTCCACACCGTCCACAGACGCGAAGATGAAGGACCGCTACCGTCTGTACGGCTGACCGGATCTTCGGTCCGTCCGGGTGCAAAATCTAG
>JAABUP010008076.1_pt1 | contig 13615 bp, 26 predicted proteins | sample 5559201 | NCBI WGS metagenome assembly JAABUP01 (sample SAMN10711887, study PRJNA513373) | rock metagenome | isolation source: Antarctica rocks | place: Antarctica | reverse complement strand
GCGGGTTTACGGACCAGTTCTACGCCGAGGTGCGGCCCGCGCGCCTGCCGCGCAGCCCCAGGGCGCCCGCCTGCCGCCGCTGGTTGCGGCGGCGCCGCCTGTACGGAGGTGCGGCCGCCGGCGCATGGTGTGCGTGCGAGCAGCTCCCTTGCTGCAGCTCACGCAGGCCTAGCACTACACTGGCGCTGAGCAGTATCTGCGACCCTGGGTTTCGTGGAGTTGATAGTGGACTGGCGGCTGAGCAGTGCCTTTGACCCTGGCATTGATGCGGTTCAGTGATTACTAGCACTCCTGCCCGCCTCGCACCTGATCGTATGAAGCAAGGAAGCGGAGGCCCCTGAGGACAAGGCTATGTGCATGCTAGGGAGAAGCTGTTGGCACACCAATCTGCAGGCACGCCGCTGACTGCGCGCAAGCGTGTGCAGGCCACCGAGCGCTTCAAGGCGCGGCAGATCCCGGGCCCGAAGCCGTACTACGCGACCAAGGAGTGGCCCAGCCTGTGGTTTGAGCCCATGGAGGTCTGGGAGGTGCGCGCTTTGCTCTGGATGCTTGCAGCACATGTCATGCTCACATGCCAGCACCGCCCTGCTCGAGGGTTGGAACCACTGCCTGCCATGGTTATGCATGCTCGGCCGGTCCATGTGTCCAGCCCTGAGCTCATTGCATGCAGAAGCTGCCGGGGGTCCCACTGCATGCAGAAGCGCTCAGAGGAGGGTGCGCGCAGATCCGGGGCGCGGACCTGACGCTGAGCCCGACGCACCACGCGGCGATGGGCCGCCTGCATCCCGATCGGGGCGTGTCGCTGCGGTGAGCGCCGGCGTGTCAATGTGCCTGCTTTGCAGCTGGTCGGCGTGCGGTTTTTTCTAGCATATGCTGATGGACTGGTGAGCTGAAGAGGCACACATCTTCCTACGCAAGTGGACAGAGGTTTATGCATGCAGTGCTTCAAGAACAGATGGGGTCCTGGGTCTCACCTGTACTGCCTGTCTTTGCTTTCGTTGCTCGCAGAGCCTGCACAACGGAGCACGACGCGCCTGGCGCTCAGACGGTGTCCGCGCACGCAGCTTTCCGCGCTTCGTGCGCGTGCGCGACGACAAGCGCCCGGACGAGGCGACCACCCCGGACGTCATCTGCGACCTGTTCCGCGCACAGACGCGCAAGATGGTCACCGCGCAGGAGGCTGTCGCGGCGCGCGCCCCGGCGCCGGCAGGTGGCGTGGCAGCGGCGGGGGCAGGCGGCCCGGCTGGGGCGCATTCCGGCGATGAGAGCGGTGACGATGCTGGCGAGGACGCTGAGTGATGATGCGCTCGACAGGGGAAGCTGCTGTGATGGTGGGGTTGACAGGAGCTGCAGACACAGGGAATGCGAATGTGTTCGCCTATGCATATGGTTGGATGAGAGCAGGCCCTAAGGTTTGTACTATCAGCAGTACGCATGTATAAATGCTATTGTGCTGAATTGCATTGAACTGAAGGAACGTCATCAAGCGGTAGATCTCATGTGCCATTAGTGCAGAGCTTTGCATGTATTTTCACCCATGATAAACATGCTTTCCTTGGCTGTGCTTGTTGAATGCGCGCCATGCCAGGTTGCCATGCGCTGTTATTAGCGGAGGTTTCATTCCCTATTGTGTTACTTGGGTGCTTCCCCATAGAACGCCAGTGCACTGTTGGACGCGGAGTCCAGTGGTTGCGTACTTCAGTCCTCCTCACGCCTCCAGCACCTCAAAGCGCAGCTCGTCCTCGCTGTACACCTTGGTGTTGTGGTCCGTCACATTCGTGTCCGCAAGTTCCTGCATGGCGTGCAGCCTTGAGCACCCCATGACGCGATTGAACGACAGCAGCATGACGTCCTGCATGGGCATACTATGTGCGAAGCAACGGGCATGCCCTTGCTCCCCAGCATCTGGGCCTCTGCTATAAGCGGAGGCCTCCCACACCGGCTTGGCCATGCACCTTCCCAAATTACCTTTGATGGGTTTGCCAACCATTTCACTGTCTCAAGAGAGCCGGGCCTATTGACACTTCCCCAGACCGCCGCGCACCAGGTTGAAAAAGTCCATGTGGGGGCTGCCAGCAAAGAGCGGCCCGGCGTGCCACGTGCCCGCATGCAGCTTTACAAAGCTGCCGTGCGGTATGCGGAAGGCGCGCAGGTCCGCGGGCTGCGGCCAGGCTTCCACGCTGCCGCTGGGCGCGGCCACCGCCAGGAACCAGGGCGCCGGCTGGATCGCACCCAGGCACTGCGTGACCTGCGCAGAAAACCATATGACTCTGAACCAACTCTGACAGGTTTGCCAGGCATATGGTATGCGCTTGTATCTGGTGCAACATAATTTGTAACGTGTTACCTCCGGCCTGTTCATAAGCCCCACTTCACCAGGGCATACTACAACACCAGAAGTATGGACTGGACGCAGTAAAAAGTGCATCAGTGAGCGAGCGCGCCCCACCTTGGAGTGGTAAGTTATGCGGTCAAAGGACAGGCCCCTTTGCGGCAATCGCATCACGTAGAACCTGGTGCGCAGCAGCTCTTAGCAACGGTACCTTGCAGCGGCTCATGCACTCCCGAAAGCTGTCTGCCGCACCGTGGCCGTCCCTGATCGAGCTGCAATAGCGCATCCTCTTTGTCAAACTCCTTGCCGTCATTGGTGGGGCCTATGACCTGCAACACCAGGCCTTCACTTAAGGTCAGCTCATTCGCATGCACTGCTGATGCGAAAGCGACCATGGGACGCGCGCGCCTGCCCGTATGGTGAGAAACTTGCTGGCGTAGCCAGTTCAGCTTGCAGGCGTACCACTCTCGGGGTGTGCTGCTCTGCCAGAGCAGCGCAGCACCGCAGCCTATACCTTTTTTCACCGCGTGGTTTCCGAAGCGGCAGGGCAGCATTTCGTGTGCATACAAGCTGCCAGCAAGTGCCGTGCTCGGCAGTAAGTGCTGCCTCTAGCCTGGCACGCACTACCATCTGGTGTGCTACAAAGTATTCACTCTCACCAACAAATTACTTGCCCAACTCCTGAAGCTCTGGAGGCACCTCTGAAGCTCTGGAGGATTACAGGTGGTGTGACCTTGAATCTGTGTAATGAGTGCTTCATATAACTTTCCTGTCACATTGGCCTTGCACACGGGCCATGGACCATGCTCCCAAGTCATGGCCGCTGGGCAACTTTGTGCTCTTTATAGTCAATTGGAGCGGCAGCATGGAGAGGCGCCTAGCCTGGTGTACTCCAGTGAGTCGCATTGCCTTTCACGAAGCACTGTATTCTGGCAATGAGCTGATGCACAGCTACAACTGCATGCGCATGTGGATGATGTTACACGTCAGCTAAGACTGCACAGTAACAGCACGCTGCATCTTACAGGCGACCTAGCATGCGTTTCTATGGCCAGACTCTCTGAAGGGCGCCATGCAGCTACCAAGAAGCGCTGCCGGCCCAGTGCACATCCTGCACATGCAGCAAGCATGCGTTATGCTCTCCAGCAAACACTGAACAGCAATCTGGGGCCTAACACTGGTGCCATATTCATAGCATTGCTCAGCAGCACAGGTAACACTGTCATCTCACGACTTATAACTACTTGTCCTGCCCTGCTCGCGGCCGCTCAAGCGTGCTGCGCACGCGCGGGTCTGCCTCCAGCGCGGCCAGCTCGCCTGCTAGGTGCTCCGCCACGGCTTCGCCCTCAAAGTTCAACCAGCGGCGGGTCACCTGCGCACACACAGCGGCTGCACGCTCAGCAGGCCGAACGCGCGCTGCGAGCGCAGGAGGAGCTCGTCAGGGCCCGGCAACCCGCAGCTCCAAACGCATCACGGGCCACGCACTGCCATGCGTTGCAGGCATGCTGCGCGAGCATGCAACAAGACCAGGCAGCAGGGTGCGCCAGAAGTCTTGCTCGCGGCCGCACCCAGGCGGCAGACGGAAACCCACGAGGCTGGGACGCAACACATCAGCCCGGTAGCGCAGTCAGCCAGGTCAGGCGCGCCTGGATCAGGTTGTGAGCGAAGAAGGGCATGCTGGTGCCGCGGAAGCTGACGTCCACGCGGCGCCAGGGCAGCGCCTGCAGCCGCTCCAGCATCACCATCGTCTGCGCGCCATACCCGCCGCCCGCCGCAGCGCCCGCCGCGGCGGCGCCCCCGGCCAGCCCTGCCGAGTCCCCGCTGCCAGCACGCTCCATCACGGCGACGCTCGCCAATGCACTGCCGCCGTCGGGGCCGCTGATCGGCTCCGTCCCGGCCGCTGCCACAGCCGCAGCAGAGTTCCTCGCTGTCATGCGCTCAGCGCTGCCAGGCGCGCCTGGCCCCGCCCCCGCAGCCGCGCCAATGCCAAGAGCGGCCCTGGCTGGCGTGCGCTCGCCGCCGCCACCGCCGCGGCCTCTCCCAGCCGGAGCGGCGGCCGCCGCGCTCTGCAGCAGCTCCAGGCCGCGCTGCAGCAGCTCTACGCCGGCGCCCCAGCTGCGGCCGTTGCCGCCGGAGTCCGCCCTGACCAGCTTGCTGGCCGCGCCTCCGCTCTGGCTGCCGCCGCCGCTGCCGCCGCCGCTCCCGCCGCCGCCGCCGCCGCCGCCGCCGGCTGCGCTTGAGCTGAAGCGCAGCGCGCCGCCGCCTTCAGTGGCAGCTGCGCGCGTGCCGCCCGCCACCAGCCCTGCCGTGTTCCCTGCGCGCGCGCCTTGCAAGGCCGTGCGGCCGTGCTCCGAGCCGCGCGGGCGCGCGCTCGCCGACGCGCGCTCCCCATCCAGGCCGCCCGGCCCCGGGCCGACATCATCCAGCAGCGCCGCGCCCAGGCCCACGCGCGGGCCGTGCGCTTTGGTCGGCGGCAGCGCGTCGGTGCCGCCCTGCAGCGACGCCGCGCTGCCCTGGCCACTGTCCTCTGCTGGCGCCGGCGTGGCCGGGGGCGCTGCGCCAGCCGGGCCCGCGGCGAGCGCGCGCGCGGGCAGCACGGGCAGCAGGGGCGCCAGCGACGCGCTGAGCGGGTCCTCCAGCACCACGCCGCGCGCGGAGGCCGCCAGCGCGGGCAGGTCCGGCAGCTGGTCCAGGCGCCGCAGCGACGAGTTGGCCCACCCCACCAGGTGGTCGCCTGCGGCAGCGGCGCAGGGCCTCAGACTAGCCTGAGCTGCTTGACTAGGCAAGCCCCGCACACAAGTTGGCCCACCCAATCAGGTGGCTGCCTGTGGCATGACGCAGGGCTCTTGCACGGGCCTGAGCAGCTTGCGCAGGCACGCCCCGCACACGGAGCCCGCATGCGCCGGCGGTGCAGGAAACCCTGCACTGGCCTGAGCTACTCGCCCAGGCAACACCCGCGCGCGGGACCTGCACACACCGGCGGTGCAGCGCACCGTGCGTGTTGGCGTAGCAGGTGCGCGACACGAAGCTGCGCAGTGCAGAGTAGAAGTAGCCCTCCTGCGGTACATCCTGCGTCATGCGCACCTGCGCGCGAGGCGTACCTTGGCCGCGGCACATTGCTCAGACTGGGCGATGGTAACCACTGCTCATATTCAGCCAGCTGGTACAGGCTCAAACATGTATCTCAGAGTTTGCAGGCGAGACCACACAAGCACGCACACTTCCCTGCCTAAGCATCACCCGCTCGCACGCCTTGAGGGCATGGCCTCCACATCAGGCAGCCCGTCCCAGGCCTCATCGCGCCCGCCGCGCGCACCAGCAGCGGGTCGGCCTGAGCCGAGGCCGCGGCGTCGTCCAGGAAGAACTGCGCGCCGGTGGCGGCCATGGCCAGCGAGGCGACCGGGCGCGCCGACGCCGCCAGCAGCCGCTGCACCGGGCCGCCCATGACCGGCACGGTGCCCATCCAGGCCATGAAGGGTACCTGCAGCGCCACGGGCCGCGTGCATGCTGGTGAACCATGCCGCCTTACTGACTGTCTCCCACATGGCAAGGACGCAAGCGGCGACTGCTGTGCACACGGGTGCTGTTGTTCAACAGAGGCAGGTGTACCGATATGTGGCACACACACTTGCCTGATGACCGGGCAGGTGGGGCCAGCCATGCTGCCAACCATGCCGCCTGAGCACCGCAACCTAGCAAACACATTTGGTGTGGGAGGAGGAGATGTAGAAAAACCTGCGCGGGCCCCGCAGCGTCCGCGCAGCCCAGATGCGGCGTGGCGAGCGTGATGAAGTGCGCCGGGCGCAGGCCGCAGATCAGCTCCGTGCTCGGGTCGTAGAGCAGTCCTACAAGAGCACACAGGTCAGTTGACAAAGCTCGGCATGCCGCAGTTTGAGCGCATGCATTCCCACTGGCAGACGGTTCCATAAACATAGGATGTCGTGACACGTTGGGCAAGCCACTGCTCAGGTGGGCAGGCGGCTGCCACATGTGCTGCATGCGCATGACGACCCTACTGCCAGCAGACTTTCCTGCAAAACAGACCGTGGCGCGCCGATGACATATCGCGAGATAAGGCCGCCCATGCTGTGCCCGATCACGGATATACGCTCCAGCCCAGGCGTCAGGCTGACATACTCCCTGACCTCTTCCGCCAGCCGTTTGCCGCACAGGTCAATGCCCTCGAATGTCTGCCGGAGGCGTCGGCACAGCGCCCTGTCAGGCAGACGAGCCTGCTGTCCTTGCAGGTTACTAGTTGCAATAAATAAACTACCATGCATGCAGCGGACCCGTTGCCACTGTTACAGGCTGACATAGCCTGGTCAAAGCGTTGAGCATGAGGTGACTGGAATACAGTGATAGACGTTTTACAGCACCATCCACCAGCAGCCTCAGCCAGGCAGACCTGTGGGTGACTGTGCCCACAGGGCGTGACCGCTCGGACGCTGCTGCCAAGGCTCACGAGTCTCTAACGCACCCACCCGCCTAGCGCCGGGCAGGCACCTTGAAGCGTGAGTTGACAGTCGATGCGACAAGAAGCATGTCAGCGGCGTCCTCCCGCGCCTCCACTTTTTCCTGGCAGGCAGACGCTGTATGACGCGTGGGATGGCTGCAAGAGGTCAGAGCATTGCCCCACTCTAAAGGCCACACTGCTGAAACAGCGGGGTAAGGTCAAGAGCAAGCACAAGAGCAGCCTTGCAAGGCCCCACACCTTGACAACTGCCCAGTTCTCAACGTTGCCAAACAGCCCATTCACGAGGAGCACCTGCAAGAGCCAGTCCAAGCTTTGTATCTGCACTTCACTGGGGACCTGAAAGCAGCGCTGTCCGCACGCCTGACGCGTTCAAAGCAAGCGCGGCGGATGGGCGTTTAGACACGCTGCCTGTCAACCACTGGAGCGAGCGCTGGTTGCACGAGAGCAGTCGTTAACGGTGTAGCTCGCAGTATGCACTGCGGCGGCACTCAGGACTCACCAGGTGTTTTTTTTTCTGGCCGGGATGGTTACTGCTGTCAGTCAACGTGGTCAACTCGTCTTCCTCTGCTTCCGGGTGCTCCTCAGCCTCCCGTGCTGGAGGTGGTTGCGCGCTATCGCCTGTGCAGGCTGGCGAAGGATTTGAGTCCATGCGCGTGTGCACAGGGCAGGCAACAGTGCTTTGCCGTAGACTTGCTTGTCTTGACCGAGGACAGGGTGGCAGGCTGTGGCCAATATAACTAGGTGTTGCAATCAACTTTGTAGTGGACACCGCTCTCAACATGCGCAGCGTGTGGGGCCAGCAATCACAGACCGTTCCAAGACTACTTGTCTTGTGCACTTCTGCGCAGGCTATGTGTTTCGCTTGGAAGCCACTAGTGTCTCCTCGCTGGCAAATTGCAAGAAAGCCCTGGGCCACCCTGGTGGCTGTGGAAAGCACTCGGTCTGCGTCTAGTGTTCAACGAGAGCAAGGCACTTGACTTGGTGTGTGCGTCCATGGCCGTGCGCCGCCTGGGCTTGCGCCGCGCTTGGCAGCTCGTACAGCAGCTGGAAGGCCTGGTACCGCTGCCGGACGCTGCAACCGCTTGGCGAGCGCCAACCGCGGCTGCACAGCACAGCGGGCGCTGGCTCCCGCGACCTGAGCAGCGGCGTTGCTTCGCCGAGCTGCCCGGCGCTGATGGCCATTCAGCAAGTGACGGAGGTGCGCTCTTCGTCCCGTTGCGGGCAAAATGACGGTGCATGCTACTTGACAGTTCGAATTGCAATGCTGCCGCTGGTTCAGCAGCCGGTCGCCTGCACGCGCAGGTGCGGCAGGGACGCCTGCTGAGGCCGGCCGCGGTATAGAGGCAACGGGGGTGCAGCCGGGCGCTGCCAGCTCGTCTGAGCCTCCCAGCACTGCTGGAAGAGCCTCGAGCGATGGCGGCGCTGCCACGGGCACTGCCGCTGACACGCATGCTGCGCAGCAGCAGAGCGGGGCCGGCGGCAGCGGCGGTGCGGCTTCGCCCAGTGAGCCCGGAGCACAGAGCCTGGCTGCCGGCATGGGTACTGGCGAGGAGGACAGGGACGGAGGGAGCGCGACAGTGGAGCGCGCAGCAGAGGCGGCCGGCAGCAGGGCGGCGGGCGGGGACGCGGAGGAGGGGCAGCCTGGTGAGGGGGATCGGGAAGAGGGAGCAGACAGCGGTGATGACGGCGAAGCAGGAGAGGGGGAGGACGGCGACTGGGTGAGCGGCAGCGACGACGACGAGGGCGAGCCGCTCGTGGCAGGGCCGGGCGAGGAGGGCGACGAGGGCGTGTGGGTTGGCACGGAGGACGTGGACGAGGACGAGTGGGAGGAGTGGCGCGGCGAGGGCGAGCCGCCGCTGGTCAACTACTGGGGCTCTGGCTTCGCGGACGCGGCCGAGACCGCGGAGGCGCCGCCGTACCTGCCGCCCGAGCGCAAGGGCCGCCGGCCCACGCGCGACGACAAGGGCACCTGGGTGAAGAACGAGCGCGCGTTTGAGGAGGCGCGCGCGCCTCCAACCCCAGCAGCGGCGCCGCGTGTCCTGTGTGCTTGTGAGGGCAGGCGCGGCTGCGTTCGGGCTCGAGCACGGGCTCATGCGTCGACATGGCACGCTTTGCATGAGTAGTCTGCATGTGGGATGGCGAACTTACACAGCCCCTCAAGCATGTGTGGCCCTCCTTTTAAAAGGAGGGCCACAAATTCGCCACCTCACGCCCACCCGAGGTGCCAAAGACGGTCGCTGATGCCTGCAGTGGACTGCGCGCGCGTGTGGCAGCTGAACGCAATGTCGCTGGACATTCCCGGCGAGGACGGCGAGGGCCCGGCCATCTACGACCTGCAGACGGATTTCCCTTGGATGTACGAGCCCAACGCGCCGGCGGCGGACCTGCTCGAGCGCGTGCTCAAGGTGCGAGACCTGCGTGAGCTTGCCAGGGGCAGTGCAGAGCGCTTTATGCGGGTTTGTGTTGGCCTGTCGGCCGGGGGGCGCTGCGATCCGGAAGAGCAGGCATTGCAAATGATCTGCATGTTGAGGATTGCACTGCTAGACACATTTAACGATGGAGCGCCTTTTGAAGGCCTCACACAGGGAGATACCTGACGCGCATGTTCTTGGTGGTGAGCTCTTTTTGTGCATTCTGCAAGCGCACTGCACGTGTGTCTGTATGCAATGAAGCACAGGAGGACTGGCGGCATTTGCAAGCTCGTTGGCAGGCTGAAGGGTGTCCTCGTGCTGGGCACGATGGTCCACATCTCAGAACATGCATCAGATCAGTGGTGCGCGACTTCATGAGGCCTGGCATGGCAGAGCCTGAGGGCCGTCGAGAGGTTGGCAGGCTTGCTGCCTGCTGGCAGCGAGTGCGCGCCGACTGGCGGCTGCGGGGCGGCGCAGGAGCGCCCTGAGATGGCGGCGATGCTGGAGGTCTTCCCGCCGGTGCCGCCGCGCAAGGGCGCCCTGCCCATCCTGAACTGGGAGACGCACATGGCGCGCCCCAGTCCGCCGCCCCGCTCGTCCGTGCCGTGCAAGCGCGTCTGGCGCAGCCTGCGTGCTGAGCTGGACGAGTGCAAGTGACGCATGGCATGATATGTGTCCGGGTTCAAAACCGAGCGTGCGGATCTAATGGCAATGCAGTCTGTCACAAGTACATGTGGTCCTGCACGCCTGGCTCCCCATGCTGTCCTGGACCAGTCGGTTTTTCCACACGCATTTCCAGGCAGAAGCGCCGATGCCAGACATGCTGTGTAAGCTGGAACATGCCGCCACAAGGCCAACTCGCAACAACTCGTGTTCCGTACGCAGCGGCCGGAAAGTCCAGGCCCGGCATGACAACCGTGCATCAACAGACCATCCTGCTGGCGCGGCGCAGGTGCTGGCGGCCGGGCCGGATAGCTGGGTGCACCCGGCCAGCCGCAAGGCCAAGCTGTGGGTCAATTTGCTTGACTTACAGACAGAGACGGGGCTCACCGATGCCGCGGTGCAGCACGTCGCGCTCGTCTGCGGCCCCAGGTGCGCCACCCCGCAGGATCAGCGCCCGGCGCTGTGCTAGGCAGCTTCTGGAGCTGAGTCTCGCCGGGGGGCATGCTGCGAACGGAATGCTTGCGGGCAAGCGTTCGAGAGCACCTGCTGCGTTTGTGCGGAGTGTGGCGCATGTGCGGAGGCAGTTGTCACCGGCCTGGGGCAGTTAGAACATTTTCATGGGGCCTGCTGCACATTGACTCTTGCGCAGATGCGCCGTAGCCATGCAATGAGTTGGCAGGCGTTCATGCCTGTAGTGCCACATGCGGTACCGGGACCATGCATCTTTGCCTGTGCCGCGCGCGGGTGCGGCCACTGCAGCCGCTGCACCCCGCAGGCGATGCATCCCTGCATGTCGTGCCGCGCAGGTACGACCACCAAACCGGCTGCATCACACTCACGAGCGAGCGCCACGCGCACCGCGAGGACAACCGGCGCGAGCTCCTGCGCCTGCTGCACGCGCTGATCGCGGAGGGCCACCGCGCGTTCCCGTCGCCGCCGCGCCCGGACCTGGGCCTCGCCTGGGCCGCCGATGGCAGCCGCATCGACATCCGGCCTGCGGCTGGAGCGGAGGAGGCGCGGGGCGCCGATGCGGACGCGGAGCAGGGCAGCAACGACGCAGAGCGGACGCGCGAGGCAGGGTGGGACGACGACGAGGACGCCGCCGCCGAGGTGGTGTCCGCTGCCAGTGGGGTGGCGTCGCCTGATGCGGAGCCCGCGGGCGAGACTAGCCATGGGCGCGTCCCTGGCAAGGAAGCGCTGCCTGTGCCTGGCGGGGAGGGCGCGACGAGGGCTCAAGGGGACAGGCTACCCGGCGCTGGGGACCTGTCCGCTGGGCTGCGAGCGTCTGCTGCAGGCTCATAGGCTGGGGGCGGGTCGCCGGAAGCAGCGCTGGACGGGGAAGCTCAGCCTCACCGTCACGAGCCGGCTCCCCCCGGCTTGCCAGAGATCGAGCAGGGAGGCCACGCAGATGCAGGGGCAGATGATAGCGTGGGAGGTCAGGCCAGGCAGTGCTTCTGCTCGGATGGTCGCCGCAGCTGACAGCTGACAGTGGTCGCTCAGCACTGTAACTGAAACCTCTTTTGCAGCGCCAAGCGTGGATACATTGCATCAACATTCTCATGTGTTACAGCTACTCATGGACATCAGATGTGCCTTCCCGCCTGGACCTCGTATGTGAAGTGTGCACTGGCGCACCACATGAAATGTAGTGCAAACATGCCTGAGCAATGCGAGCAGCTAAGCAGGCCGTGTCTAGGCCTGCGTCACGCTCGCGTGAAACGTACAAGCCTGATCATGTTCGCATCGTTCAATCTCCTGTCTAACAGGTCAACACAAGCGCAGGCTCGCTCACAACACAGACACAAGTCACAGACAAGTGCAGTCCCAGGTTTGGTAAGTACATGATTGTGATGCAACGCAGGTGCGTCATCAAATGCTGTACCCGTCACTTGCTTCTTTCCGAAAGAAAAGAATAGTGGCCTAGACACAGGCCACTCATGCCTTGACAGGCTTGGCAATACCCAGGGCGATCAGCGTCCTCGCCATATCCACAAAGGTCTCGTGGGGCGGGTGCAGCTGCAAGCCCAGCTCCTTCTGCACCTGCAGCCGCACATCCTGCACAGTCAGCTTCCTGAACAAGGTTCAGCCACGCAGAGCTCCTGCAACGTCAGCCTACATCGCATGAAACGCTGCACCTTGTGCGCAAAAGCTTGCGTGCTTGTTCGCACATGCGTGCAGCGCCCGCAGCCATGCCATACAGCTGGCCTGGGCTCATGAGGGCCTGCAAGCGTCCACTAAAGTCCAGACCTTGGAGATGTCGATGACCTTCTTGGACGGCTCGTCCTTGCCGGGCGGGAATTTGTACTGCGGGAACGCGCTGCGCAGCGCCTCGCTCACTGCCTTGGAGGGGATAGTGCTGGGGTTGCTCATGAGGTAGCGGCCATGCGCGTCTGGTACCTGCAAGCGCGCCCAGGCTCTAAAGGCGGCTTGCTCCACATTCCTCATGACATTTCAACAAAGGCAATGATGATGATGAGAGGTGTTGCACAGCAGCAAAGCTCAGCGGCTGCGCAGGGCGGACACCCGTCACAAGCAGAGTGCTGCAGGTGCGCATGCAGACGGAGGCCGGAAAGCTCCTGCCCAGCGTGAGCTCACACCTCAGCTGCCAGCACGTGTGCCCGGCCGATGTCGCGCACGTCAACAATCCAGGGCATCATCTGGTCCTTGCTGTTTTCAATGAAGTCCTGCGCATGCCTCTGCTCGTCAGGCACCGTCTGAGTTTGGGCACTCCATGCACTACTGCCACTACTGCCGCAACACAAGCCTGACTTGAAGGACGTTTAAAAAGCCTAATCTGAGATCACAGCAGTTTGACGCAGCGCGCGCACATGACAGCATATGCAAGCAGGCATTGTAGACAGTTTGGCCAAAGGGGCGCCAAAGGGTTGCAGCAACTAGTGACAGACCCAGTGACTTTCAGCCACGGCGGGTCCGGCGCGCCTTCATGGTGTCGATGCTGGTCGCGTCGGTGCGCGAGCTGACAACTGGGCCCAGCACAAAGGTGGGGTTGATGACGCAGAGCTTGAACCCGTGCTCCATGGACAGCTCCCAGGCGACCCGCTCTGCGGCCACCTGCATGCGCAGGCACACTCATCAGCGCGCGAGCCTCAGAGAGCCAGCTCACGTTGCCCAGCTCCGCGGTCGCATTACGCCCACCAGCCCCAGCTTGACGCCCAGCAAGCCAGCATGGCAGGGCGTGGAAGCCCCCAGGAGACAGACGGACTCCAAGACCATCCATCCTGTTGCTCGCTGTTGCCTCTTGATCTTCCACTCTCAGTTGCCCTCGCAAAATCCCTTGCACGTCCCTGCTGGCCAGGCCTGGCGCATAAGTGCAGGCGCCGAGCAGCGCTGCTGATGGTTGCATTCGCATGCAAACCCTGATCGTCAGTCGCTAGCCATGCGCCTGCAAGAGGGCCGCGCCTTGCTGTACCGGTACGGCTCATCCTCCACGGACGACTCGGTGTTCCAGTCCTCCTCGGTGAAGAGGCTGCCGTTGCCCGGCCCGGCCTTGCCGTTCACCACAGCTGCGCCCCCAGCGTCCATTCTTCAGTGAAAGAAGCAGAGCCCAAGCAAGCCATGGCGACTGTGCCAGCCGCAGCACTTGACGCGAATGCTCCTGTGCAGGCGCATGGCGGCCGCGAGCGCACCCGCGAACGAGGACGTCAGCACGACGCGCTTGACGGTGTCCAGGCTCTTTGCGACGGCGCCCAGCACGTTCTTGGTGCCGTTCACCGC
>JAABUP010008075.1_pt1 | contig 13618 bp, 12 predicted proteins | sample 5559201 | NCBI WGS metagenome assembly JAABUP01 (sample SAMN10711887, study PRJNA513373) | rock metagenome | isolation source: Antarctica rocks | place: Antarctica | reverse complement strand
CTGTTGGCCGCGATCCTCCTCACCTTCGGCGTTTTCCTCTACGCCAGCCTCGCGCATACGCTGCACGACGAGGTCGATCGCGCCCTCGCCGATGAGGCCCGCAACGCGCTGGACACGCTCGACGTCCGGGATGGTGTCGCGCACCTGGGGGACACCCCCGCCGGGCTCGCCGCCGGGACGATCGTCGTCCTCGCCGACGCCCAGGGGCGCCCGCTGAGCGCCAATGTCCCCACGACCGCCCTCGCCCCGCTCGCCGCGTCGGCGCGGGCCGCGCACGCCGGGCCGCAGCTCACCACGGTCTCGTTGCAGGGTGCCGAGTGGCGGGTGCTGTCGCAACCGATCGCGAGCGGCGGCCAGGCTGCGGCGGTGCTCCAGGTCGCGCGCCCGGAACAGGGGATCGAGGACGCGCTCGATCGCCTGCTCCTGCTGATGGGCCTGGCGGTCCCGCTGACGCTGGCACTGGCCGTCGCGGGGGGGCTGTTCCTCGCGAGCCGCGCGCTCGGGCCGATCGATCGGATCACGCGGACCGCCGGGCGGATCGGGGCGGCGGACCTGTCGCGACGACTCGCCCTCCCGGCCAGCCCGGACGAGGTGGGGCGGCTCGCCGCGACCTTCGACGCGATGCTGGACCGGCTGGAGGAGGCGTTCGCGCGCCAGCGCCGCTTCACCGCCGACGCCTCCCACGAGCTGCGGACGCCGCTCGCGCTCCTGACCGGGCGGGCGGAGGTGGCCCTCGACCGCCCGCGCACCCCCGCCGAGTACCGCGCGGTATTGACCGGCGTCCGCGACGACGCGGCGCGGATGGCGCAGCTGCTGGGCGAGCTGTTGACCCTGGCGCGCGCCGATGGGGGGCAAGACCTCCTCGTGCGGGAGCCGGTCGATCTCGCCGACCTCGTGGCCGACACCCTCGCCGCGCTGGCCCCGCTGGCGGAAGAGCGTGGGGTCGCCCTGGCGGCGGGCGCGCTGACGCCGTGCGCCATCCTCGGCGATCAGACGCGTCTGACCCAGCTGCTGATCAACCTCGTGGACAACGCCCTGAAGTACACCCCGGCGGGGGGGCGCGTGACCGTATGCCTGGCCCGGGACGCCGACATGGCGCTCCTCGCCGTGGCGGACACGGGCAGCGGGATCGCGCCCGAGCACCTGCCGCGCCTCTTCGAGCGCTTCTATCGGGCCGACACGGCGCGGTCGCGCGGGGCGGGCGGGGCGGGCCTGGGGCTCGCGATCGCCGACTGGATCGCACGGGCGCACGGCGGCCAGAGCGCCGTGGTCAGCGCGGTCGGCAGCGGCGCGACCTTCAGCGTCCGGCTGCCCCTCGCACCATAGCGCGGCGGCCGGAGATGGCGATAGGGCATAGCCGTGTTGGTTCGGTGTTACCTGCGGCGCGAATGCCGTGCATCACGAGCCACGCTCGGGACGAGCGACCCGAAACCGCGGTACGTTGCACGTCGAGAGGTCGAGGGCGACGATGTTCGGTCGTTGCGCCCCACTTTTCCTTATAGTCTGCACTGCATCGGTGGAAGAGCCCCGATGGGCTAGTTCCAGTCTGGAGACACACGCTTCCAGACAGACCGGATCGGTCCACACGCGATACTCGATCTGCGCCATGCTAAGAGCCGGAAGGGCCGATGCAGCTTAGCGGGAAAGGAGAAACAGTGATCAATCCTGACGATGGCGTTTTCTCCTTTGCTGATGATGCAGCGCTACTTTTCGCGACTGTGGCATGCTTAACGTCAGCGAACCATCCCCAGTCCATGCGGTTGTCGGATACAGCATGATCCGCTCGCCGACAACAGTGACGGTACGCGCGATCGTGCCGCCAGGAAGTTCGATGGCGAGGTCCGCACGACCGTCCCTGCGGATGTATTGAGGTCATTACCCCGGACGTGAACGCGATCGATCGGGCAACGCATGACGATGGTGTGCCGCCCCGTGCAGGGCGTGAAGATGGGGCCAGACCCGGTGTGGAACGTCGGGCGGCCCAGCGGGCCGATGAGTCGTCCCCATGGGACGCGGCCGTATTGGGCACGGCAAGCGAGCGTTGCCCCCCGCATGCGATTGGTGCTCGGGACGGTCCCGTCCGACAGCGTACCTTCCTCTATCCTGGTCCAGGCATGGCCGATCCGCGGTGGCGCTCGACCGGTTGTCAGCGGTAGGACGTACGCGGTTGAACACGGATTGAGCGTCCTCCTCCTGCGAATCGTATGCGAACGTACGCGTCGATCATATCCCAACTGTGGCAGTCCTGACGGTATTGGTTCTCATCAGCGTTCAACAGGCAGCCGCTGACTTCGGGAGGGTCGCCCTGATGGCAGCGATCGTGCATCCATGTTGGGGTGCTGTCGCGCACGATGTGGGCAGCTACACCATCCGGTACCGCTGCCGTAACGACCACGGCATCGGTGCGCCGATCGTCACCGAGGATCGGGGGGTGGCCTACCCCTTCAGCGGGGGCGTGTTGCAGCTTCGGTGTGCTGGTGTGGGTGCCGCAACACGTCTCGCAGGGCTGCTCCGTGGCCGCGCCCGGTCACCCGTGCCGTCGGTGGCACCGTACCGCTTTGCTGGCCTGCAATGCCTGCCGAGCGCGTGAGCACGTTCGGCTGATCGTGCCGCCGGTGGCACGGATTCGTTGGCCTCGCCCGCCTCCGCTCGACCATATCGCGTCGCACGCTTCCCCGCTGCGGCGCTGCCTTGCTCCGCCGCCCGGTATTCGGGCGGGGTCGGTGATCGATGCCGGACGATAGGCGGAAAGGGGACAGGCCATTCACGCAATACCATGAGTCGACGCACGAGCTGGCGGAGGAGGCAGGCACCATCGCGCGTATGGGCCCCTCGCCGATCATCGAAAGGAAAGCCTCATGTTCACCCAGCGGCCAGCATCGCGGATCATCATCGTCGCCATCGCCCTCGTGTTTGGCCTCGCCGGGTGCAGCCTCGGCGGGAGCACGAATGCCAGCCCGACCGCGGGGAGCACCGCGACCACGGCGGCGGCGACCGCTCAAGCGACCGCCACCATGGCGGCCGCTGCCGCGCCGACAACCAGCAGCCGCCCGCCGGCCCAGGCCGTGGCGACTGGAAGTAGCACCGTCGCCACAACGGCGTCGCCAGCAGTGGCGACCGCCGCACGCACCGCCGCCAGCCCGACCGCCGGTGCCCCCACGGCCCTGCCCGACATCGCGGGGGTGGCCGCGCAGGTCCGGCCGGCGACCGTGCTGGTCCTCAATCTCGTCCAGGCACGGGCGGGCGGGCGGACCCTCCCGGGCCAGACGACACCCGGTGCCGGCCCCCTACCGGGGCAGGCGACGCCCGGCGCGGGCACCACGCCGCAGGGGGCGGGCTCGGGCTTCATCTACGATCCGGCCGGCTACATCATCACCAATAACCACGTCGTCGAGGGGGCACAACAGTTGAAGGTGGTCCTGCCGCCGCCCGACAATCGTACCTTCACGGCGACCCTCGTCGGGCGCGACCCGCAGACCGACCTCGCGGTCCTCAAGATCGACGGCACGAACCTGCCGACCGTGCCGCTCGGCAATTCGTCGCAACTCCGGGTCGGCGAGTGGGTCGTGGCGATCGGCAACGCGCTGGCCCTGCCCGGCGGCCCGACCGTCACCCAGGGGGTGGTCAGCGCCACCGGCCGCGACGAGCAGGAGCCGCCCAGCCAGAGCGCGCCGAACACGGCCGGCCCGACCCTCTACGGGCTCATCCAGACCGACGCGGCGATCAACCCCGGCAACTCGGGCGGCCCGCTGGTCAATCTCCAGGGCGAGGTCGTGGGGATCAACACCCTCGGCTCGACGCAGGCGCAGGGGATCAACTTCTCGATCGCCATCGACGGGGCGAAGCTGATCGCCCAGCAATTGCGCGACCACGGTGCGGTGACGCGCGGCTACCTCGGTATCGGGAGCGCGACGGTCACGCCCGCGCTCGCCGCGAGCCTCGGCCTGACGGCCCAGGAGGGGGTGGTGATCGGCCAACTCGACCCGAACGGCCCCGCCGCCGGGGCCGGGCTCCGGCAGGGCGATGTCATCGTCGGCCTCGGCGACGTGCCGGTTCACGCCCTCCAGGACTTGCAAAACGCCCTGACCACCAAGTACAAGCCCGGCGACGCCGTCGCCGTGAAGATCAACCGCAACGGGCAGGAGCAGACGATCCAGGTCACCCTCGGCCAGAAGCCGACCCAGTAACGCCGGTAGCAGCGCCACGCGGGGCCACCACCCGGTGGCCCCGCTTCGCGGCTCCGTGCGGCCAGGCCGGGCCGTGGGGCTGCGCCGGTGCCGCTGCTGGCTACCCCCAGCCGGGGGCCCGTGCCCCCTCGTGGGGTGTTGCAACCCGCAGAGTGCCAAGCTCGAGGCGCCAGGCCGCAGCGCCCCGGTCGTCACCGGACTACGCCGGGTAGTGAGGAACAGCGCCATGTCGCACGGACCGCGCGCTGGACAGCCCGCAGCAGGGCGGAAATCACCCGGCGGGGTCTGGTGGCGGCGTGGGCGCTTGCCCAGGGAGCTGGCCCTCGCGGTGCTGCCGACGCTGATCGTGCTCGGCACGACCTTCCTCGTTGAGGAGTTGCGCCATCAGCGGGTCCTCTTCGCCTCGCTGGCCTCCAGCGCCTTCCTGATCTATCGCGCTCCCGATCATCCGATGAACGGTGTGCGGGTGATGGTGTCGGCGCACCTGGTGGGGGTCGCGCTGGGCGTTGGCGCGGCAGCCCTCATGGGGCCCGGCTATCTGGCCGGTGCCACGGCGATGGTCACCACGATCGTGGCCCTCGTCCTGCTGAACACGGTCCATCCCCCGGCGATCTCCACCGCGCTCGGGTTCGCCTTCTTCGAGCGCAAGGAGCAAGCGGTCGGGCTCTTCCTGGTCGCGTTGGCGATGTTAGTGGCGCTGGTGGTAGCGCAGCGCGCGGCCAGCTGGGCGGCGCAACGCTTCGCAGACCCCGAAGGAGACCGGCACGCATGATGGTCCATCTGCCTTGCTACGCGTTGTCCTTGAGCGGCGCTGCTGCCCCGACGGCACCGGTCGCGGCTGCCGTGCTCGCGGGTGCCCCGAGCGCGCTCCAGGGGTGGCTCGACGCGTCGCAGCTCCTGCCCACGGTACTCGGGGCGGCCATCTTCCTGGCGAATCTGGCCGGTGGGGTGGTGGTCCTGGTGGCGATCGTCCGCGGGCTCATCAGCTACGCCGTCGACCTCGTCCGCACCGGCGGGGAGAATGTGCCGAAGGAGGCGATCCGGCTGTCGCTCGGGCGCTCGCTCGCGCTGGCCCTCGAATTCCAACTCGGCGCGGACATCCTGGGCACCGCGCTGAACCCGACGCTCCAGGATATCGAACTCCTGGCGGCGATCGTGATCCTGCGGACGGTGCTCAACTACTTCCTCGGGCGCGAACTCGGGGAGGCGCAGCGGCGGGAAGTGACCGGGCAACAGCAGGAAGCGCAAGGGGCGGTATCCGGGAGCGCCGCCGGTGCGAAGCCAACCGCAGGACACGCCATCGAGCGTACGCGGTGATGCCAGGATCGCACCCGGCGGCGGCCACAATGCTGCCCTCCTGGCAGCGCCGGCCCGACGTGGTAGGTACAAGGAAAGCAAAGGAAAGCCAAATGTTCGACGCATTGCCCTTGCCGGTCCTGCTGCTCATCTTCGTCGGGGCGGCGGCGGCGGTCTGGATCGCGGGTGTCAAGCTCTCCGACACGACCGACGTGCTCTCCAAGCGCCTGGGCCTCGGGCAGGCGCTCGGTGGGCTGATCTTGTTGTCCATCGCCACGAACCTGCCCGAACTCGCCATCACCGTCAGCGCCGCCCTGGCCGGTAACCTGGGCATCGCCATCGGCAACATCCTCGGCGGGATCGCCATCCAGACCGTCGTGCTGGTCGCCCTCGACCGCTTCGGGGTGCGCGGCGAGCGGTCGCTCTCCTACCAGGCGGCCTCGCTCGTCACCGTGCTGGAGGGGATCCTGGTGGCCGCCGTGCTGACCGTCGCCATCATGGGCAAGCAACTCCCTTCCTCGTTGATCGTCGCCCGGATCGCCCCGGGCGGTCTCCTCATCGCGACGCTGTGGATCGTCGGCCTCTGGCTGGTCGGCAAGGCCCGTACCGATCTCCCCTGGCAGGCCCAGGGGGACGCCCCCGGCGGCCAGGAACGGCAGGGGCAGGCACAAGGACACCAGAAGCAGCAGGCCAACGACCAGGGCCACAGCACCGCGCGGACCGCGCTCGCCTTCGCCGGGGCGGCGCTGGTCACGCTGGTGGCGGGGGTGCTCCTGGAGAAGAGCGGCGACCAGATCGCCAACCATATCGGCCTGAGCGGTGTCCTCTTCGGCGCGACCATCCTCGCCGCCTCGACCGCGATCCCGGAGCTCGCCACCGGGCTCACCTCCGTCAAGCTGGGGGACTACCAGCTCGCCTTCAGCGATATTTTCGGCGGCAACGCCTTCCTGCCGGTCCTCTTCCTCGTGGCGTCGCTGTTGTCGGGGCAGGCGGTGCTGCCGCAGGCCCAGACGACCGACATCTACCTGGCGGGGCTCGGCATCCTCTTGACGACGGTCTATCTCTACGGGCTGATCTTCCGCCCGCGCCGCCTGGTGCTCGGCATGGGGATCGACTCGCTGGTCGTCCTGATCCTGTACGCGGCGGGGATCGTCGGCTTGTTCGCGGTGGCCCACGGGTAGCGGCCCACCCATTCGGGAGGACATGCATGGAACGCGATGCGGAACGACTCGGGCGATTAACCGGGGCACTCGACGCGGCCAACCTCGATGCGGTCTGCTGTCGCCTGCCGCACAACGTCCTGCTCCTCACCGGCTACTGGCCGATGCTGGGGACTGCGATCGCGCTGCTCACCCGCGACGGCGAGATCGCCCTGATCGTGCCGGAGGACGAGCGCGACCTCGCGCGGCGCGGGTGGGTGGACGACGCGCGGATCACCACGTTTCGCCCGATCACCCTCGATCACCTCGGCAACAGCGACGAGGCGGCGCACCCGCTGTTGATCGAGGCCGGTCGCGCCCTGGGGCTCGGGCGGGCATCGATCGGCTACGAGGGCGCGTTCGGCTTCACCCCGGTGCCCTACGTCGCCCTCGCCGCCGGCAGCGGGGCGACCCTCGGTCTCTACAAGGCGGCCCTCCCCGACGCGGATTTCTGGGACGCGACGGCCCTGCTCGAGCGGCAGCGCATGATCCTCACGGGGCGGGAACAAGCGCTGCTGGCGCGCGCCTGCATGATCGCGGAGGGAGCGTTCTGTGCGGCGCGCGCGGCGCTCCATGTCGGCGCGACCGAGGTCCAGGTCGCGGCGGCGGCCCAGGCGCAACTGGAGATCGCGGGACTGCGGGAGCCCGAAGTCCAGCGGGCGGGCGGGCGGGCCTTCTGCATGGCCGGTCCGCGCTCCGCCGACGCCGATCGCGCCTATGCCCTGACGAGCGCGCGGTCGTTGGCATCCGGCGACTTCGCCCTGGTCCATCTCAATTCTTACGTCGAGGGCTTCTGGACCGACCTGACACGAACCTCTTTCCTCGGCAGCCCGAATGGGCAGCAGCTCGCGATGTACGAGGCCGTGCTCGACGCGCGCGCCCTGGCGCTGCGCGCGATCGGCGACGGGGTCCGCGCGTCGGCGGTCGATGCCGCCGCGCGCGATCACCTGACCGCGGCCGGTTTTGGGGCGGCCTTCACGCACCAACTTGGCCACGGCATCGGCTACGGCGCGATCTACCACGGGAATCTGCCACGCCTGCACCCCTGCTCTGAGGATGTGTTGCGGGATGGCATGGCCTGTAATATCGAACCCGCCATCTATATCGAGGGACGCGGGGGGCTGCGCCACTGCGACGATGTGGTGGTACGCCCCGATGGGGTGCAGCTCCTCTCGCCGTTCCACGCCAGCCTCGCCGATCTGCTCCTCACCGACTGAGTGGGCGGTCGTTTACTCTTCTTTCACCGACATTTAAGGCGCTATTAACGCGCCGCAGGCGCGGTCTTGGTACGCTTTCCGGGCGTCAGGGGAACGACGCGAGCGTGGGGCTACGAACGCCCCGAGGAGACGGCTGCGGTGTTGACCACGATGGAGCAGACCTGGTTCTGGATCGGGCTGGCGGGGATGGCCCTCGGTGCGCTCGCATTCTTGTTCATGGGGAGCAGTGCCAGGGAGGAGCATCGCCACCACTACGTGTCCAGCGTATTCATCGCCCTGATCGCCGGGATCAGCTATCTGGCGATGGCGCTCGGCGAGGGGCAGGTCCGGGTGCCGGAAGGGCGCGATCTCTTCTTCGCGCGCTATATCGACTGGAGTCTCACCACGCCGCTGCTGCTGCTCGGTCTGGCCACGCTGGCGATGTTTTCCAAGGCGCGGGAGCAGCCGGGGTTCGTGGCGGGCCTGCTCGGAACCGACGTGGTGATGATCCTCACCGGTCTGTTCGCGGGACTCTCCGGTGGGGCACACTAAGTGGATCTGGTACATCGTCAGCTGTGGGGCATTCCTGGCGGTGTTGGCGATGATCCGGGGGCCGTTGCGCGCCGAGTCGGCCCGGCAGCGCGCCGATGAGCACGCGCTCTGGCGGCGTCAGGCGGGGCTCCTGACCGTGCTCTGGCTCGCCTATCCAATCGTCTGGATCCTGGGGACCGAGGGCTTCCGGCTGTACGGCGGCGGGTGGGAGACGCTGCTGATCGCCGTGCTCGACGTGTCGGCGAAAGTGGGGTATGGCTTCCTGCTACTCTCCGGGCTGCGCGCCCTCGCGCCGCACAGCGCCCCGGCGGGGCGGGTCGAGACGGCGGGCGGAGGCCGGGCGTTGGCGACGGAGATGGGGGAAGTGTCCGCCGCCGATTGAGCGGCGGCGAGCGCCTCGCGGCGCTGGGGATCGTCGGTGGTGGCGCGTTCGCGCCCCCCCGCCTCTGGCGTATCCCTCCACGATCGCACCCCGTAGCCCACTGCGAGCAGTATGCCGTCCCACGCCCGACCAACGCAAAACCGTCGCCGCCATCGCGCCCGCGAGGCATTAGCCTTCATCAATAGGCTGCGCCATCGGACACACGACCGCCACAATCGATGAGCCGGATAGGACAGGGGATGGTACACATAATGCGTGTATCGGCAATGGGGCGACATCTTGGCACCCCGCGCATGGATCAGCGTGAGGGACCGATGAAGATCACCCACCTCGATGTCAGCGCCTATCGCATCCCGACCGACCAGCACGAGCAAGATGGCACATACGATTGGGACGCCACCACCGTCGTCCTCGTCGAGCCGGTCGCGGAGGACGGCCTGCGCGGCCTGGGCTACAGCTACGCCGACGAGGCGACCGCGCGGCTCGTGCAGGCGACCCTCGCCCCGGTGGTGTGCGGCCGCGACGTGCAGGATACCGGCGGCTCGTGGGCGGCGATGGTCGCGGCGATCCGCAATTTGGGTCGTCCCGGCATCGCCTCGATGGCGATCGCGGCGGTGGACATCGCGCTCTGGGATCTCAAAGCGCGCGCCCTCGGCTTGCCGCTCTACAAGCTGCTCGGCCCGTACCGCGAGGCGATCCCGATCTATGGGAGCGGTGGTTTCACCTCCTACAGCGAGGCGGCACTGATCGCCCAGCTCGCCGGTTGGGCGGAGGCGGGGATCCCGCGCGTGAAGATGAAGATCGGGCGCGATCCGGCGGCGGATCGCGCGCGTGTCCGCGCGGTGCGCCGGGCGCTCGGCCCGGAGATCGCCCTCTTCGTCGATGCGAACGGGGCCTACGACGCGACAACGGCTCTCCGGCAGGCCGCGCATTTCAGCGAGGCGGATGTCAGCTGGTTCGAGGAGCCGGTCTCGTCGGACGACCTCGCGGGGCTGCGGCTGATTCGGGGGCACACACCGCTGATCGACATCGCGGCGGGCGAATACGGCTATGACCGCTTCTACTTTCGCCGGATGCTGGAGGCGGGCGCGGTCGATGTGCTGCAGGCGGACGTGACGCGCTGCGCCGGGGTGACCGGGTGGCTCCAGGCGGCGGCGCTCGCGCATGCCTTCGCGATCCCCTTCTCCGCCCATTGCGCCCCGGAGTTACACGCGCATGTCGCCTGCGCCGCGCCGGAGTTTCGGCACGCCGAATATTTCCACGACCATGTGCGGATCGCGGGATTGCTCTTTGATGGCGTGCCGCAGCCGAAAGATGGCTATCTGGCCCCCGATCCGTCGCGCCCCGGCCTTGGCCTGACCTTGAAACGCCGCGATGCCGCACGCTGGGCCATCTGAGCACGCCCAACTCAATCGATGACGATACGCAGAGGAGTACGCGATGAAAACGAAACTGCTACTCGATGGTCAGGAGAAGATCTACGCCGTGGTCTTCGATCCGGGCGACGAAGTTCTCGCCGGATTGCAGGCGTTCGCGCGCGAGCAGGATCTGGCGGCGGCGCAGATCACGGCGCTCGGTGCCTTCAGTCGGGCGACCTTCGGCTACTACGATCGCGACAAGCAGGAGTACGCGAAGATCCCGATCGAGGAACAGGTCGAGGTGCTCTCCTTGATCGGGGACATCTCGCGCAACGAGGGTGCGCCGCAATTGCATCTGCACGGCGTCGTGGGGCGGCGGGATGGGACGACGCGCGGCGGGCATCTGCTCGAAGCCTACGTCTGGCCGACGCTCGAAGTCATCGTCAACGAGTCGCCGAGCTATCTGCGGCGACAGATGAACAAGGCTGCGGGCCTCCCGCTGATCGCGCTCGATGCCGAGTAAGCCATCGCGGAAGAGGTGTCGCAGAGGAGTGGCATGAATTGCGCGGTACAGTGAGGCAGACGGACGACGTACTGGTATCGGGTGATAAGGAGCGGATCATGGTTGAATCGGCGACGATGACGAAGGGTGGACCGCAGCAGACCAACGGCACCGCTGCGGATGCGTTCATCGAGACGATTATGAATTGGGGGATCGATACCATCTTCGGTCTGCCCGGCGATGGGATCAACGGACTGATGGAGGCGCTACGCAAACGGCAGGACAAGGTGCGCTTCGTCCAGGTGCGCCACGAGGAAGCCGCCGCGTTCATGGCCTGTGCCTACGCCAAGTACACCGGCAAGCTCGGCTGCTGCATCGCCACCTCCGGTCCCGGCGCGATCCATCTCCTCAACGGTCTCTACGATGCGAAGATGGACGGTCAGCCGGTCCTGGCGATCACCGGGATGACCTATCACGACATGATCGGCACCTATTACCAGCAGGATGTCAACACCGAGCGCCTCTTCGAGGATGTGGCGGTCTATGACGAGCGCGTGATGAGCGGATCGCAAGCGGCGCAACTGGCGAATCTCGCCTGCCGCGCGGCGCTCAGCCGCCGGGGCGTGGCCCACATCACCTTCCCGACCGACTTGCAGGAGGTCGCTGCCGGGGCTGACCGCTCCAAGGCCAATATCGCCGCGCACACCTCCAGCGCCTACACCCCGGAGCGGGCGCTGCCGAGCCAGGGGAAGTGTCAGAACTCAGTACAGAGTCGCAAAAAGTCGGGCGCGTCGGACGAAAAGTGGGGCTCGAGCCGGTTCGTCGTGCCTTCATGAGCGGCCGACCGTCTCTACTTGGCCGCAATTGTCCACCAGGTGGGGCAGATTCAAACGGTCATAGTGGCGCGACCTGAGTTCTGACACTTCCCGTGAAGCGCGGTATGTTCGGCCGGGCGGGCTTTGCCTGCCTCCGGCGACGTTTCCTGCTCGCCGGCTGACGCACTGCCGAAAGGCGTCGGTGTCTGGACACGACGGCCCAGGCGACGCGGTGATCGGCCTACCATATGGAGACGGCTGCTGGTCGGCATCGATGTCAGCATGACCAAGCCGTGCTCCTCGCCATCCACAACCGTCAGCCGTCGCTCGGGGCGTGCTGGATTGGCCCCCGACCGAGCGCTCCGGCGCATTGGTCGGGTACAGGGCAGCGCAGCAGCTTGATGTGAACGCCGGGGGCGAGTATCGCCGAGGTGGGGCCGGGCCGCGATCACCAACTCCGCCGCAGACCCATGCTTAGCCCGGAATCTACAGCAGGGACGTGGGCAGAGCGCCTGCCCGGCCCGGCACGCCCGGACCCCTCGGCCGGGCCACCCGATCGGCTGTAACGCCGCGTTACAGCGCAGCGCCTGGTGAGGCACCTGGCCTGGACCGCTGCACAGCGCCACCCCGCCCGGGAGCCATCCGAACCCCGCGATCGGCGAACGCGCGGGCCAGTTCGATCGGGTATGACGCGGGTCCGGCCCCACCGCACCACGGCCGCTGTAACGCCGCGTTACAGCGCCGCCCGGTCGCGCGATACTCCGCATCACCATGGGTGCGTCGTTCGCCCGCGCAGTCCGTTTGGTCGGGCCACGCGGCCGGGCACGCGGCCGGGCACGTGGCCGGGCACGCGGTGGCGCACGTGCTTGGGTCGAACCCGGCGTTCCAGGCAGTCAGGCTCGATCGGCTGTAACGCCGCGTTACAGCGCCCGGGCCGACCCGAGGCCGGGGGACTTCCCGGTCGGCTGTAACGCCGCGTTACAGCGCCCATGCCCGACCCGAGGCCGGGGTGGAGTGCACCCCTATTACCAGACTAGGTGGCAAGCCAACCTTCCCCGGTGCGATAGACTCACCGCATGCGGAGGAGGAAAGCGATGCCTGGACGAACCTACAGCCGCGAGTCCAAGTTGGCGATCGTGCGCCAAGTCGCGAGCGGCGATCAGCGCCCGGCCCAGATCTGCCGCGAACATAACCTGGATGAGAGCGTGCTGCTGCGCTGGCGGAAGGAGTTCGACGCGCGCGGCGAGGCGGCCTTCACGCCCCGCGAAGGGGCCGAGTCCGCGGGACTCGAGCAGCGGGTGGCCGAACTGGAGCGTTTCTGCGGCCAGCTAGCGCTGGAGAACCAGATCTTAAAAAAGGCACTACAGGGCGCGGCGTTGCGGAGCGACATGCGATGATCACCGCCGCCCACGCCGCCCACCCCGAGGTCTCGCTCCGGCGGCTTTGCGCGCTCTTCGGCATCAACCGGGCGTGGTACTACCGCCACCGGCGCGAGGATACGGCGGCCTGCGAGGGGGCGACGCGCCTGCGCGACGCCATCGAGCGCATGTTCCTGGCGTTCCCGGGGTACGGCTACCGCCGCGTCACCAAGGCACTCCAGCGCGACGGCTGGGACGTCAACCACAAGCGGATCCTGCGCGTGATGCGCCAGGAATCCTTGCTGTGCCAGCGCAAACGGCGCTTCGTGGCGACCACCGACTCGCGCCACGGCTGCCGCGCCTACCCCAATCTCCTCCGCGAGGCCGTGGTGGACCGGCTCGACCAGGCCTGGGTCGCGGACATCACGTATATCCGCCTGCCGACCACCTTCGCCTATCTCGCGTGTCTGCTCGATGCCCACGCGCGGCGCTGCGTCGGCTGGCACCGCTCGAGGACGATCGACACGCGCCTGACGCTCGCCGCGCTCGACCGGGCGCTCGGCGCCCGTCGGCCAGCCGCAGGACTGATCCATCATTCCGACCGGGGCGTGCAATACGCCAGCGCCGCCTCTGTCGCGCGCTTGGCAAGCGTCGGCGCGCGCAGCAGCATGGCGGCGGTCGGCAATCCCTACGAGAACGCAACGGCGGAAAATTTCTTCAAGACGCTGAAGCGCGAGGAGGTGTACCTGAAAGAGTACCGGACCTTCGAGGAC
>JAABUP010008073.1_pt1 | contig 13619 bp, 14 predicted proteins | sample 5559201 | NCBI WGS metagenome assembly JAABUP01 (sample SAMN10711887, study PRJNA513373) | rock metagenome | isolation source: Antarctica rocks | place: Antarctica | reverse complement strand
CGGTTCAAACGCGTCGCCATGCGATGCGAGAAGACCGACACCAGCTACTCAGCCATCATCAGTTTTGCGTGCGGACTGATGTTGGTTAAATCCGTCCACACGGCCTAGTGGGCGAATGTGCCAAGCGCGGCGCTTGAGTTCGATGAGTGCTCCGGTGGCGAGATCGTCGGCGACGAGGTGCGTCGGCATATGGCCCCAGCCCAGACCGGCCTTCAGGAAGTCATGTTTAGCGCTCAAATCGTTGAGCAGCCATTGGCGCTCCCCGGCGACTGACATCTGTATCTTCTCCGCTCCGGGCTGGTTGTCGGTGACAACGAGTTGGATGTGCCGGCCGAAATCCTCCAGCGAGATCGGTTCTGAGCTGGATGCCAGCGGGTGGCTTGAAGCGCACACCGTCACCATTCGCGTCTCGCAAAGCCAATGCCTCTCAATCGCGCTTGGATTGACTTGGGGCACGTCCGCGACCGTGACCGCAAGAGAGCACGTGCCCGCCAGAACCAGATCCTCGCCTCCCTGCATCGTTGTCATGCGGAGGTTGATCGTCGCCGTTGGGACGTCGGCTTGCACGGTTCGCAGACAGTCGATCAGGTGCGCGCGTGGGAAGTATACGTCGACTGCAATCGAGACCTGCGGCACCCCAGTCTTTGCGATCGAGCTGGCGCGATTTTTCATTTCCTCCGTTCGAGAGATCACTGCCCGTGCATCCGGCAACAGGCTCCGGCCTGCCGGGCTGAGTTCTGCCTTGCGCGTGTCGCGTTTGAAAAGCTCGACACGAAGGGCGCTCTCGAGGGCCGTGATCGCGTGGCTTATCGCCGATTGAGCGCGGTTCAGCTCGCGTGCGGCGGCTGAGAAGCTTCCTTCGTCACACACGGCGACGAAGGCGCGGAGTTGGTTAATGGTGACGCTGTCTATCATGGCCCATACAACAAGTAGATCGTATCAAGCGAAGTTCCGTCAGTTCTCTTGATACGTCAACATGGCTAGATGTGGTGCCAGTGTCTCGGTCAGGGCTCCACCCTGAGCAGGCAGGACAGCAACCCCGGCCCCTTACAGGGTCGTCGCTTAGACCGCGGCCTTACCGGCGTTCCGAGGCGAAGTCGTCAGATCCTTCCAAACCCACAATCGTGAGGTCAGCTATGCCTACGTTGCTCGCTATCGAAGCAAGTCCCCGCTTCGAGTCTTCCACCTCGCGCAAGCTGACCGCCGTCTTCGTCGAGAAATGGAGGGCCGCCAACCCGGGCAAATCGGTGATCGTCAGGGATCTGGTCAAAACCGTGCTTCCATTCGTCGACGCGCCTTGGATCGGCGGAGCCTTCGCCCTACCGGAGGTGCACTCGCCTGAGAGCGCGGCCGCGATCAAAGTGTCAGATGATCTGGTTGCCGAACTGAAAGCGGCCGACCGGATCGTCATCGGCACGCCGATGTACAACTTCGCCATTCCCGCCGTGCTCAAGGCCTATATCGATCACATTGTCCGCGTCGGCGTCACGGTCTCGTCCGACAACAAGGGTCTTTTGACCGGCAAGTCTGCCGACATCATCCTCGCCAGTGGCGGCGATTTCTCGCCCGGTTCTCCAATCGAGAAGTACAACCACGCAAGCGGCTATCTTCGCCAGGTGCTCGCCTGGATCGGCATCACCGACGTCAACATTGTCCTCGCCGGCCGTGCGCTCGCCGGTGTCCATGGCGAAACGGCGGTGGAGCGGCTGGGTGAGGCCGTGCAGGCGGCCGCCATGCGTGAGCTTGCGGCTCCAGCAGCCGCAGCTGCGTAACGTGGATCACGGTCGGACGTCCACGATCGAGGCGGGTAGCGGCCCGGCTTTCGAGCGGGGCATCGCAAGGATCGCTGATCCCGCGGTGTCCCTTATGGGAAGGTCCGGCCACAGGGCTCGCCGCCTGATCGACAGCGATGATCCAGGCTTCGCGGATCCGTTCCTGTTGATGGCGGAGGATTGGATGCCTCGCGGGGCATTTGCAGTCCACCCCCACCGTGGAATTGAGACCGTGACCTTCGTCATAGACGGAACGGTGGAGCATTATGATGATGTAGGCCATCGTGGCGTCGTCAGATCCGGCGACGCGCAATGGATGACGGCCGGGCGTGGCGTTCTCCACGAGGAGAATGCGTTGCCTGGCACAATGGCCCACGTACTCCAGCTATGGGTCAATCTGCCCGCCACCATGAAGATGACAGCGCCGCGATATCAGGACCTTCTCGGCGACGAGATGCCGACCTACGGGCAGGACGGCGTTGAGGTGAAAGTTTTCTCGGGTGAATTCGACAACGTCTCCGCGAAGACGCTGAACCACGTACCTATCCTCATGCTCGAAGTCCGGCTTCGCCCCGAAGCCGCTGTCAAACTTTCTCTCCCAAGCACTGATAACGGGTTTGTCTTCGTTATCCGGGGCTCGGTGAATGTCGGCGCGGACGCCGTCGCCGTCACGCTTGGCCAGCTTGCCTGGCTCACGCGGTCCGACAAGAAGGGCGTCTCGCAGCTTAGCCTTCGTTCGGGCGAAGGATCGTGCCGGCTACTTCTGTTCAGCGGGCCGCCGCTGCGCGAGCCTGTAGTTTTCGGCGGTCCATTCGTGATGAACACCGAAGAAGGAATTAAGCAGGCTTTCCGTGATTTTGAGAAACCTCGGTTTGAACGAGTGGGCAAACCTGCTGGCAATCATACAGCAGATTAGTAAAGAGGCGTCATGAACTACAGTATCGTCGGAACAGGAAATGTAGGACGAACCCTTGCCTCTCTCTTCGCAAAGGCGGGGGTCGAGGTCACTCTCGCAAATACGAGGGGACCAGAAGCTGTAGAGCCGATCGCGAAGCAACTTGGTGGTCAAATTGTGGCTTCGTCGCTCGACGAAGCCCTCCAAGCTGACATTATCCTTTTTGCCGTTCAATTTCTTAATTTCAAGGACGTCGGATCGGCAATGCCTGATTGGACCGGCAAGATCGTCGTCGACGTTACGAACGCCGCCTTCCTTCCTCAGGAGGTGCAGGACAGAGAGTTGCAGGGACGTCTGTCCTCGGAGGTCAACGCCGAACGCGTACCAGGCGCGAAGCTGGTGAAAGCATTCAACCAGCTCCCGATGCAAGTCCTTTCAAATCCTGTCCCCAGTGGCGGAAAGCGCGTTGTGTTCATTGCGAGCGACCATGAAGACGCGAGCGCAAAAGTCGCCAGCTTGGTCGGGACTCTCGGGTTTGCTCCGATTGAGGTCGGGAAGATCGGTGAGGGCGGCCGCCTGATCCAGGCGAAAAATGCGCTGGTGTTTCAGGACCTCGTTAGGTTTCAGAAGGGTTGAGAGGAGCCAATTGTGGGCTCGCCAAACGATTAGGCGACGACGCGGCCTGTAGCCCTCCGGCCAACAGTTGATTTGAAAAGCACCAAGAATAAATCTGCGGAAGGAGTCCTAGAAGTGCAAATTGGAATCATCGGCGCGGGCAGCGTCGGGAGGACCATCGCCCGCCACCTTGTCACCGCTGGCCACCAGGTCGTCATCTCCAATTCCCGAGGACCCGAAAGCCTGGGAGGCGTAGTCCACGAACTCGGACCATTGGCCATGGCGGGCACCAAGCAGGAAGCCGTCGAGAGCGACCTCGTCATCTTGTGCGTCAACTGGCGTCAAGCTCAGGAGGCCCTCAAGGGTGTAACTTGGAGCGGTTGCATCCTCGTCGATGCCACCAATGCCCATAGTGACGATCCGCCCGACATCAGCCTTGAAGGCGTTACGAGGTCGCGCGCGGCATTGGCGAAGACAGGGCTAACCTCAAGCGAGCTGGTGGCCGAGTGGGCTCCCGGCGCCCGGGTCGTCAAGTCGATCAGCAACATGCCCATGGAGTGGATCAAGGACTTCAGCGACACCAAACCGAAAGCGGTCATGTTCGCGTCGGGCGACGACAAGGCGGCAAAGCGTGTGGTCATCGACCTGCTCGAGGGAATGGGTTTCGCCGGGGTCGACCTAGGTTCGCTCCGCGAAGGCGGAGCGCTGCATGAAGTCGGCGCGCCCCTCTCAGGACTGGACCTGCATTTGATGCGACGGCTTCGCTGAAATTCAAGCCGGTGAACAATTCATGAGGCGCTCCCGTCAGGAACAGTTGGGCGAACGAACAACACGAGCTGGAACGGATGGAAGTCGAGCGGTTGCATGCATTGCGCTCGCGTATTTCAGCAGAAATGCAGAGCACGTTTGCCTGCGAATTCGCCGGTGAACTTTCCCTGACCGAGTTGTTGGACCTAGACATCCTGAGGGTTATCGCGCAGCGGAGCACCGGGGCGAAATATCTTGTTAATCCGACGAGGCCGCTCACCTGACCATTCTGGACGCTCCTCCATGATTGCTAATCACCGATTCTGCGTCAGCTCACGGTGGGGCTTCACCTACGTAAACCGTGGCGCTGGCCCTGAGGCTCGCTTTTAGGCTTGATGCTGGGCAAGGCTGGCGCACACCGTCCACGAAAACAGGGCACTCTCAGTTTCAGTGCCGAGCCACCAGTCCCAGCGCGCGCCAGTCCCGGCCGCAGTCCCAGCCAGCGTGCGCCGGGGCCGATGAGTGCAAGCCCATTGCATCGAGCGGGCCTGCGCCCAGGATCACCAAGCGTGAGCAAGGCGCCACTGATAATCTCAACGAGCGTGGGCCAGGGTAAGCCGATAAGTACGCGCCCAACTCCGGATGAGTGCAACCCGCTACAAATAGCGGCCGTATTCCCTCTTGTAGCACTCAGTTGTATGAAGCCGGGGGCAGCGGGAAGCTAATCTTGACGGTGACACGGCGGCAGTTCGGAGCCAGCTTTGGTATGGGCCTGCTCGCAGGAACGTCGTCCACGCACGCGGATAGCGCGCCGCTCGGGGCAAACGGCACCTTGGAACAAGAGTTCGCCCGCCTGGATGCGCAAAGCGGAGGACGTCTGGGCGTCGCAGTGTTCGATACCGGGACGGGGCAGCAGGCGGGCCACCGCGCTGCTGAACGATTTCCCATGTGCAGTACGTTCAAAGCCCTGGCCTGCGCTGCTGTGCTGGCGCGCGTCGATGCGGGCCGCGAGAACCTGGAACGCCGCATCCGCTACAGCGTCAGCGACGTCCTGAGCTACGCGCCGGTCACAAAGGACCATGCCGGCAAGGGCGGCATGACCCTAGGAGAACTTTGCGCCGCCGCTCTCACGCTGAGCGACAACACTGCGGCCAACTTGATCCTTGCGAGCCTTGGCGGCCCCTCCGCCATCACCGCCTTTGCCCGCTCGCTTGGCGACTCCATAACCCGGCTCGACCGCCTTGAGGGCGACCTGAACGAGGCCAATCCCGGCGACCCCCGCGATACGACAACCCCGGAGGCCATGGCATCAGACCTTCGCGTGCTCGTCACGGGAAACGCTTTGTCGCGGCCGTCCCGCGATCAGTTCACGAACTGGCTGGTCGACTGTCAGACGGGCGGTGCAAAGCTGCGCGCTGGCGTTCCAGCAACCTGGCGTGTTGGCGACAAGACGGGCAGCGGAGGCCATGGCACGACGAACGACATTGCCGTGATGTGGCCGCCTGGGCGCGCGCCTATCATCGTGTGCGCCTATCTCACCGAGACCGCGACATCATCTAACGAAGCGAACGCAACTTTTGTTGCTATAGGGCGAGCAGTTAAGGCTATGCCGGAAGCATAGGAAGTGGCCGGTAGCAATAAACCGTATCTAAGTCTTTCGTATTTGAATTTTGAATGCTTGATGAGGTGGTAAGCAAGACTCCGATAGGTGCCTGAATGGGCCGGTATCGGGGTTGCGTCCTGGAGCATCCATCACGTGGATGCGCGGACATATCGACAATTCATGCTTCCTCACACATCCGGTCGTGCAATGTGCCCAGGCGTTCGAGCGAGCTCTCGCTTTTGGCGGCACGCGATCAGCAAAGGGCAGTAGAATGTCGACACTTGAAGACTTTGCACGATGTGAGCCCCGGCGCCGTATCGCTTTGAAGCTTGGCCTCGGCGTGGCGGCTGCGGCGCTCACGGGCCGGCATGCCGCGGCAGCTAACCTGCCGAGCACGACCATCACCCTGGCCGACCCGCTGCCAGAGGTGGACGCCCGTTTCCCAAGCCAAATCGCCCAAGGTGTCTGGCTGCTGCCAGACCATCGCATCAACTTGGTTCCAAACATCGGCATCGTGGTCGGCCGGGACGCGGCGCTCGTCATCGATTGCGGGCTGAACACGGATAGCGGCGCCCGGGTATTGGACGCGGCCCGCAAGCTCGCGCCGGGTCGCAAGCTGATCCTGACGACCACCCACGCCCACCCCGAGCATGCGTTTGGGGCAGCTCCGTTCAAGGGACAGGCCGAGTATGTCCTGAACAGCTCCCAGAACGACTACTTGACGAAGTCGGGACCAACGCTCCGGGAGATGTTTAAGGGCTTCGGCCAGGACATCGCACGCATGCTGACAAGCGCGGAGATCGTGCCTGCAACCCGCACCTACGACGGCGACAGCTCCACGATCGACCTTGGCGGCCGCACCGTCCAACTCCGCAACTGGGGAACCGCGCACAGTCCTGGCGACCAGACGATCTATCTACCCGAGGAGCGCGTCCTGTTTTCCGGCGATATGATCGAAGAACGCATGTTCCCGATCGTGCCGCTGTTCCCGCCTCAGATCCCTGCATCGGCAATCAACACGCAGCGCTGGACCGAAGCTCTGTTGGAGATGGAACGGATGTACCCGGCGGGCATCGTGCCCGGACATGGCAACCTAGGTGGTGTGGAGCTTGCCCGCACCATCATTGACTACTTCCAGGACGTGCAGGGGCGAGTTGCTGAGGGGCTGAAGATGAAAGGGGCTGAGCGGACGATCGCCGACCTACCACCGGCCTTGCTGGCCTCCTATCCCACCTGGGAACACCAGCAATATGCTGAACTGGCCGTCCGCTACTTTGTGCAAGCCTAGCAGGCTTGTTGAAATGCGACCGGACGGCGGAACGGCAGGTAGTTCGGCGGCCAGGCACTGCGCGCTAATGGGGGTGTGATTTGAATGGTCCAGTGGTGAGTCCCGCCAGGCAGGTCGTGCTGGTGACGGGCGCGGGGTCGGGCATCGGCCGCGCCGTGGCGCAGGTGCTGGCCCGCGCGGGCCATTGCATCTACGCGAGCATGCGACTGCACGGGGAGCACGGCTCCGCGCAGGCGGAGGACGCACGGGAGTTCGCGGTCCGCGAGCGCCTGGACCTGCGGGTGGTCGAGATGGACGTGCTCTCCGAGGCGAGCTGTCGGGCAGCAATTGACCAGGTGCTCGGCGAGCAGGGCCGCATTGACGCCGTCGTGAACAACGCGGGCATGTTGATGGTCGGCGTGACAGAAGCATTCGCGCCCGAACAGCTTGCTCAAATCTTCGATACCAATGCGATCTCCTGGTTGCGCGTGAACCGTGCGGTCCTGCCGGCCATGCGGCGGCAAGGGCGCGGCGTGTTGGTCTACGTAAGCAGCACGACCGCCCACATCTTCGAGCCGTTCATTGGCCCCTACGTCGCCAGCAAGGCCGCGGGCGAGGCGCTGGCGGAGGTCATGGGGCTGGAGGTGAGCCGGTTCGGGATTGAGACCGTGATCGTGGTGCCCGGCGCCTTCACGGTCGGGACCGAGCACTTCGCGCACGCGCAGGCACCTGCCGACGGCGCCGTGGTGGCGCAGTACGGGGATCTTCCCGCAGTGATCCCGTTGCTGGGGGCACGCCTTGATGCGATTGACGCCGCGAATGGCGGGGCGCTCGACGTGTCCACCGTCGGTGAAGCGATCCGCCAGGCGCTGGACCTGCCGCACGGCGGGCGGCCGGCGCGGATCGTGGTGGACGCGCAGCGCAAGGGCGTCGAGGACTTGGTCGCGCTGCACCGGGACAAGCAGGCGGCGTTCCTGGGACAGCTTGGGATCGCCGAACTCATGAGCATCGCACGCGACAAGCGCTGAACGGCGACGGCTCCTGCGCGTCAGACAGGGTCCGCAGCCGCCGACAGCGACGCAATGCAGTCGCGGAACCAGCGTTGCGCCGGGTGGCCGTCGTTGCGCCGGTGCCAGGACAGGACGAAGACGACCGGCTCTAGCTCGATTGGCGGATCAAGCACGCGCAGAGCGGAAGCATGGCGGGACGCTGCAACCACCCCATGCAGCAGTGTGGCGACCATGTCTGAACGTGCGATCAGTTCCGGTGCCGCGTGCATGTGCGGCAGCGTCAGCGCGAGGCGGCGCTTATGGCCCTGCTTGGACAAGGCCGCGTCAACATGTCCGAAACCCTCGTTCTCCGGTGAGACCAGCAGGTGCGATAAGCCCAGAAACGTGGCCACGTCCCATTGTGCGTCCGCGGCCGGGTGCCCCTGCCTGATGATGCAGACGAAGCGCTCGTCGAACAGGGGCCGGGTCAGGATGCGTCCGGCCCCGGCCGTGGGCGGCACGCCTATGGCGAGGTCAACCTCGCCCGCGTCGAGCATGGCAACAGCTTCATCGCGCGCGATGAAGCTGCGGATACGCAACGTGATCCCGGGCGCCACATCCCGCAGTCGTTCGACCAGGCGCGGCAGCAGCACGAAGGTCGGGTGCTCCGAAAGCCCAAGATTGAACGACAGGGTCGAGGACCGGGCGTCAAAGGCCTGGGTGAACGCCAGGGTGCGCTGGATGTCGGCGAGCGCGCGGCCGAGCGGCTCGGCAAGGTCCATGGCCCGCGGCGTGGGTTGCAAACCGGAAGGGCCGCGGACGAACAGCTCATCCCCGAGCAGCAATCGCAGACGCGACAGGGCGGCGCTCATCGCGGGCTGGGTGCGACCAATCCGCGTGCCGGCCCGGGTGACGCTGCGCTCGGCCATCAAAGCGTCGAACGCGACGAGCAGGTTCAGGTCGGTGCCATGCAAATCCATCTGGTGGATGCTTGCATATATGGCAAATCAATTTCAACCATGTTCGCCACTTGTGTATTCCTGATTGTGACGGCCTCATTTGCCATCAGCGAGGGACACACGATGAGTGATTCGCAACCGGCCATGAAGGTCACCGGCCTGGACGAGAGGGAACGCCTAGCCGTGGAGACGCTCTACCGCGCCTTCAGCGAGGGAGACCCCGACCTGCTCGACCAGGCGGTCACATCCGATTGGCAAGACATCCCGTTGGCACCAGGCCAAGCTCCGGGCCGGGAAGGCATGAAGCCGCTGATCCGCGGCTGGTTGCTGGCATTTCCGGACACGCGGATTGTCATCCACGACATTTTCGGCGTGCCAGGTCGGGCAGCGGTACGGGCGGAGATCACGGCGACGCACAAGGGCGAATGGTTCGGGATCGCGCCGAGCAACACGGCATTCCGGATGCCGATCCACGAGTTCCACGCGATCGAGGACGGGAAGATCACCCACACCTGGCACCTGGAGGACTGGTTCGGCTGGCTGAACCAAGTGGGCGCCTGGCCGCAGAAGGACGCCGCATGATGAAGGCTGCCCGCATCCACGGCTACGGTGCCGAGCCGGTGATGGAGGACGTGCCCGTCCCTGAGGCCGGTTCGAACCAAGTGCTCGTCCGCGTAAAGGCGGCGAGCCTCAACCCTTTGGACGTCAAGCTGCACAGCGGCGTCATGCACGGCTTCTTTCCGCTGGCATTCCCCTACACGCTGGGGACGGACCTCACCGGCATCGTCGAGCGGACCGGGTCCGGTGTGACCGGCTGGCAGACCGGCGACGCCGTGGTGGCCCGGCTTGACCCTACTAGCGGCGGCGCCGTGGCGGAGTTCGCGCTGCTACCCGCAGGCTATCTTGCGGCGGCGCCCAAGACAGTTTCGCTCGATGATGCAGCCGGAATCCCGACCGCGGCGGGCACAGCGTGGCAGGCGCTATTCGAGATCGCGGGACTTAAGGGCGGGCAGACCTTGCTGGTCCATGCCGGGGCTGGCGGCGTCGGAAGCTTCGCGGTCCAACTTGCCCGCGAGAAGGGCGCACGTGTTATCGCGACGGCGTCGGGTAGCGGAATCGAAATAGCCCGCCGCCTTGGCGCCGATCAGGTGATCGACTACACAGCCGCGGATTTCGCGGGTAATCTGTCCGACGTTGATCTTGTGCTCGACACTATAGGCAGCGAAACCCAGCAACGGTCTTTCGGCGTGTTGCGGACGGGCGGAGTGCTCATCTCAACCGTCTCGCCGCCGGACGAGGCTTTGGCGAAAGCCCACGGCGTCATGGCATCGTTCGTCTTTCACCAATCCGACGCAGCGCGCCTGGGCAGGATTGTCGAGCGGCTGGATGCCGGGTCATTGAGCATCCTGGTGGACCGCACGGTCGCGCTGGCGAAGTTCAGCGATGCGTTTCGATACCAGGCTTCGGGACGCGCACGGGGTAAGATCATCCTATCTGTTCCGTAATTCGCCCTGTGACCGCGAAGTCCGGGCCGGGTATGAAGTGCCCTGACGTGCTTCTAGCGCAGTGCCAGATCACCTCCTGCTTGCAGGGCGGCGCGGAAGGCAGATTTTCGTGGTCGGTGACGGTGCGCAGCGCGTCCGTGAAGCCGATCTGCAGGTCGGCTTCCTTTAGCATGTCGAGCAAGGTGGTCATGGGCCAGCGCCGGGCGATCTCGGCCTTGAGCGCAACCAGGCCCAACGGCTCGGGCTGGCGCTCCAGCGGCGACACCGCAATGTGGCCGCCGCCGCGCTTGAGAATGCGGACGTGCCGGTTACCGGCCAAGCCGCCGTCCAGGGCCGCGAACGCGTCCGTCATCTCCGCCCGCACGCGCCCGATCGAAGCAACCCTATTGAGACGAAGAAAGTGTCTCAGGCGGGCGCCTTGCTGGGGTAGACCCAATGGAGGCTATGCTCGTTGTTAGTGGTTAATGCGCGCACCGCTACTAGGAAGCAATCCTATTGTGGCGGACCTCTAGCCACGTAGTGCAGGGCAGCCTGCCGTGCACGCGCTGCGCTCATGCCCAATTTAGGTGAAAGGTATGATGTAGGTTAGTCTTCTAGGCGCATTAGTTAATCCCCAACGGGTTAGAGATGCGTAGGCGCCACATGCCATCGCTGCATCGTTCTGCGATTTGTGTCGCAGTGCCGCACTCGACCGCCGCTTCCTGATTGGGCATAGCGATACGGATTTCCCAATCAAGCAGCAGCAACGCGACGTCGTCGCTGACCAGCACTCGACGGACGGTATTCCGTAGATGCGGTCGCGCGGCCAGCAGCTGGCTCAAGACTTCGCGCAGCGCATCGGGCCCCTCGGCGACCACCGTGCCATCGGTCATGCGCATGACCGCCTTGGGGTGGAACAACGCCATTACCGCGTCGAGATCGGCACGGTTGACGGCCGCGTCGAATGCGGAAGGAATGTCCTCCGGACGGGATGCCGAGCCGCGTGCATACCCTCCACCATTCTTGATGAAGTCGAGAATTTGCTCGGCGAGTTCCTGCGGTGCCTCGAGCGGTATCAGATGACCGACGCCAGGGATGATCGTCATGACGGAGCCGGGCAGCGAGGGTAATACGATCTTCCGGAGCATATTCACGTCGTCGACCTTGTCTTTCTCGCCGCCGACCACCAGGACCGGCACCTTGATTTGCAAGAGATCGGCGCTGACGTCTTCCGAGATCGCGGTAAGGGGCCAGGACTTCTTGGCGGCCGAAGCACCAGCCAGGCTGTCGGCGATCGCCAGATCGCGCAGGGATGGTGGCAAGTCCCGTTCGGCCAGTACGTTGTCGATTGTCCACGCGACCGATTCCGGACTCGAGTAGGCGTCGGTCATCTCTGTGCGGACTCCCTCAGGAAGGGATTTCCCTTGTGCCGGGGACGGCGCCACCAGCACCAGACCAGCTAACCCGGACGGGCGGCGCGAGGCCAGCAATTGCGCGACCTTGCCTCCCATTGAATGGCCGACCAGCACATAGCGTTTCAGACTAAGCGCGATGATCACCGCTTCCACGTCGTCGGCCATCGTCGCGACGCCATAGCTCTTATCGGGACGGTCGGAGCGGCCCCAGCCGCGGGCATCGAGCGCGATCGCACGCAGGCCGCTGGGTAGTGCGGCAATTATGGGCTGCCACGTGCGTGCCGTACCGCCCCAGTAGTGCAGGAAGATAAGGGTGGGATCGCCCGTGCCGCTGTCCTCGGCGTGAAGGGTGATCCCATTTACGGAGATCATCATGCCTTTGGTCCTCTCGTCGTCAGTGACTCCGGAAGGAGCATGCAGCGGGGGATAAGGCATATCTCTTAGGGTGATAATTCTATATATTTGCCGGAGACTCGATAACAGGATGATCGACTGAACGCATGGATCGGCTTACTGGCCTATCGGTATTCGTCGCCGCCGTCGAACAGGGCAGCTTGGCCGCCGCAGCGCGCTTCCTTGGGATGACGCCAGCAATGGCGGGCAAGCACCTCGCCACGATCGAGGCCTCGCTCGGTGCGCGGCTTCTGCATCGGACGACGCGCAAGCTGCACCTGACGGAAGCGGGGCAAGACTACTACCGCCGCAGTCGCCATATTCTAGAATCTCTTGACGACGCCGATCGTGCCGCACGTGAATTGCAGGATGAACCGCGTGGCAGTCTGAGGATCACAGCGCCGACGACGTTTGGCGCGATGCATCTGGGACGGCCTGTGGCCGATTTTCTTCGGCATCACCCTGGCGTAACTGTGGAAATGAGTCTTGAGGACCGCTTCGTTGACCTGATTGCAGGTGGTTTTGACCTGGCAATCCGCATAGGCAATCTACCCGACTCTAGCTTGGTCGCGCGCCGCTTTACGCAGAGCAGCATGATCGCCTGCGCCACACCGTCCTACCTTGCCGCGAAAGGCCGCCCATCCTCGCCTTCGGCGTTGCACCAGTTCGACCGCCTTGCGTTCAGCCGCGCTGCCTCGCCCGGTGATTGGAGCTTTACCAACCAGAGCGGTACTACTTACAAGGCGGATGGACCCATCCGATTTTATGCCGACAATATGGAGATACTGCTTGCGGCGGCTCTGGATGGAGCTGGGATCGTTTATGGCCCGGTCTTCGTACTGGGCGCTCATCTGGCCACTGGCGCATTGGAACAGGTGTTACCGGACTATTCCACCGGGACCCTTGGCATCCACGCCGTCTATCCGAGCGCGCGGTTGGTCAGTTCTAAAGTGCGAAGTTTTATCGATTTGCTCGAAACGTGGTTTGATGCGACGCCTCCATGGGATACGCCAGCTCCCCAGGCCTCTAAGCAGCACCTATGCGAACACCTGGTTTAGGGTAGGCGCAGATCTATCTGACGTTCGGGATGGGGAGAAAGCATCATGCGCCGCCTGCTCGCCATTGCGCGTTCGTCTCACCGAGCATGCGCTATGTCTCAATGACCATGCGCCCACGCCCCTATCCGTCTCAGCTAATGTGCGTCGAAAAGGACGTCCTATTGCGCGTTCGCCACATTTCGATTGCGCGCGGCTACAGATAGGCGTCACCAAACAGGTTGCGGTGAGTGTCAAAGGGGTTGCCGCGCGGGTCTCGTAACGACGTGTGCTTATCCGGGTGTCATCAGTGTCTGCGCGGTGGCTGTCTGGACGACGATGTCGCGCTCGGGGTTAAGCGTCACGGCCCCGATGGGCGTCCAATCGCGGGTCTGCCCGCTCCAGCGCCTCGGATTGCTCTCCCGCGCTGCCTGGTAGAGCGCGTG
>JAABUP010008072.1_pt1 | contig 13621 bp, 16 predicted proteins | sample 5559201 | NCBI WGS metagenome assembly JAABUP01 (sample SAMN10711887, study PRJNA513373) | rock metagenome | isolation source: Antarctica rocks | place: Antarctica | reverse complement strand
TTGAGAAAATATTGGAATAATTTTAAGAAACATCGGAAGACGATAATAATTAATGTAATGCTTTTATGTCGGCTCGGCCTCAGAATAATTAATTATTAAATCGAGAAACATTAGTACGAGTACGGTATATACACCAGCAAATGTATTGTTTATGCATGGCAGAAGATCTCTTGCATGCCGTCAATGCTGTAAGCTTCATGACAGGAGCAAGCCAATCACTTGAGTGCACTCTGTGTACTGAGGTCATGAATCTCTGTTTTGTTTTGCTTGTTGCTAGAGCATGCAGCTGTTGTGACTCAGCATCCGTTATTGACATCAAATACTTCATGCAACACCATCCACTGTTTATGAAACAGCAACCATTGTTTAACTGGATGCCAAAAATGCTGCACTGTGCCTGACCTAATGTCAGTAAGAGCGATTGTCTCAGGGGCAGACATACTCTTTGCACTGAAAATTTGGGTGTCGTACGGCGAATAAGCCGATCATGCGACTTTTGGAAACGCTTGCATAGCACGTGGTGCAGTGTTGTTCCGCGGTATACTTTGGCCATACTGCGGCACCGCGACCGCGCAGTTATCGGTGTACGCGGTATTACGGTATGCCGCGGATAGAAATACTTGCCTGCTGAACTTGAAAGTGGTGTCAATCGACTCGTCTTGAAGAGCACAGTCCGAATCCGTTTTCAAAATGCAAAACCATCAATCCAGCTCCAGCCGAGAGAAAAAGTTTGATTCATTGCAACAAAACTTCAAAGTCTACATACATGTGTAATGCCCATGTCAGTTGCTGCACATGGCCAAGTGGTCCAACCTATTGTTTCTAGCTAGCCTCTGGGTCAACCTCATCTTCAAACAACAAATTCAAATCAAATGCAGGCATGCCAACAAACAAATCTGCCAGTTTGCACCTTCTTGTGCCAGAGATTTGGGCAGCGTACTCAGCATCATCTTCTTCATCATCACGGACTTGCGCACTGTAGCTAGCAACCATGTCTTCAACTTGCTGTGCTTCCAACACCAGGTCCTCTGCTCCATCCAAAGACTGCAGCTCTGTCTGCTTGGCAGCTTCTACCAGCTATACATTTCTGACTTGACCCGTCTGGTCTTTTTGACGCCCTGACTGCTCTGATCAGTGGCTTGATGATCAGGCTCCTAGGAGCGTCAGGCTGTGCATCAATGTCAATCACGTCTACAGCAGCGTCGCTAGCTTCTGCAGCTGACATGGTTAAGGTGCGTCAGCTGCAGCGGTAGTGCAACCCGGAATGGTGTCTGCAGTCTGTTATTCAAGCGATAGGTCAATAGTAAAACCCCTAGTCAAAATAGCGATAAATGGACCCCCTTGACGCGTACCGTTACCGCTAACCGTCTAACCGCGCATACCGCGCACCGCGGTCACCGCGGAACATCACTGACGTGGTGTCTACTGTAACTACTGTCGATCGCAACAAGAAGTTCTCTGCCCTTGTTGTTTTGCGTCGGCGTTGCGCTGCGACATACTCCAGCGCTGACTCGCCAGGACCAGTCTGCAAGAGCAGACTTGTCAGGCAATGTCCATAGATTGTAGTGTTTGATTCGTGAAGCAGAGAACTCAAAACCCGTGAGGAGATCTCAGGATCTAGATCTGGTGACGGTGTAACCGCCGTGGTTCGTGGTGAGCGCAGGACATTGCTTCGAGCTGAAGTTTCTCATTTGTCTTTCTGCCGTAGTAGGCACATGAGCGAAAGTTTCCCCGCCAGTCAGACAGCTCAAATAGCGTGTCTTGCAGTGACCGACAAACCTAGAAAGTGGCCAAAACTCTCTCTCTGCTGCAACAAGCGACTGCACTTTCATCAAAGTGAGCGATGTCAACTGACCGTAGTCTGCATTTTGAGAGTGCAAGTGCTTCGTTGATGCAGCTAACAAAACAGCTGCAACAGGAGGAAGCCAAAGTACTGCAGGTATGCATATTGCATGAAATGTTCGACACCTGTGTTGCATACCACAGAGTCTTGCGAGGATGCTGTTGTGCACAATAGCATTCAAAATGCTGAGCACTGTTCCGCAACATGCAGAGTTCAGGCCGAACCTTTGCTGTGCAGGCACAAGCAGCAGTAGATAAGAGGGCCGAAGAGCTAGATCAGCAGGCTAAAGCTTTGGCACAGGAGAAGCAGAAAATGTCAGCTGTTGGGGTAGCAGACAATGATGTGTTAGATCTCAATGTGGGCGGTGTGTCACTTTCTGTCAAACGAGCAACGCTCACTCAGGTGAGTTGGCCAACAACATCAACACAATAGAACCTCTTCTGTATAGGATCTACATCCATGGTCCTGTGCCTCTGCACTTGCAAGCAGTCGGTACCAGCAACGTTATTTGCACAATCCTTGCATCAGCTGGCAATGCACATTATCAATTGCACATTGTCAGCCTGACATGGTGTCCATAGTTGCACTGGTTCATGTAAAAAGCTGTCACCGGTGTACATAAGCTGCAAGCCTGCATTAGCCAGCCTCTGGACTCTGCAGCACACACACAAGAGCAACACAAACAAGCAGTGCAGTTGGCTTAGTGTATTCCGTCCATGTGCAGGTGGAGGGCTCGCATCTGGCTTCTATGTTCAGTGGACGCTGGGAACACTGCCTAGACCATGATTCAAATGGCAGAATATTTCTAGACTTTGACCCTTACAGCTTTCAACAGATCCTGACAATGTTGCGGTGCCGTCCCTTTGACCTAGCAAATAGTGTGGCGCCTCCTGAAGCCATCATCACGCCTGACAAGCTACACGCCTACAAGTGCCTTGTCGACTATCTTGGACTGGAGGGGTTATGTGGAGCTGCAGACAAATCTTCCAATTTGCCATCAGATGCATGCCAGCTGACATATGTTAGCGACGATGCTATTGTCACCCAAAGCATGGCCAAAGGGCAATGGGTACCATGTGTCACATCTATCAGATCGTAAGATGTTACGCAGTTGCAAATGCTGGTCCTCGCATGTCAGCAGAGCAAGTATATTACATCAAGCTGGAGAACTCACTTAAATACAGGTTTGTGGGCATTGCCAAGGACACCCCAGCCGATGGTTGTGACCCAAGTCAAAGTGCTTTTGGTTGGAGTTCAAACACAGTCTGGGCTGCAGGGGTTGCAAAGCGTGGTGGCGTTCGCGGGCCACGTTGCGCAGCCTGATTCTTCAGGTTGACATGAGTACTAGCTGCCTTGCTTACGTTGACTTGGACAGCACTGATTGTGCATCAAATGGGAAGCCCCAGGGATGGATGATGCCATTCCCGGGGCTTGCAGAAAATGTGCAGCAACTCTTCTCATTTCAGATAATGCTTAGCCCTGACAGCAGGTCAAAGGTACTGCCTGTCACTGACATAGACAAGGAGCTCTTTGCTGACAAATCAGACTTTGTCGTGGTTTGAGCGTCTCACACTCTTCAGCTGACTTCAACCAGGACTATAGGTTTGCCAATACAACCAGGACATCCTTGCAGAATGTCAACGTTGACAGTTCTTTAGCTGGTAGGAATCAGACTTGCTGAACATGCTGAGGACACTATTGCAAGACAGGAGGCACAGATGTTCAAGAGCATTTCTTCTCGTTGTCCCACTGCATCATGCTTTGTGTGTTCACTACTGTTGTAGCTGGTCAGTGAAATTGTACTGTTTGTCACACAACTGGTGTGCCTGATCTGCATTCAAGTGCGTGTGGTTGCCATCATTTGCAAAATTTCAAGTACAGCAAAACGACTTGTGCATATCTATCTGCTCAAATACATTTACTGTGCACATGCCCTGGATTGCTTTGTGGCTACCAGCTACTATTGCACAGGTCTACTCATGAGAAAGGCTGGCAGCAAGGGTGGCAGCATGCGCTTGCAGCAGGGCAGATGTTTGCTCTGCCACAGCTCGGGCCTGAGCTGCTTGCACCCAATCCTGCACCAGTGACGCTGCTTCTGTGCCCTGCAGCAAAAGTTTGTGTGATTAATGCAAACCGTGGTTTGATGTTGAAAGAGTATCACGGGCAAAGAGCAACATACTGCACTTTCATGGTTTCCACATCCATAGTAGTATACGTATACGTACCAGCGTCAAAACGTATAGACTGTGTGTAGAAACATTTTGCCTGGAAATTAAACGACCTATTGAGGCAGCATGACTATTTTGCGTCTTGCTGGCCTGTGTGGTTAAGCAAAAGTCAACTTTGTGCATTGTGCCAACAGCAAGCGTACAATAACATGCAGCTGCAGCCAGGGAATTAATGCATGCACAGTCACAGCAGGTTGGACACCAGTCAATCACCTGAACCACTTTTTGTAGCTGGGATGCAGCCGCAGACAGCTGGCCGCTGACCAAGCAGGCCTCAGCTTGCGCCAGCTTCGTCTCCAGACCTCCCTCCCCCAGCGCAGCACTCCCAGGTCTGCTGGGACCCTCCCTTATCTGTAGCAAACACAACAGGAGTTTTGGCAATGCTGTGTACTCTGTGTACGCTGGCTGACTTGGGTTGCCAGTAGTAAATGAATTATAGACAAAAGCCGCTGATGATTGAGATGACAAAGACATTGATGATCAAACCTGTGCTGTGACAATGAGCACAGGGCACAAGCTTGATCACATAACATGCATCAACTGGGGAAATGCATCATACGGCACCTTGAGGGCAGATGCAAGGCTGGCAACAGCAATGGAGAGGGGTCCCCCCTGACCCTGGGGGATGGCTGCGAGCTGGCGGGTCACCCGGCTCACCCCCGACCATCTGTCCACCAGCTGTGCTCTTGTGGGAATTCCCTGCCAAAGCAGCATGACAGCTGTTGAATACATGAAAGCGCATTGAGGTATTCATGCCATGACGCAGTACTGCACTTGACAGACAGATTATGTTGACAATATAAATATTCAAAGCAAGTTCAGGTGTGCACAGTTTTCACAAGACGCACTGTGTTGTAGCAGTGTTGGTCAATGAATCAACCAATCATTCAATCAAACAAACATGTACAGCCATGTGGCTTCAGGCTGTGTGAACGCGGCTTGACAGATCATTCTGATGCTGTCAGACAGGAATCCAGCTTTAAAAGCCATCTGACATGTTGCATTGTGAGACTGTAAAAGCTGCTTCTGCAGAAAGGAAATAAAAATCCTGAAAGATGACATGGCAGTCTGCAGCAGACAAAACTTCTGACAGCCGCTGGATTTGCTGATTTCACAGGTTCACAGCATTGCAGCACCAGCACCAGAGATCTTTGCCAAAAAGGCTATGTTGCCAGGTGCATGCAGAGCCAGCCTGTCATCAAAACAGGTGTGTGGCTAGCAACATTTATCATAACCATCATTCTGATGGCATTAACAATATCAATTGTAATCAGAGTGATGGTGATGATCAAGCATGCTAGTCACACACCTGTTGCCCTGACAAGCTGGCCCTCGCAGTTTGTCATCATCGTTACTGTTATTACTGTTGCTGTCACTATGACTGTTTATGTTGTTGTTGGTGTCACTGTTGCTATCACAACTGCGGCTGTTGCTGTTGTTGATGAAGTCGTCGTCGTCGTCATTGTTACTGTTGTTCTTGACAGCTTGTGTGAATGGTGTACTGACCTGCAGGGCTGTTTGCTGTTGGAAAGAGAGCACGGCCATCTGCACCAGGGGATCTCCTTGGCAGCCATATGCAAGATACTCCAGCTCTGACTCAAACGGTGCACCCTGAACACAGCAAGACTGTATGCAGCACCATATTGTGATACATGACTGTATGTACATGACAAGGCACACATCTATATCTACATGATACAACATGTCTTTTTTCGAATTCTGTATGTGTTGATGTATGAAACTCTTGTGTGACACTAAGTCTGTTTGCAAATGTCCTGAACACAGCAGAACACTGAACATGATGTCAGGTTGTTGTTGACTGCATGTGATTACCTGCAAGAATGGCGCTGTCAACTCAGACGATGCATGAAGTGCATTGGCACTTGGCTGCCAGCTGAGGCAATCGCGTGCATTGACAGCACATGCAGTTTGTTGCTTTCTGCACACTAGCCATGCAGACAGCGTGCAGTGCATTGGCAACCAAGCACAGACAGTCAATGCAGTTCTTGGTGCATTCACTGCATGTGCCAATCTAAAAGCATGCAGTGCATTGGTGACGAAGCAAAAACAAGGAACGTACTTAACTGGTCTCTGCCAAGAGCACTTTGAGAAGTGCTTGCTGAGCACAACACCGGTGTCTGCAGCTTGGTGCACCTATACCAATAGCCACAGCAGTGACAACAGAAGTGATCCATGCACAAGTGCGCACCTTATCCAGGGCACTCTGCAGTGCGAAGGCTCCCACGGACAGCTTGTGGGCGGTGTGACTGATTTCTTGTTCATTTCCTCGGAACTGCAGCAGCCCTTCCAAGCTCCTCAGCTTCTTCCGGATCTGCATCACACCATGCCATGTATGGATGTGTCATACTACTTTCTAGTCATGTTTTATCAAGACCTGGAAGGCCTGATCCACCTTAGGTATAGGATTTTTCCTTTCCCTTTGGGCTATGGCCTGTGGTCATAGCTCCGGGCTGCCGCCTTAGGAGGCTCCCGTTATGATTGCTGAAAAGCGTAAACTTTTCTTTTTCATTTCTTTCAAGACCCAGAGAAAGCTTTGTTTCTGGTGTAAATAACATGTTGCCAATCCCTTGAGATTGAGATAAAGGCGAGCCTGTGTCTGTTTCTGGAGACTTATAGCAACAATACTGAACTCAGCAACGCTACAAGGCTCAATGCACATTGCAGCTACCATTCCAGACTGTTCTGCTTCCAGACAAATCTGCATCAGACCATCTGAGAACTGCTGCCTTGGCTAACCCTGATGGGTGCTTTAGGGCCCAAGCACAGGTACACACACACAGGCTGACAGACAGACAAAGACAGTCGGACAGACATACACAATTGGACAGGACAGAGAGGTAAACGCTGACAGACAGATGTAGATGCATACATACATGCATGCATGCTTACTGACACACAAGAGTATATACAGACAGACAGACGGCAACAAACAGAGTCAACGCCTGCTGCCTAATCCAAGTCACGTGCTGTGACACATGATTGCAAAGCAATGACATGTATTCAGAATGAAATGGGTTGACTTCTGCATGAAGAACAATGACATGATCACCAGTTGGTCACTCCTTGCATTGCAGGCATTTTTGGGCACTCTACCTCATCAGCAGCGGCTTTAGCCAACGAGCCCACGTGCCACATGCGCATGCACCACCACTGAACATGCACACTCACACATGTCATTATGATCAGGCCTTACCTCTCACAATGCAGACATCCTCTGCCGTTTTCGTTGTACCAGCTCCTCAGCAGCAATTGCAGCCAACTACAACTACATGCGCAAGCCTTCCCACTAAACACGGGCACTACACTTGTGACGAAGCCTCACCTCTCGTAAGGCAGACATCCTCTGCCGTCGTTCCTGGACCAGCTCTTCGGCAGCAGCTCTGGCCAAGACTTGGCGCTGCCGCTGCAGCTCAGCCTGCTTCCTGCGGTGGTGCCTCTGGTTCTGCTGATGCAGGCTCTCTGCAAAGGCATCTATGTTCTCCTCTGCAGCATCCAGGATGTAGTCTGCCCTGGCTGCTTCTGCGTCTACCAACCCCTCCAGCCTGTCCACCTCAGCCTGCAAAGTACAGAGTAGCAGTGACATCCAGACGGTCAGGTTGTGGTGCGAAGTCTGTGCAAAGGTGTCCAACTTGTTCTCTGCAGCATTTAGTAGTCTACCCTGGTTGCTTCTACTTGCACACCCTCTCAGCCTGTCAATCTCAGCTTGATAAGTGCTGGCAGGGCTGGAACAGGACTGAGCATTTATGTGCTTTTGTGGCATATATATTGCGTGTTCTGTGACCCTTGTAAATATGACATGACAGCCTTGAAATAGCAAAACTACCTGTTGACATTGCTCTGCTTGCCATTGCATATACTGGCATTGTGTGTGACTGTGCTGCTGTATGGCACGTAAATGCATTTTCTTCAGGGTTACAAGTGACTGGTGCCAAGAACCATCAATGCTACAACATGTGTCTTTGTAAATTACTGACCATGTTGTTAAATTACATGCATGGTTTTCTTAATATGTTGTAAAGACATTGAACAAATTACAAAACAAAATTAACAAACAAAACAAATTTGTACTATATTACTTATTAATTTTCTGCTGATACGTCAAATATGTTCCTATTCCATGCCATATAGCAGCAGCGTACCTGATGGAACTGCTCGGCTTGCTGCAACACTGAATAGAGCAGGTGTGAGTCCTGCTCGGCTTGGCGGTGCCTGTACTTGAACTCAGCCCAGTCATCTTTAGAGCCCTGACCCGCCTCTATAGCCTGCAAATCCACACAACAGACTCTGTGTATCGTTCAGAGAAGATGTCTGCTGAACAGTAGGAAAGCCTTCACAATCTGGCCAAGTCTGCTTGCTTTGTTTCTGGGGACTGTGTTGTAGACAAGAAAAGGGGTTGTTTGAGTCTGACCCTTTCTGTTGTAGCAGCATTGTCTCAGCACTTGGCTTTTGAGTTGTTTGTTGGTAGGGAATGAGAAATGGGGATCTGCCAAGCCACAGCTGTTGTCTCATCCAAACTTCTGCATCACCCACCAACACCCAACTCAACAGCAAACTGCTGAGATTACCTTACTGACACAAGCAGCACCAGCCAGGTTGATCTTGACAGAAAACATTTGCTGCAGATATGAAACACCATGAAACACCCCCAAAAGTCAAGACTTGCTTCGCATTTGCGTGCTGCATGCTATGACATGTGTCATTATCCAACTGGTACATTGCTACCTTTCTGATGAGAGCAGCACCAGACAGGTTTGGGTCAACCATAATGTGTTTCCTGGCGTCTTTGTAATTGCATTATGCATCACTCTCAGCATTCAACATTTGCTTCCTCACATTCAAGTGTTACCTTCCTGACCAGGACTGTTCGGAACAATGTTGTCTTGTCTGATTTTCACATGTTGAAGTGTTGAAACATTACATTCATGACGCTCAAAACAAGCCTGTCTGGGAGGGAGCTGACTTGCATCACATGAACCTGATGCATGTCGACTAAAACCGCATATTGATTATTTATATTTATTATAAAGACTATTGTTGTTATTATTATTACTATTATTTATTATTTGTTACCTTTCTGACAAGAGCAGCCCCAGATAGGTCCTGGTCGACCCCCAAGATGGGTCTGCTGGGAAGATCTGCTGCAGGGCCATGTGACTCAGTCAGCTTCTGAACCGCTTGGACAGCTGCCTGCTGAGCTTCCTCAGGACTGGCCTGCTGCTCTACCTCTTCTTCTAGCTCCTCATCCTTCACCTTGTTGGTCTTGTCCTGCAGCCATGACTCACTGATTTTAGGGTCTAGTTTTAAGTCTACAGATATGAGGGTTTGGGTCTAGGTTCAAGTCTACTGAGTTGAGGCTTTAGAGTCTAGGTCTATTGAGTTTGTGACACAGTCAGCATGTGCAAAGCTTGGCTAGTTGCATTGTTTGGCTCCTTGGGCTGCTTCTTTACCTCTTCTTCCTTTCTATGAATCTGTGATACAGTCAGCATTTGAGTTGCTTGGCCACTTGCATTTTTTGGATTTTCTTAGGGCTGGGCTGCTTGCTACACTCCCTCTTCTTCTAGCATTTGTTCTCGAGCTTGTTGTTGCTATGCTGAGATGGTGATGGCACCATTGTTCAAAAGCGACAGGTTGACGCCACAGCTGTAAGCCAGTTTTGGTCAGAGCCCATACAGAGGCCAACAAGCAGGGCAAACCAGAAACGAGCCCCTGCTTCTGCTGTGTATGCTTTTCTGCTGCTCTGCATATCTTTGTCTGTCTCTGCCTACATGCATATATGCTCTTGATCTTCAGCGGCACAGGCATTGCGCCATCAAAGATCAGTAACCACAAACGCATGTAGGCACAGACAGACGAGGACAGACAGGGAAGAAGAGTAGACTACACCACAAGGTCGCTCACTGACTGCATGCTCCAATTTGTGTCAGCACAGACAGACACTTCCTGAAGAAGCAGATGATGGCAGTGTAAAAGTAGCTCAGGCTGCCTGTACACTGCACAGTGCCAGACACATATAGGCACAGACAGACATTTCACTAAGGAGCCAAACAGCATGCATGGCATAGGTAGCCAAGGCTGCCTGCATTGCTTACAGCCAACAATGACCACAGCTGTATGCAGAACACAGACAGACAACACATGAACTAGAAGAAGAAGAAGAAATACGCATACGAACATAAACAAGGCTAATTATATGACTCACAGCCAGCATGATCACAGACACATGCAGGCACAGACAGACACTATGCAGAGAAGGTGTTGATTAGCACACGAAAGTGATGCATCACTCACTGCCAGCATGCATCACTGCCTGCATCACTTGCTCCCAGCACAGTCACAGAGGCACATCATCATGGACAGATAAGCAGAGTGCACACGCCAGCAGCCGAGGCCGCCTGTATCGCTATCCGCTCACTGCTAGCACGAACATACAGGCACGAAGAAGTCTTGGACAGACAGTGTGCAAAGAAGAGGAGGAAGGGCGCACATGGAAGCAGCCGAGGCCGCCTGTCATGCTAATCACTCACTGCCAGCACAATCATAGAATCACACTGTCTCAGACAGACAGCGTGCAAAGAAGAGGAGGAAGAGCGCACGTGAAAGTAGCCGAGGCCGCCTGTATCGCTCATGGACTGCTTGACCACATGCATGGCCTCATCCATGGCTTTGCGCCCCTTCTTCTTGCTCTTCGTGGCCACATCTGCAGCACAACAAGAGGCAAAGGTGAAACCAGGCTAGGAATGGTTACACACAAGGCAAACTGCCCTACTGGTCAAAGCATGACACAACCTCATCAAAACTGCCATTGTATCTTTACCAATATATATACCTCTATAAGTTTCCAGCCATGCAGACTGAAACTGGAATCTATGCTAGAGCATAAGACATAGTGTGATATTGTGACCCAGATTATAGACAGTAGGGTAACATTATACCAGCATAATTTAGAGATCACTATAAATAAGAGGAACTCAATGTGCTGAGGCACCACATGTGTATCCCAGGCTTGTATGTAGGCTCAGCCAGGGTGAACGAAACATGTGTGGTGCAAATCTACATGCATACATCATGCAGAAGCATCACCTTCTGCAGCAGCTGCTGTGTCCTGTGCAGCAGCCTTGGCATCGTCCTTGACAGAGGCTGCTTTGTCGCCGGTCTTCTCTATGGCCCCCTGCATAGAGCCCTTGGCAGCTTCTGCCTGCTTGCCAGCTTTCTGCTTGCTGTCATCCACAGCAGACTCAGCATCATCTTTGACAGACTCTGCTTTGTCCTTGACAGACTGCGCCTGCTTGCCAGCTTTCTGCTTAGTGTCGTCCACAGCAGACTTGGCATTGTCTCTGACAGACTCTGCCTTGTCGCCAGCTTGCTGTGCAGTGTCCTTGGCAGTGCGTTTGACTGAGCCTGCTTGCTCCTCTGCTGCCTGCTTGCCGTCCTGTAGAGCAGACTCAGCACTGTCTTTTACACCCCTTGCTTTGCCCTTGAGAGACTCTGCCTGATGCCCTGCTTTCTGCCTGCCGTCACTGACAGCTGCCTTGACGTTGTCTTTCACTGACTCTGCCTTGTCACCTGCTGCCTGCATGCCTTGCTTGGCTGACTCTGCAAGGGTTTCTGCCTGCTTGCCTGCTTTCTGCTTGCTGTCTTTGGCAACAGACTTGGCAGAGTCTTGTGCTGACTGACCTTTCTCCTCTGCTTTCTGTGCCGACTGCTTTACGTAGTCTTTCAGAGAGTCTGCATGCTTCTGAGCTGTGTCTGCATTGTCCTTGATGCTGTCTTTTACAGACTCAGCCTGCTGATCAGCTTTCTGCTCGCCATCCTTGAGAGCAGACTCAGCACCGTCCTTTGCAGCCTCTGCTTTGTCTGCAGCTTTCTGCTTGCGGTCCTTGAGAGCAGACTCTGCACTGTCTTTTGCGGCCTCTGCTTTGTCTGCAGCTTTCTGCTTGCCATCCTTGACAGCAGACTTGGCGCTGTCTTTGACTGCCTCTGCTTTGTCTCCAGCTTTCTGGGCTGTGTCTTGCACAGCAGATTTGGCATCATCTTTCAAAGACTCTGCCTTGTCGCCTGCTTTATCCACGCCCTCTTGCACAGACTCTTTGACGGATTGCGCTTGCTTGCCAGCTTCTTGCTTGCTGTCTTTGACAGCAGCCTTGGCGCTGTCTGTGACTGACTCCGCCTTGTCTCCAGCCTTCTGAGCAATGCCTTGCACAGCAGACTCAGCACTGTCTTTGCTAGACTCTGCCTTGTCGCCTGCTTTGTCTGCGCTGCCTAGGACAGAAGCCTTCAGAGCCTCTGCTTTCTCCCTAGCCTTCTGTGCTGTGTCCTTGACAGCTGCCTTTGCAGTGTCCCAGACAGACTCTGCCTTACCACCTGCTGCCTGAGCACTGCCCTTGACAGAGTCCTGAACAGACCGTGCTGAGTCTGTGACCTTCTGCTTGCCATCCTGGGCTGCGGACTTAGCATCATCTGCAAGAGACTCTGCCTTGTCCTTACTGGACGCGGCTTTCTGCTCTGCTTCCTGCCTTGCGCTGCTAACAGATGACTCAGCATCATCCTTGGCAGACTCTGCCGTGTCGCCTGCCTGCTTTGCACTGCCAAGCACAGACTGCTTCACAGATGCTGCACTGTCCTTTGCGCTGTCCAGCAGAGACCCTGCCTTGCTGCGTGCTGCCTGCAGAGCTTGCTTGGCAGAGTCTGTCACAGACTCTGCTTGCTCTCCAGCTTTCTGCTTGCCGTCGCTGGCAACAGACTTGGCGTCATCTTTGGCAGCATCTGCTTTGTGGCCTGCCGACCGCACGCTGCCCTTCGCAGACTGTGTCACAGACTCAGCCTTGTCACCTGCCTCTTCAGTACCTTGCTGTGCGCTGTCCTTCGCAGACTGTGTCAGCGACTTGGCCTTGTCCCATACTTCTTCAGCACCATGCTTTGCGCTGTCCTTGAGGGATTCTGCTTTGTCCCTGACAGTCCCCGTGCCTTGCTTGACGCTGTCCCCAACAGAACTGGCCTTGTCTTTAGCAACCTGTGCACCTTGCTGTGCACTCTGTCTGACAGAGCCTGCTTGCTGACTAGCCTTGTCTGCTGTGTCTTGTGCTGCAGACTTGGCATCATCCTTGACAGACCTGGCCTGCTGCTGCAAGTCGTTCGAGTTCATCTCATCAGCAGTGTGAGACTTCTTCAGCTGATCTGTCCGGGCCGGGGCAGGGGTGGGTGACCCCCCCAAAGCTTCCTGCAAGCACACACATAATCATCTCAAACATTATTGATGGAAAAGTTCATCCAAACGGTGAGCCTGATTGTGTTGGCTGCACTCAAGCTTTGGCACATGTCTGTCTGTGCTGTTGTGTGGCCAGATGTAGAGACCCCTGCTAAAGCCCTCTGAGGCAAACACCAGACAGCGTGTGTCGGTGCCTGCCAGCATGCATACATGACTGCGGATTAGAACTTTGTTTCAGTCAGAGAGGCCGTAGCTTCTCATCAGGTATTGTTGCACTTGTGGCTGCCATGTGCTAAATAACAAGGCTCTGTTACTGTATGGCAG
>JAABUP010008071.1_pt1 | contig 13622 bp, 10 predicted proteins | sample 5559201 | NCBI WGS metagenome assembly JAABUP01 (sample SAMN10711887, study PRJNA513373) | rock metagenome | isolation source: Antarctica rocks | place: Antarctica | reverse complement strand
TAAGAAGCGTATATTAGAGGAGGTAGAAGAGTCTAGGGGAGAGGCTAAGGTAAAGGTAGAAGAAACGGAGGAAGACCTCGAATTTACACCGGTAAATACGAAGCCGACGTTCCTTCCTAGGATAATAATACTTTCTAAGGAGGATACCTTAAATATTACCTTAGATTTACTAATTATAGTTAAGTCGATATCGGGGATAACCTACTAGGTTACCTCTAGGCATAACCCTAATACTAATAGTCGAAACTTTTAGGACTTAATAAAAGGGAAGCTTAGTAAGTAGTAGAAAGAATATATACCTAAGGAATCCTACGGTATATTTTTAGAAGATAATATAACTAACCTAACCTTAGCGGGGGCCCTATAGCCTAAGATAATCGATCGGACTAGAAACCTAAGGACCTACGCCTTAACACTAAGTAAAAAGAATATTAAGAAGAAAGATTATTTAGACTATCTCGAAATCCTCTAGTAAAATCTATTATTCTTATAGTTAAAGGCTAAGGTAGATAAAGCTAGCGCTACGCATCTAAACCCGCTTATAGTAACCGATATATCGCTTTAATTATATTAAGGCGATACTAAGTATATAATATCTATAGAACAGTACCTAAGTCTAATAGAGAGTTAGGAAAAGCTCCTTAGCTAATATTTAGAGGTAATAAGAAGGGAGTTAGTAACCCTAGCTATACCGATCTTAAAATTAGCATAATCTACCTCTAAGGACCGTACTAAATTATATATATTAGTAGTATATATCCTCGACGTACTAATAGAATACTAGCCCTAGGAAACTATCGCACCTAGGGACCTAGATATTATACTAGTAGATAAGGAGGAAGGGGAATCTACTAGAAACTAAATCGGGGTAGTCTCGGATAGTAAGGCTACCGAAGGTAAAGAAGATACTAAACCTAGGGATAGCCTAGGACCTTTAACCCTAGGTCTAGTATTACTACCTATCGTCTTAATTAACGTAACCTTAGATCCGCACCTTTATAAATATTAGAATTATAATCCTAGCTACTATACTCGAGTAGAAGTAGAGGCGTCGGAGAAAGCTAAGGTTACTTATAAATAAAAAATTACTAAGGACGAAAAGGCGAACCTAAGGCTTAAATATTCGATATAATACCTAGAAGAGATACGTTAAGGAGTCTACGATAAGACTATCGAACGCCTACGTAAGGAAGTATACGAATCTAAATTAAAGAAAGCTAAGGGGGCGTACCGAAACGAAGTCTATACGGAGATTCGAAAGGAATTAGAGCCCGAGGTTAGGGCTATAATATTCGAAAAGTTAAGAGGTTAGGATTTAGAGGAACCTAGGAGCTAGGGTCTATTAAACGTTATAATCGGTCCTCGATACGCTTTCCCTAGGTCTATAAAATTGCATATCTACTAAAAGTTAACCGTCGACCCAGCGATTATTACTAGACTTAAATTCATCCTATATTACTACAGTATACACCTCTATAAAATTAGCTTAGAAGGACCTAGGTTAGATCTCGCTAGGGACTCGCTAGAATAAACCGTGGTGGGTGTAGAGCTGAGAAGTGGCTACCACCTAGGGCCTAGGCCTTACTAGCTCTAATGGAGACTAGCTCTTTAGCATACATAGATTTTCTCGTAGCAAAATAATCGAATATCCTTGCAACCACCTACATGACCTCTCTCAGCGGCCGTCCGTTAGATTTCCATTACACGCGCTTGTTGTCCTGCTAGCCCTGCTACGCCAAAGGCAGTCCGTTTGGCTGGCCTGACCGCCTGGTCTATCCAACGATCAGAAAGCGAAGTGCTAGCTCCCCTCTATCAGCTTGCTTCATGGCTCTGATTCCGTCTTCTCCGAGCTCGCGACATTACCCGTATACTTTTCAAACACTCGCGACTCCAAGTCATTGTTTTGTCCCTCTGTATGCTTCGCTTGTCTACGGAAGTAGATTCTCTTGACCCATTTCCATGCTTCGACACCACCAAAGAACAAGATGCCCTCGATGAAGACTACACCCCATTCCCAGCTGATCCCTTCGTGCTTGAAAATGACACGGTTGATGACTGGGATGTAGAGAGTGGGGAAAATCGTGATAAACCCAGCGATAACGGCCCAGAAAAGGAATTGATTCTGCCAGACATCGTACATCCACTGCGTCAAATACCTGCTGCTCTCAGGCTGCATGCGGAAGAAAGAGCGGCGCATGCTAACCGTTTGCCACGCCAAAAGAAGGGCAAACCATGTCAGGCAGACGAACGTTGTAGCGCGAGCGCGGAATACAGCGTCGCATTCCTCGCTATAGCTGTCGTTACATTCGGAGCCAAGATTCCCGTCACCGAAGGCAAAAAGCACGATTGAGAAGGACGTCAGGCAAAGGGTAGCCATCCAGAAGCCGTAAATTAGCATGTCGAGCATGACCTCTCTTGTAAAGACTCCTTGCTTTAGGGATTGAGGTGGGCGGGTCATGATCTCCGGTGCGGCCCTTTCGACTCCAAGGCCCATGTCTGGCATGCTGGACGTGATCATGATGATCCACAGGATTTCAACAGGGGTAACTGGGAAGACGGAAAGCCCTGATGAGTCCTTAAAGGCAAGGCCGATGAGGAGGGTACAGGCCAAAGCAATATTCTCTGCGAGGAGATGCAGCACAAACTTCTGAATGTTGTCAAACATGCGACGTCCTTCTTCGACGGCATTCAGGATGGAGGCAAAGTTATCGTCACTCAAGACAATGTCTGAGGCGTCTTTGGCGACGTCTGAACCTGCTTGACCCATGGCAATACCAACATCGGCCCGCTTCAGAGATGGGGAATCATTCACTCCGTCTCCTGTCATAGCAGCGAAGTATTTACGCCGATGCAGCGCCTCGATCATACGCACTTTAGTATTCGGAGAGCAGCGTGCAATGACCAGCGGCAGGACAGGAAGCTCATCTATTTTCTCGTCAGTGAGTTTGTCGAATTGACTGGCCGTCATCACCATCGCATCTGCTACGTCTTTTGCGATGGCGCCCGAGTTCGATGGAAGGATGCCCACTTGGATTGCGATGGCTCGTGCGGTGCCAGGGTGATCCCCAGTAAGCATGTGGACAGATATGCCGGCTTGATGGCACTCTTTGACAGCACCAGCAGACTCAATTCGAGGGGGGTCATACAGACCAATCAAACCCTGGAAGATCAAGCCAGCCTCGACTTCCTCACGATTGTATTCGGGATCAGACCCAGTGGTCCCTGAGATCTCCTTGGTAGCAAATGCGAGCACGCGCAGACCTTGAGCGGCGAGGGCCTCCATATTTTCGAGAATACGATTGCAAATGCTTTCGGTCATTTCAGTGGGATTAGATCCTTCTTCCCATTGTACTAGATCACAGGAATCGATGACTCTCTCTACAGCACCCTTGGTGAAGACAAATTTCTTGTCCAAGCCCGTGCGAGAGAAAATGACTGACATCTTCTTCACATCCGAATCGAAAGGATATTCGGCGACTTGCCCCCACGATTGCTCCTTTACAAGACGCTCGCGATTCCAGTCAAACCGTGATGCAAAGACCTGAATCGCGATTTCGGTGGGATCTCCGCGGGCCACCCAACCATCTTGGCTTTTGTGAACGTGGGCGAGATTAGCAAGAGAAGCCCCATTAAGAAAGCTTTCCAGGAGAGGGTTTTCTCTCATAAGCTCTCGATAAGATGTCCCGCTTCCTTCCTTTTCGACGACCTCACTCTTCACCTCAATATTGCTCGGAGGAGAAGGATCATGCGACAGAGTACCCACAGTAGGGTCGAAGGGATCTGTCAAAGCACCGACTGAGTACGTTCCTTTCGCCGGTATCCAAGCTCTTTTCGCTACCATTTTTCCTTGTGTCAGCGTGCCAGTCTTATCGGAGCAGATGTCTATAGTTGTCGTCAGTAAGAGCATTGAGATTACGGAAGCACATACCTGTCACGGCTCCCAGGGCTTCAAGTGAATCCAGTTTTCGAACAATGACGTGCCGATGGACCATAGTCTTTGTGCCGGCCGCCATAGTGATTGTCAAAACCACGATAAGGCATGAGGGTATCATACTTAGGCCTGTTGCAACGGCGTAGATGACGACTTCTGAGTTACTGGAGAAACCGTTCGCTCCAAGCACGATGATCGCACAGACTACGGCGATACCGAAGAGGAGGATAGCGAGCTTCGAGAGTTTTCTCTGCAGGGGAGTACCGACATTGATGCCTAAGAAGTGACCGATGAAGTCACCGGCCGTCAATCCCCAAGCCTGTGCGTAGCGATGTGGTCTCGCAGAGCCATCTTCTCTGCGCTTCACTGGGCGTGTCTTTTTCCCTGTTGCGCGTAAAGCAAGAGCGATGGAGCCAATTTCGGTCTTCATGCCCGTTGCGAAAACAATCCCGCGAGCCCGACCTTTGGAGACTGTTGAAGAGCTGAATGCAATGTTGAGACGGTCCCCGACACCAGTTTCTACATCAAATATACTCTCGGCGTTCTTTAGGACGGGGAGTGACTCCCCCGTTAGCAGTGCCTCGTCTGTCTCGAAATTGACTGCCTCAAGAAGTCTCGTATGGGATTAGTGTAGTTCGAGATGAGTTGGTAAGCAGCTCACCTGATATCTGCGGGCACAGTGTCTCCAGTCTTCAGTTCCACCATATCTCCAGGCACAATCTCAGCAGTGGGGACAACTTCAGTTTTCCCGTCCCGCACCGCAGCTGCTGTCGGGGAGCTCAAGGATCTCAGTGAACTCATGGTCTTCTCGGCGTTCAGCTCCTGGACGAAGCCGACGACGATGTTGAGAATGATCACAGCGGCAATGACACCCCCTTCGATGTAGGATCCAATGCCGAGGCTGACCGCCATGGCCAATATCAGGACCTGTGATGAGAAATCAGAATAGAGGGTTCATCCACGGAGGACAAGTGGTTGACCAACTAGCATCATGGCATTTGCGACTTGACGAACAAGAATCTTGAACGGTTGGACGCCAGGACCGTCGTCCAATTCGTTTCGACCATGTTTCTCGAGTCGCGATTTGGCCTCTTGAGCGGTGAGACCATCTTCAGCATTGGCCCCGAGTTCGTTCGACACAACATCGCCCGCAAGAGTATACGCGGGGAGGGGCTCTGACTTGTTGGTCTCGTCAGATGGCGGCTGGTGGCCGCTTTCGCCGCTGTCGTACTGATCCTTCATCGTCCAATTGTTCCCAACGGTAGAGAAGTAAGCTTAGGGTGTGGAACAGTCCTTGGGACATCCCTTTATACATTCATCCTCGGCATGCAGGAGTCCGCCAAGGGTGCGCAGCAATAGTAGGAAGTGTCTTCATTGCTTTCTTGGTCACTTGGCGCAAGGCATTCGATATGCTTGGCGTGAGTATACCTGCTTGGCACCCGTTCCCGCCCAATCATTTGACGTTGCCAGGAGTGGCGAAGCGCTTGGCGCCGATATTTGAACTTACAGTAACTCAGTAAGTAGGGGGTCTCGTCTCCGCGGCGCGTTCCACGCAATCATGCAAGCGCCTGATTGCTCGTTCGGGGAGTGCTTGGCCGGGGTGCGGAAGTGGTCGAGGGGCTTTGCAAGGCAAGTAGCGGAGGCGAGGTCGGGAGACCGGCTGTTGGTATTCGGTTGATATTCGGTGGGAGGACTGATAGCATGAAAGACATGGGTACCGCCATGTGCAATGATGATGATGATGATGATGATGATGATTGAGGTGAAGAAGATCGATGTTGTGATTTCAGGTCCTCCAGTCTGGTCATGCCGTCGAGGGAGAGCGTATCTTTGCATCTCCGGTCCGCCTCCTTGCAATGCGAGCCACGTTCGGAAAGCGTTGAAAAGTCTGGCCATAGTCCTCCCTTCGGCAATGCATGTTCATTGTCGACCTCTCCATGCCTCGCTCGGCAAGCATCACCAATCATGGGGTGCCGAGGTGAAGGACTTTCTCTCTGGAACGCTGCCATTGCTTCATTTCTCTTTAGAGGATTGCTGGCAGTCTCGCAAGACAGGGATGATGGAAACTGAAGACCGGCTTCCTGAGAGAATAAATAGCTAGAGATGCCATGCTCACCGGCAGAATTTCATCTGGCTACATGGTGAGAAATTCACATGATGAACCCAGATATGTGGCTAAAGCACGCCATCGCCTCTCTGGTAGCTGGGTCTAGCCCCCAGATGAGAATCTGCTTCGATTTCTGGCAAGCCTGCATTCTTCGACATGACACAACGAGCCGAGCAATGCTCAGAGGAGAGGCAGGGCAGCGTAGAGGAGCGGAATGGGGTGTCGTTGGTAGGGATAGAGCTCGCCAGGGGAGCGTTTGCGGGGCGGGAGAAAGTTCCAGGCGTGTTCTAGCGGCTTTTGCTACACAGAAAATTGTCTCACCCAGACTCTCGCCCGATTTCGACACACGACTACACGCACTCTCCTGCTCTCCATCTATCATCTATTCAACATTCTGGAGACTCAAATGATTCATAGCTACCTTGAGATCTGATTACAATCTCTCTACATGAACTGACCTTCTACCCTCCATGAGCAACAAAGACTTGTTACGGTTCCTGTCAAAGCCTGCGAAGTGAGTCCCACGTCATGCCCCAATACTTCCACTCTCGCTTCACTGCATAGGCTCTCCCTTCAAGGCACATAATTGCTAACACTCTGGAAAGGCCTAGATAACATCCCGCCACTACATTACGGTGACGTTCCACAACCTCTTTACCCAACCCATACCAGACATCCTCGTCTGCTTGACCGGCACGAGGATCCCCACATAGCCAAAATTCCTTGGTACAAGGACTTTTTTATCCCCCTCTCGGCTCGACCTCCATAACGACCCTCAAGTCGGAAAATATCACACCTGCTTGCTGCTGGCTTAAGCCAGCCTCCACTTCTTCCCACCAAGCGTGGGCCTTCTCTCCTCGGACGAACCCCGCACTGTTCGTCTGCTGGAGGTTGCGCTCACCGTCTTTGAGAGCCGGTCTCATCAGCAAGCAAGATATAATTAAACTACAGTGATCCAGAGGGGGATCGAGGTCCTTGACCCTTCCAAGCCTTAAACATCCACAATAGCGGGGCAAGGGTCACGGACCGAGTCACCGCACGGATATGGTCAATATTGATATCCCCAAAGACTACACGGCATCTCCCTCGTCTTTCAGTGGGACACCACATCTGACCATCAACCGTGATGTTACAGCCGACTTCGATTCCAGCAATGCATTTGAAGGTACGCCGACAGGGTATACACGCTATAATCACACTGACTGACCTACAATAGGGCCAGAGAAGCTCCTAGAGGTATGGTTCAGCCCATCTTCAGCCTCTCTGCCAGAGGCTACGGGCCCAGTAGGGTTGAAGACTGTGCCCTCTGAAGTATGGAAAGATATGCTTGAGTTGGTTAATTGCAAGATTCTGTCAGTGGTTGAATCCGAACATGTCGACGCCTATTTACTCTCTGAGTCGAGCATGTTCATCTTCCCTCATAAGCTCATACTGAAGACTTGTGGCACCACTACGCTCCTAAGCGGCCTTCCAAGGATTCTTGAGATTGCCGCCCTGAACGCCAAATTCCCTCACCGGGTCGCTAATCACAGACTTGGTACTGGCACTGCTGCAATTCCCTATAGAGTCTTCTACAGCCGGAAGAATTTCCTTTTTCCAGACCGTCAGCGCGGTCCTCATCGCAGCTGGAGAGACGAAGTCAGGTCACTTGACAGACTCTTTCTTGGAGGGAGCGCCTACATGATAGGCAAAATGAATGGGGAGCATTGGTATCTCTACCTCACCGAGCCTAACACCATATTGACACCGCCATCCACTCCAGAAAGACGCGAGACTGAAGTTAAACTCTTGGACCTTCCGATCTCCGAGGCTGGGCTCAAAGCATGCGATAATTACGACGATGACCAGGATGAAACGCTGGAGGTGCTTATGACTGACTTGGACCAAGCTAATGCCAAGAAATTCTACCTTGACCACGCGAGTGCGGTCGCGGAAGGTCGATACTATGAACAAGCTAATAAGGCTCGCTTGGATGCGGAGGAACACATTGGTGACATCAAAAGCCTGCCGTCTAAACCAATCAACATCAAGCCACTCAAGAATGGATGCCTCAAGACCATTGACGAAAACGTCGACGTCTTCAGCAACACGTCTTCTGATCCTGCCGATCTTGGGTCTGAGCTTCTTGACTACCCCGAGGAACTGACCACTGAAGGACATGCGCTCGGCACCGTGGTCTCCGAGGCTTCTGGCCTCGCAGATGTGTATCCTACGTCCAAATATCCCGACGCCCGCATTGACGCCTATCTCTTCACGCCTTGCGGCTTCTCCGCGAACGGTGTCATCCCAGCTCCCAATGGCCCAGAAGCCACTCACTATTTCACCGTCCACGTCACACCAGAGCCAGAATGCTCATACGCCTCTTTCGAGACGAATGTGCCCACCAAACAGACCGGACGCGAGACAGCAGATGTCATCGAGCAAGTCGTCAACATCTTCAAGCCCGGCCGATTCTCAGTGACAATGTTTGAAGGGAAAAAAACAGTCGACGATGAAGACAACACTAATGGCACTGAAGTCGAAGCGGCCGATAAGATCAAAGCACTTCAACGACAGGTGGCGAGGAAGAGTAGCCGTCTCGACCAGATCCATGGCTACCGACGTGTCGATCGTATCGTACACGACCTAGAGGGTTACGAACTCGTCTTCAAGTACTACGAGAGGCTCGACTGGGAGGGCGGTGCACCGAGATTGGGAGAGGTGGGCTTCTGACTATATGGCAGATCGCCAACCGACATCGATATGAGTGTGGCCTGCGGGACTGAGGAAAGCAGGGGATTGGGACTGGGACTCGAGCGGTGCGTGGAGGTGCCTTGTTTGGCCTAGCGATTGGGACAGTGAGCATGCGGTTCTAGAGGTGGGGGTTCTTAATTGAGCGATGGAGCTTTGCAGTGGCGGTATTTTCGGATGGCTGTCTCTCTTTAATATTCGTCTGGGTCGTAGCAGACTAATATAATTGCATCACTCCCCAAAGTTTCGTTGACAAATGCTTGGCTGCATTCCTCTCACATGATTCATACCCCTTAAATTTGCTGGATCCACATTCATACCACTTAAATCTGCTGGATCCCCAATTCGGATCTTCCCAAGCCAAGATTCAGAGACCGTTCCACATCAAAGTCATAAAACTCTCTCATCAAATGACTATCCTGGCGTTCCTACTCCCCTCGTCCTCATCCTCATCATCTCCTACCCCACACTCGCCCCGGAATCTACCATCCCCTTCACATCCTCCATTCAGACGAAGACTCTTTCGTCCCTCATCATTAACAAACGCAACAGCTTAGGAGCCATCACTGCGCACTCATCACGCTCTTCGCCGTCTTGGGGCCGAGTACACGGTTGCCTATTTGTTGGTAGCATGGATGGACCGTGTCATAGGAACTTGCAAGACGTCGGGTTTTCAGATCTTTGCAAAGTCTAGCAAGGAGACATTTCGCCCCGATGTAACTAGGTCATCTCATGGTAGCTGCGGAGGCTCCAGCAAGGGCTTGTGCGCTTCTAGTCATCGATTTCAGCTAAAGGATTCCGGAACATTTGCTGCATGATTCCGATTTCCAAACCGTAGATTTCCGCAGAGCAAAGATCTCCACTTCATCCTACAAGGCTGATCCAAGCTCACACTCGCTCACATCTCATCCTCGGCTAATGAATCACGATCGTACGCTATCAGTCTCACTAAGCATATTTTGCAATATCCTCGTAGCTCTGAGATCTTGATCAGATCTGTTGGGAGCTTCACCGTTCGCATCCGAACGACGTAGCCAGGCGAATATCTGGGAGAGCAGCGGCGCTGAAACAGGCTCTGATAATCTTTCGTCCCTTCTTCTGGTCGTTGTCTTATTGTGGGCGTGGGAAGTCACGTTCGAAATGGCGGCGGTGGAGTCGCTGGATATTATATCTCCGGTGAGGGAAGCATTCGCTAAGGCCAGGCTTCTTGACTTGGACCGAGTTTGCGGGCCGCTGGTGATCTCTGCTACGGGCTCAAGACGCATGGATGGAAGTGAGTCCGTGGGGCTGCCGCCCATGTTCAGAGCTTGGACGTGGGGAGGTCGATGGCTGGCATGTTCCTCGGCTAGACTCATTTTGCTACGACCGCATATTTCGGCGATGGCGTCGATGGACGAATTAGCTTCAGGGCCGACGGAAGCGAGAATGTCCTGGATGGAGAAACTCTCAAGCGGTGGTAATTTTGGAGATCCCGAGTCGATTCTGGGCTTGGGCTTCTTCGTCATGTCAGTCTTGGATGGTGCACGTACGAGCACCGGTTTGGAGTTGGTCACTGATGAAGATTCTGGTGGGGTTAGTTGACTGACGTCTTTGCCTTTGACCGAGGACCTGCGAAGTGCTGCTTGATGCGCGAGATTTGGCTCCTTGGTGCTTCCCTTTGGAAAACGACGTTGAGCATTGACCGACGAAGCAGTATGGACATCTCGCCGAGTTATCTCAGGCGCCCCACTGACAGCCCCACTAGTCGACGTCTTCGTACCCACGGATACGTCCACATCATGTGCATCCCTGACAACACCTCCATGCATGATACCTCTACCTGCAGTAGCCGCCGCATCTGCACATGGACGATCCGGCGCCATGGCGATAGTTTCAGCGCTCAATTGGCCGCGGCGTGATCTCGCCGGTTTCTAAAGTCAGTAGGGTGCAGATTGACAGCTGTGCTGCTGCGCTTTCTTGGGTGAGGAAACGGGCTGGATGTAGAAACGCGTGGACTGGAGTGGATGTGGTGGGGAAGTACAGGCGAGTGGGATATGCAGGCGTGCGTTGGCACGAGCGGCCTGCATAGACTATGGCCACTGGCTTGGGATTGTGAAACGTGATGATGACCAGCTGATGTTTACTCTGGAATGCAAGGTAATATTCTTTCTCTGAGAGGAAGAGTTGACTTATAGTTGATGGAAGATGTCAAAAGAAAAGAGAGCAAAGAAGGTGAAATAGAAAAGCGCAAGCGCTTAGGCATTGCGGCCCAATTGCCTCATTTTGACGAGTCCTGTCCCCAAAATGTCCTGTCCATAGACTGAATTTTTTGGCCTGAACGGAGATAAAATCCACATCATGCTGTGAATTACACAAGAGAAATCAAAGTGCGATGGAACCCTGAACACTTACTCTCCTCTTAGCAGGACTGGGATCAATCAATACTGTGCAGCTTTACGTGTTTCAAGCCTGGGGCCCCTCAAACATATTACTTCAATGATTCTACCCAAATCAAGTCGTGATTGAATACATCGCAGCTGCAAGGCTGCCGCCAGTGAGGGGGGCCGTGAGGGGATGGCTTAGCTAAGAAAGCTCAGCCTCGTCCAGGCTATGGTAGGTCTAGGCGATCTCTAGATGAGCAAGCTAGCCTTGCGATTCTAACGTTGCTCTGATCATGTCCCTCGCATTTCATTCTTACCTTATGGTTCTTTGTGATCAGAAGTTTCTGCACCTTTTTGCCTTCGATCCTTTTAGCGCATGAGGATGTAGCGCTGAAAAATGGCACTTCTCCTTATGTGCTTGCTCAAGCTTGGCCAATGACCATGTCCCTGAAGAGGTTCAGATGAAAGTGCTGCTCTTCCGTGCTGCGAGTCCAACTCGATCGTCATGTCTTTTGGCTTCTCCATCAGTGATGTTGTTCTCCTTGGTGAATTGGCCTGGAACGTGGTGCAGAACTTTCGAAAGGCTTGCGGCGAGCATGCTGAAGGGACACGTGAGGCATCCGCTCTCCACGTGGTACTCGGACTCCTGCAGCAAGAAGTGGATAAACCAGAAAGCTTGGTCAACAGGTCTGGAGAGACATGCCGAGACGGGCTGCAGACTATCGTCGCCGATTGCGGAAAGGCACTATCATTACTAGATAAGGTGCTAGGAAAATACAATGCGCTAAGCGAGGAAGAGCGCAGTGGGCGTAAGCTATGGCTAAAGATCAGATTTGGCAGCGGGGAGGTCGCAGATGTACGAGATCTCAGGAACAAAATTCTATTTTACACCTCGGGTATCTCGTTCTACGTGAACATGGCGTCTATGGGCTCCATTGGCAGAGTCGAGAAGCGAATGGATGAAACAGGTGGGCATCTCAAGGACATCAAATTCGCAGTCAATGCCATTAGCGCAAACCTCTTGTCCAAGGGTGATCGCGAGGGTTCGGTCCTCACAGCCTACACTGATGATGACAGGATGGTCTGGAGGGAATTTCGAAGGGAATTGGTAAAGGACGGGTTCTCGAGTCCGTTCCTCAAAAAGAATAGGCGATTGATAGTGGCTTATATTGAAGAGCTTGGTAGCCGAGGCTTGTTTGATGACAGGGATCCACAGCGAACACAGCAAAATTCCAGCGCTGCCATGATCGACCCAGAGACTACGATTGATGAACCCACCAGGCCAGCAGATATCAGCGTAGCATCGCCGCTTGACGCTGTTGTTGAAGGGGGAACAGGCCATTTGAGATGGGCGCCCGAAGCTAAGACAGAAGCCGTGAACGATCATGTTTCAGAAAATGGTAATGCAAGAAGTCATGCTTCGAGCCTTGAGTCATCCTTATTAGTGGATAGACTCACTGCTAAGTTTGTACCACTCCCACATGATGATCAAATTGAGGCAACAGACAAAACCCCTCAGCCGTACGTCGAAACAGACACAGACTCGGCTTCAGAGTCTGAGATGTCTAATTGTGCAGGAACATCACCTTTGATGTCGGGTGAGGCGTCTATAGCAAAAGAGAGACCGCATTTGAATAAACTGGAACACGTGCCTAGCGCCATGACCGAGATTGGAAAACCAGACGAGAAGCCTGCTTCTGAGGATGGAACGCGTGCCATGCATAGCTGTAGGAATGATCAGGATCTACTTAATGCGTCAAGGCCTCAAACATCAACGTTTTCTAGTGAGTCTGATGACCGATCAGAAAGTTCAAAGGGTGGAAGTCGGCCACTCTCCGCTGATCGATCGAGTAAGGGTGGCGGCGGAATAAAGAGCCGAGCTGAATCAGTCCATGCACAGGAGGCACAGGAGCCAAACTCTGACTGTGACATGAATGCTCGAGATTTACGAATGCCCAAGAAGAAGTTAATGCACGACGGCCAGACTAAAACAAAGCTTGAAGAAAACGTTGACAAACATAGCTCCTGGCCTGATGGCGCTCGCCAACGTTATATCGATGCTGCAACGACAGGCGCAAATTTTCTCATCGGCTCCAGAGGAAGAATCAAATTTGCCGAAAATCAAAACTCAAGCGCAAAGTTCAATTGGATCCTTCTTACTTATCGGGAGCAGCTTCAACCTCAGTGTGAGGAGTTTCTCATCAATCTTGTGGAATCTGGTTTACATCTAGGTGAAGAAGCCATCATCAAAGATGTTGAAAAATGGAACGAGATACTTCGCTTTGACTTCTTAGAAGGGCTTGAGGCGTTGGATACTGTAGGGAATCATCCACTCACGGTTTCGAAAGCGCTTCTGTTCGAGGAAGTAAAATCTTTACTTTCTAAATTAAAGAGCGATGTTCAGAAAGGTCTCCCTCTATGGGGTTTTCATGATTTATGGCATTCATATCATGGGGAATTCGCACCGAAATGCGTTAAGTGGGTAGTCCGGGAT
>JAABUP010008070.1_pt1 | contig 13623 bp, 15 predicted proteins | sample 5559201 | NCBI WGS metagenome assembly JAABUP01 (sample SAMN10711887, study PRJNA513373) | rock metagenome | isolation source: Antarctica rocks | place: Antarctica | reverse complement strand
CAAGGCAACAATCAATTGTCAGGGCCCAAGAAAGGACCCTGAGACCCTTGTGACCCTGAAGGGCGCAAGTGACTGGGTCAGGGTGAAGGATCTTATTAGACTGTGGGACAGTCTAAAGAAGAAGGGAATAACAGTCACTGTTAGGGCCAATTGGGGTCGAAAGGCACTCAAAGACTACACTACAGAGGAGGATGAGGAGGAGGAGAAGGAGGAGGAGGAGGAGGAGGAAAAGAACAAACCTAAGCGTCGAGTATATCTCTGTCTTCATTCCCCATTGTTTTCTAGTGTTCCTACTAACAAATATCAGAGAACAGCTACAGTGAAGCACGAAGAGGATGCAGATCGACGTGCAGAAGCTTTGGAAAGCATGGGTTATGAGCCACATGTTGTTGTCACTCACTATCGATGTGATGACAAGACATGCCCCAACCACAGTCACTACTGTCTGCCCCGCAACGGCATTCATGAAGTCCTCGACTCCGACGCCATTTGTGCATGGTCAGTGGCCATGTCTAAGGGTGAAGCAACAGTGCATGCCCCACCAATAAGCATGAAGACAAGGCCAGCCGGCCAGTCAAAGAAAAGGACCTCTACGACCTCTACACCATCTATAGTTACATCTTCTTCTCTGTCTTCAATGTCCAACATGACTACACCTAGTCCTATACAAATTTACACCACACCCTCGACAGCACCATCAACCCCTACCCCCTTACATCATTCTAGTGATCTTCAGACTATCCTAGGTCTTTTAACTTCACTAATCACAGGATACCAGCATCCTCCTCCTCCTCCTCCTCCTCCTCCTCCTCCTTCTTCACAGGCTTCTCTGCCTCCTCCACCTCCTTCACCTTCTTCACCTTCTTCACAGAGGACACGTTCTGTCACACCTCCGTCAGCTACACCTGCACCACTCCTCCTCAGCAGTTCAATTGACACAAATACTGACTCCGGCACATGGCTGAAGGAGTTCTTTGCTTGGTTTACGTGAAAGAACCCCTCTTTGGAAGAACGGTTGATGGGTGTTTGTGATATTCTTTCAGAGGAGATGTATGATGCACGGGGTATACAACTGGCCACTGAGGAGACATGGAGGGAGTTGGATATTCCAGTGAACCTTGGACGACGGCTGAAGGAAGCCCTACATCCATATCAGAAGGAAAGAAGACAAGCAGTAGTCACAGGAGGTTATCTGGACAGCGAGGTGGAAGCATTGCAAGCATTAGAGGCAATGAAGCGTTTTAATTAGTTCATTATAATGTTCTATCTACTGTATCTATGTACAATTAACAAAGCTGTTACGAAAATGTGTCTCTGCATTGCCTCCAGCATTATATTCCTGTACTGCCATACGAATAAATCCTGAAAATTTACCCTCATATCCCTCCACCAATGCCTTATGCCTCCTCATCCATGCCTTTAGCCCACTGAACAACTCCTCAATAGGGTTATAATCTGGTGAGTAGGGTGGAAGGAATGCAAGGATGACACCGGCATCACGACACATAGCCTTGAGTTTCTATTAGTTGACAGAATTAGCAAGGATACTTATATTAGTATGGAAACCTACCTCTGAATGATGTATTCCACAATTGTCCATGCACAGAACACTACGTGGCTCTGGAAACTGTTCACATTCAGGTAGGACCTTGTCCCGAATGAACTCGTTGAACATGTGTGTATTCACCCCCCCTTTGTAGACTTCTCATGCAATGTAGCCGTCAACTGTATAGGCTGAAAGGATGCTGTAATGCTGTCCTTTGTTGAAGGGCTCTGTCGTGACTGCTCGTTTTCCCACAGCTGCCCAGCCATATTTCCTATCAGGGGTGCGGAGATTGGAGGCACTTTCGTCGACAAAGACTAGCTGTCGTGCATGCCAGCTACTTAGCTGAACCATCCAGTTGTCGCGGGCCTTCTGAGATCGCTCAGCTGCTCGTCTCTGACACTAAAATTGACCTCATTAGCTATGGCAACAGCGACAAGAGCATGCTTACCTTCTTTCTTGACCAATTGGCCCGTTTAAGGGTAAGGGCAACAGTACTAATGCTAACCTGCACTTTGTACTCATACCATATATACCTCTGCACCTCATCCAGATATGCTGTGGGTCGATCCTCGAGAAAATTGAGTATACCCTATACTAATTGTTAGTAAATCAGGCCCACATCTCTAGCTGAAGACCTACCTCTGTCATAGCAGCCGTGAGTAGTCTCGGAGCCCCCAATTTAGCCAATCTGGGTATAGTAACTGACCCCCATTGCCATAGGTTCCTTCGCATCCTCTCAATGTGCTTTCGACTATACCCTGTGATGGCTGCTATAGCCTTAGGAGTCATTCCGCACTCCAGATCTATTTGTATTCGACTGTTGCCGAGGTCATCGAGCCTACGGGTACGCCCCATGACGACGGCGACGACGAGGGCGACAGCGACGTCGAATTGGTGGGTGGTGGGTGGTGGAAAGGTTTTTTCGCAGGTTTCCTATACATTTTGTTAGAAAATTTCGCCAAATGACCTTTGGCGCAGCTATTCTAGGAACCGCTGTATGGTAAGATACGTTCATCAACATCCAAAGCTACATCTGTTCTTTACCAACACTTGAAGGACCGCGGCACAAGACTTGCTGATCAGTCACTCATTGCGACTTGAAAATGAATGTACGGTAGCATTCCGTGAAGTATTGTCGGTCCCAAGCCAATGCTGGGTGTTAATCCCAGACATGGCCTCAGCCCTCAAAGCTCCCATTGCAGCGTCTGCCTCGCCCCACCGACCCATCACTTATAAAGCATCACTCGCAGTACCGGCAGTTCCAGCAGGAACATTCACTCCTGGGACAAAGGTCCAAGTTGGCGACCATCGAGTGGTTATCGAGAAATACTTGTCGGAAGGGGGCTTTGCTCATGTCTACCTGGTCAGATTACCGAAGCCAATTAATGGAGATGATGGTGCCGTTCTCAAGAGGGTTGCAGTCGCAGATAAAGATTCCCTGGCAGAAATGAGGACGGAAGTGGAGACTATGAAGAAATTGAAGGGGCATCGACACATCGTCACCTATATTGATTCTCATGCTTCTCAACTCAAAGGCGGAGGCTATGAGGTATTCTTACTCATGGAATATTGTGCCGGTGGTGGGTTGATCGACTTCATGAACACTCGCTTGCAGAACCGCCTTACGGAGCCTGAAATTCTCAAGATCTTTTCCGACGTCGCTGAGGGAGTGGCTTGCCTGCATTACCTCAAACCACCGTTGCTGCATCGAGATCTGAAGGTAGAGAACGTTCTCATATCTGTATCAGGGTCGACTCGACGCTACAAGCTCTGCGACTTTGGGTCTACGGGACCTCCACGGCCCGCGGCCATGACTGCTGCTGAAGGCAGGCTCATCGAAGACGACGTACAGAAGCACACAACCCTACAATATCGAAGTCCGGAAATGATCGACGTGTATAGGAAGCAGCCAATCGACGAGAAAAGTGACATATGGGCTCTAGGAGTATTGCTCTATAAGCTCTGTTACTATACTACTCCTTTCGAAGAACTGGGCCAGATGGCGATCCTTAACGCAAGCTTTAAGTTTCCTGGATATCCAGCCTTTTCGGACCGAATCAAGAAGTTGATAGGTCCGTTATGGCCTAGTGTCAATGTTTTTCAGTTTCGAGACTGACTTATACAGCATCGATGTTACGAGAGAGCCCGCAGCTTCGGCCTAACATCTACCAAGTCATGCGTGAAGTCTGCCTCATGCGCGGCACTGATGTTCCGATCAAAGACGTGGGTTTCAATTGTACCTCCAAAGACTTCACTTCCGCTCACAAATTACAGATCTATGCTGGACGATCCAGGTCAGAAGCTCGGGCAAACCAGCAGCTGCCGTCACCTGAACCCACAATGGCCTCCCCACCTATGGTTGGAGCTTTTCTTGCACCACCTACGCAAGTGCAGCAGCCTATCCCAGAGATTGCACCAATGAGGCGGGGTAGACCTACCAAAGCGTCATCGGAACACACTGCTGCTAAGCCAAGCCGATCACCTCTACGAGACGCCTCAAGCGATCCATTTGCTGCACTCGATACCGCTCCTGTTTCTGCAGGGACTGCTCCATCAGCAGATGAACTGTCTAATCGCTTCCCAACATTAGACCAATTTGCTTTACTTCATGATTCCGGTAGTAAGTTTGAGTTTGACCACAGCTCTCCTGTGAATACATCACAGGCGAAAGAGATCACGCAAAGGGTTACGGAAGCACTAGCAGACGAAGCCTTCGCCCTGCCTCCACAGAGCCAGCAAGCACCGTCTAAGCATGTCAATTCTGCTTCAACGTCTTCGAAAGCCGACAAACTGTCTGCGCACAGATCGTTGGGTCGGCGAAGAGACCTACCACAGCAATCTCCTCTTCTGCACCAACCCACGCCTCATGGACCAGTCATGGTATCTACCGGGACGATGACTTCACCATCTCCTTCACCTTCTGATGTCAAAACTTCTTCTCTGTCTTTCAGGCCCATGTATCGTTTTCCATCTTCCGAGCATAGGTCGTCTAGTCAGCCAAGGGCTTCCGACACCTCAACGTTCGTGGCATCATCACTAAGGCCTGATCCTCTGGGTCCGAAACGACCTGGTTTTCTCGACCACCGCTCGAAGTCACAAACCGCTACGATTACTGTACCAAAATCTCCAGCTTCTTCTCGTCCCTCATTGGAAGGACAGCGACCTTCATCGCTTGACCTCGATACCCTCAGTCGCTCAAAATCAGTAAATACACGACCAAGACCATCTAGTATCTATCTGGAATCGAATCTGGACTATCTGCGTGACCGTGGAGCGGCGCGCAATAAAGGCCCTCCAGATAGTTCGCTTCATGAAGGTGCTAGGTGTGCTTCAGCTGTTACTGGAGGGTCTGGCGAAGGCCAAGAAGATACCAAGATAGTATCCGATGTCGACTTCTTGCGCGCAATGGAAGAAGACGAAGCGTTGAAGAAGAAAGACAAGCGCAGCAGCAGTCGCTCCAAGCACGTGAAGCGTGCCAGCATGCCCTCGATTTCTCTATCCGGGACGAAGACATTACTTGCCGGAAAATTCGGCGACGCTTTCCGTCGATTTGAGACTAATACTTGTAATCCGGAGCCACGGCCGCCAAGTCCTTCGCCTGACCGAGGTCGGAGGGGTCTCACCCCCATTGCTGGGTCCGAAGCGACCGAAGGGAGAAGTGACGATGGAAATGTCTTTGAAGAGACCGAAGACGTACCTCCAGAGGTACGGCGAGAACGCGAGCGGCGGCGGTTGTCCCAAGAAGAGAGGCGCGTCGCCACTGCGGGAGCTGAGTATCGGAAGAAGATGGCCGATAGAGACGAAGGTGGGAGAGAAAGAGCTGGCGGCGGTGGCGAAATAAATCGTGCAGCTTCCATCCAAAACAAAGTCCAGTCACTTCTGAATGAAAGCAAAAAGTCCTCGCCAATCAAGAACGTTGAGGGGTACGGACGGTTCAATGACTCAGAGAGGGCATCGCAGCCTCGAAGATTCGAAGAGGAAAAGCCGAGCTCATATGGCAACGTTCAGAGGAAAGCTAACCCGGATAACTTCACAATTCCAGGATTGAGATCGAAACCGGCAACAGATTTGAGCATTGAAAGGACAAGACCGCCAAAGACTGTTGCCGGCCCGGCACCGCTGACTCAACGAAGTCAACAGCGACCTAACGCTCCTCCAAAGCCAATGGGTCTTCGCACTGGTGGTCAGTCCGAGGTACCGCAGCCAGCGTCTATTGACCTTCCGATTTTGGCGGGCAAACCTCCACCGTCTAGCAAGGGGTTGGATACCCCGAATGGTGACAACTGGGAGACCAAGTTTAGTAAGCGGTACCCAAGCCTCTCAGGCCTGGAAATGGTGGAGACAGAGATCGACAAGGGAGGTCCTGTCGCTCTTCGGACCAAGGACGTATAACATGTTTCCACTGAGCTTTTGTAATGCATAGCGTAGATATCAACCATGTTCCAAACGTCCACTGCCCAACACTAACCCACTGCTGTAGGCGTTCGACGCTCAATTCGAGCCACTACAAAATTTCCGTCTGCAAACGCAGACTGCTGATTCTTCAAGTCCTGGGTCCGCCCTGGGTGGGAGAGGGGAGACTTTCGCAGCAGCCACGACCCATGCCTCTCCGAGTAGTCACTTGTTGAGTGTTGTATTGGCTGCTTTGGGCGTGCGCAAGACTCCGTTGTCATTAACTTGTACCAACCTCAACTTGTGAAGATATCTGTCGAAGTTCGATTGAGAGGCGGGTAAGTAAGATCCGAGTCTGTCCCAACGTTACCGTCGATTCGCCACTTGGGTTGTTCTTCGCCTTGTCCGCCATCTGTATGTGCCTATTGATAGCGAGAAGGTGCAATGAGATGGTAGTAACTCGGTTCATGAGTACAGAACTGTGATGTAACACTGTACGAATCCGCTGAGCGCCTGTGTAGGTGAAAAACCTGAGAGGATTTGTATTCCCTTCATTCACAGGATACAGCTAACTCTTTTCCCTCACTCCGAAATTAGGTATGATGGGTAGAGACTGTGAAATAGATCATGATAAGATAATTGGGGTATGTCAATCAATCCGGATTCTTGACATTGTCAAGACAATACCCTAAGGTTTAGCGGCAACGCTAGGTACGCGCATTCAAAGATCAACTCAGGAGGTGTACAAGTACCAATTCCGTTGGGGGTGTGTGACTGACAACGCCTATCTGTTGGCTTGCTCACTTCTCACCTTGGGAACGCCGGATTACAAGCGATCAACAGGTCTGGCACTGGAAGGTCGCTATTCTTGCTGATATGTAATAGCATGAGCGACGCAATTATACGGTGACAATCTTATTCTAATTTCTCTTGACCTTCTAGGAAGTTCAGATAGATATTCGCCAGCTGCTCCGGGCATTCCTCCGCCAATTGATGTCCGAATTTGAGTTCCTGATACTCTACATGCTCGGCTACGTTCTCCATTTGCTTCTTGACTTCCTTCCCTATGAAGGCTTCGCTGCCCACCGCGAACACTGGCGCCTTCAGCTTGTTCTTGGCAGCTTCCCGGTTCTGTCTCACGTTCGGCTCTGTGGCCCGGTCTGCCTCGGAGTGTCAGTTAACGTACAGTGGAAGTAGGCACAGACGAGATGGGAAAGGGGCCTTACATATATTGAACATGCTTCACAGACCACCGGGCTGGGAGAACTTGCTCACATACTCGTCGATTGCGTCGTCGTCGATGTTGGTTGGATCGTAAGCTTCGTTCTTCAAGAACCTGGCTTCGGTATTGGTGAAAGTTCTGATTTGCTCAAGCGTGACTTGTCTTACCAAGTAAAATATTCGCGCTCCCGACCTGTTATCAATAGCTCCGGGACATCACGCACATAGTAAAAGCTGGAGTATCGTGAGTAACAGCTTGTCTGGATGGGAGGCAGCAGCGACTGACCTGACGTGCCACAAGTGCGTCTCCGGCCGGTCGGGGTTGAACTGCGCCCAGTCCTCCAGCCCAAAACCTGGTAGCAGCATCTCCTGGAAAATCAAGCTCAGAACTCTCTCGGGATACCGCGCCGCAACCTGATAAGCCGCAGCAGCACCCCAGTCCTCCCCACACATGTAGAACTTCTCGTGCCCGAGAAGCGTCATCAATTCCGCCAGGTCATCTGCCACGGTGGCCATATCATAACCGTCGTCCGGATGGCTGGAATCGCCAATGCCGCGCATGTCTGCGACCACGACGGTGTACTTGGATGTCAGATATGGGACGACTTTGCGCCAGTAGTAGCTGGTTTTTGGGATCTGGCAGAAGTCAGTTCTGAGGACCTAATGGCTGTCTATCTGCACGTACACCATGCTGAAGCATCAATGCTGGACCCGAGCCTGCGGTATAGTAGTGAAGTCGGACACCAGTCGACAACCTCATGCGGCCATGAGTGACTGGCGCTTTCTTGTGATCAAGGATCTTGAAACCCATGATGTCTTCTAATGGTTACGTACCACTTCATTCAGCAGTCAGCAACAGCTCAGAGTTTAGCAATTGATAGCTCCGGATAGCAGAAATGCTGCTCTCGAGTAGGATTGCCCAATCTTTTCGGCTTGCTATAAGTACAATATGATGTAGATGGGCGTCACAGCATCGCGCGGCGCGTGGAGTTACGGAGAGCCATCTTCTATCTGGGCTTACGCCAGCAAAAACTCATCCACTGAAAGATCTGAGCACCGGTCTAACTGCCATCCACGCAAGCCTTCAACTCGTCAGGTTGGTCTTGTATGAGTGCCGATTCCAACAACCCAAGTCTATCTCATGCGGCGGAGAAAGCGAGTATCGCAAATTCAAGGACGTCGATTGTGATTGGACACTCATGGCGGACCTTCTGCATCTGGACCCATGGAAATGGAACCCCGAATAAGGCACCACATTGTCGGGAGCTCGCACGAGGTGACGATCCCTCTCCGCGGCTATGGGAGTAGCCTTGACCACATCTGGTCAACTTTAGCGGCCAGTAGACTGTGTACGGATCAAATACTCCTACAGTACCTCAAGCAAGGTACTACTACCGGTGACTCTGTCGAGCATCTTCCGTCGGATATTTAGCTTTTTGCACCACATTTGTTAAAGCTCGGGCAATGTGCAAAAAAGCAAGAGCTTCCCCATGGCATTCCATTCATATACCTATGCATCATCCCCGCGAATTTCAGCATTGCAGTGCTTCAAATCTTCTCTTCTTCTCTAACTGATCTGCTGTTACATATCTGAACTTTGCAACATACATAACCATGGCGGGCCTGTCCAGGCTGGCTCCTGCTCTGGGCACTCAATCTCTTCTCTGCCGTTGCTCTAATATACGAAGGCTACAACCAAGGGGTAATGGGCTTTGTCAACGGTACTCCTGGATACATCCAGACAGTCGGCATTGGCGGTGCAGATGGCAAAGTTACAAACACCACCAAGCAAGGCGGTCTAGTCTCGGTTTACTACTTCGGTGCCATGTTTGGATGCTTCATCGGCGGCCGTTTCGGAGACAAGTTTGGACGGAAGCTCGCAGTCATTGTTGGCAGTCTGTTCACCCTCGTAGGGGGTTCGCTGCAGGCAGGCTCCCAGAACAGTAACATGACAATCTGCGCACGTGTCATTGCTGGCGTTGGCATTGGCTTCATCAACTCGGTAAGCTCCATATCCAGTGATCTATAGAGGAAGCATGTTCTGTAGCTTTTGGTTTACCAACATCCGTAGATTATCCCAGCTTGGGTTTCCGAACTGGCTCAAGCCCACAACAGAGGATCGGCCTTTGCTCTCGTCTTTTGCGCCAACTACGTCGGCATCGTGATTGCATATTGGCTGGGATATGGCCTAAGGAATCATAGCAGCGCTTTCCGGTGGCGTTTTCCCCTCGCATTTCAAGTCCGCCCGACAATCATCCTTCTGCTCACTGTATGGTTCCTCCCGGAATCTCCCCGCTGGCTCATAACACAAGGCCGCCGTGACGAGGCCGTCGAAATCCTTGCCAAAATTCGCGGTGATCTCACTGTTGACGACCCGGTCCTGGTCGCTGAATTGGAACAGCTTGATGCAATCGTTCACTCCTCCCATCACAAGCGTTATCAGTTCCACAACGTTACTTTCGGCCGCTACTCTGGAAGGCTTCACCTGGGAAGGAGAGTGGCTCTTGCTATCGGAATCATGATGATGATGGAGTGGACCGGTATACTTGCCATAACTGTTTATGCGAACACGCTCTTCCAGCAAGCCGGCTTCAACGCTGACAAGGCTGCGTGGCTCTCCGGGCTTTGCAATACCTTTGGCATTGTCGGCACTGCAGCTAGCGTATTCACCGTTGACCGGTTCGGACGTCGGATATCATTATACTTTGGGTTTTTTATACAAGGTGCCGTGCTCTTTCTCTCGGCTGGCCTGTCGCGCTTGGGTCAACTTCATCCGGATAATGCTGGCGCTTACGGTGCAGCTGCCGCGGCAATGGTGTTCATTTACACATTCTTCTTTGCGCAGACGGTCTTGATGATCGCATTCATCTATCCCACTGAGATCTGGCCTCAGGAGATCAGGGCGTTTGGAAACAGCTACGGTGTTTTTGGCTGGGCCGTTGGATGTGGCGTTACCGTGCGTATAAACCTCCTTTTCTTGTCCGTAGCATTTACTAAACTCCTTGTCTTCCTAGACTCTGGTCATTCCTTCAATGTTCGCCACTCTCAGCTGGAAGACACTTATGGTCTTCGCCTCGTTCAACTTCTGCTCGCTGCCGCTGGTCTACCTCTTCTTCCCTGAGACCAACGGACAGACACTGGAGGAAATCAATCTGCTCTTTGCTGCACACAGCCCGATCGTGTCGGCCAATGAGAGAGAATTCCGCAGGATGCTTGATGAGGCTGGTGGGAATGTTGCAGTGGCAGAGCGTCGGCTGGTGGAAGAATTGGATGCGCTAGCAGGCGAGGAGGATATTGGGGCGGCGGAAGTATACTATCAGGAAGGCAAGCTGTCGCACTGAACGCAACGCCTAGAATTGCGGTTTGGTCCGTCTTCGATTTAGGAAGCATCTGTATATCTGTACCCAATTGAATGACAATCTGCACATATGGATGATTTGTATACTAGACTTCAGATGGCTTTTTGTGAGTTTCTGGCTGCCTAATGTCCAGCTACACTTGCCGTGTACTCAGGCCTGTCAGCGATCTCCATATCTTCTGCTTACATGCAGTGTTGTCCTGAAACTACTACTATTCAAATGTAAACAATGGAATTGCTGGTGGAAGTTAAGATCTTGCCGCGCAAGCCTGGTGAGGTACCTCTGCACAGCTGCACAGCCGGGTATTGCACATGTGCACAAATGTCAAATTCAGGCTCGGTGTACAAGCCATAGGGTTAAGGTTAGGGTCAGAGAGACGTTCGACGGAGGAGTCTCTAAACAAGGGTCGAAGCCACTAACCGAAAGCGAACAGCTTCCCGCAACCTCACCTCATCTCTCCAACCACAACGGAGATCTCTCGATGCCTCACAAATGGCGCCGGTGACACTGGATGCCCTCGAAGGTACGTATTCCTATGAGTGTGCTTGTCGTTGATGTTGACATGTGCTGTAGATCGCTTGAAAGATGTGATCCAGAACCTGTTCGAGATCCAATCCGCAGTCCACGGCTATCTAGGTCCCGAGACACAGCAGGAGCTTGTGCGCAAGATGTACTACTTCCTATCTTCTGATCCTACCAACTGTAGTTGTTGATCGAGTCTTCGTTTCGTAGTAAACTCCTCACCACCAATCTCGCCGCCCTCTCCACCACATCAGCTCATCTCCCCGTCCAGATCCCGCCCGAGATCATCGCATATGTCGAGGACGGGCGCAATCCGGATATCTATACTAGAGAGTTTGTGGAGCTTGTGCAGAAGGGGAATCAGTATCTGAAGGGAAAGGTGGAGGCGTTTGCGAGCTTTAGGGATGTGTTGGCGGAGGAGATGAGCAGTGCGATGCCGGAGGTGAGAGGGGAGGTAGAGAGGGTGTTGGAAGCTACGGGTGGGCGAAGAAGAGAGCAGAGAGGTGCCGAGGAGAGGAGGAATGGAGAGAGTGGAGGCTCGTAGCTTTGACGGTTCTACAGTGGAGCGGGTAGAAAAATATCGTTCTAGGTTGATACCACAGACAGTGTCTCAACGATAATACGATACCCAGTGGGAATATTGCACCATCCAGGCGTCAGAGGTTTAAGGAAGCGACGTCTTGCAGTAAGGTGTTACACACACGTTGCATACAGAGAACAAGGCTACCAGCAACTATCCACGAGACGCAAAAAAGCCGCAAAGTTGCAGAACACGCCTGATCCCGATCTCAGAAAAATGGCAAAACTTCGCCTGGCCTCCATCAACAGCTCCTTCCGTAGTCGTCTTACTCGGGTGGCTCATGCATTCGTGGTATCGACTTCAGTCTTCCCGTCGATAGACTTCTGTCCCTTTACAATACCATACTTGGATCCCGCCTGCTTAGGTTTCATGTGGCGGCGATTGTTGTATTTCACTTAGCTCTTTAGTAGCTGTCCATTTGCTAATGTCGACACTGACAGCTGGGCTTACTCTTCGAAGGACCTCCGTTATGCTCAGCGCCCTTTCCGGCACGCATTTGAGCCCATCCTTGAGCATTCTTCCGCTCACCCCTCTCCGCAACTTCCCAAGCTTTCTGCAACTGCTCCGATTCAATTTCATTCCACAGCGCCGAAAGCGCTTCCACGCCAGCTCTATACGTGTTCGTGCACTCCGCCTGAAATATCTGTGGGGTATACCACTTCTTGACCATTTCCAACTTGGCCCACTTCTTACTCCCAGCTGCCACGACGAGTCGCAGCCCGTCGAAGATCGACGTGCCCTTATACACCGCATCGAAGTCTTCCAACAAGAACGGCTTCACAGCAATATTCCTCTCCAGAAGGTCCGTGGCGTGCTGTTTGAGCGGAGCGATACCGGATTTATCGCAGAAGAAGTAGAGCTGGAGTACCTGGCCGACGTTGGTCTCGGCGAGCTTTACAGGCTTTGGTGAAGTACAAAAGGTACCACCAGCGTACATCCACTGGATGTAAAACTTGACAAAATCCTTGGAAACGTCTGTTAGGTTGATGCACTTTCTATTGAGGGGGCTAACTTCTGCGGTCATAAGGGTGGCGAAGTGTTTGACGAGCTTGAGCGGTATGGGGTAGAGCTCCACGCGGGGAGACGGCGGGTTAAGGATGTAGATGACGACGGTCTCTCCGTTCTTGAGCCTAGGAATATGTTAGGGCGATGAGACTAGGTTTGATGGGGTAGATACTTACTCCTGCAGCTTCCGGTTGGAGACGGTAGGAGCCATCTTGTTCTGAGGCATTGTGGCTGCGAAAGGAGATGCTTGGCTTGAGGAAGAACGAGAAATTCAAGAATAAGTGCAAGGGCTATGTCTGGGCAGAATTAGAAAGCTTTGGTACGTTCATAAGCTTTGCAACAGCGTCGATGACTTGCAGTAGATACTGTGATGCCAAGGCTGTGTCGAGTCTTGGAAAGCAAAATATTTTATGGAATTGGGAGAGGTATATATAGGCACTAGGTCCGACCATTCAATCAAAGGCAAGTGAATGTATTCAATATGTGTTGTTCCTCATTTTTCTCGGCAAAGTGTTGTGTGGTCGCGAGCCATACTCTCGGCGATGTCGGTGACTCTCGCGTGATAAATCGTATCTACTGAACAGGGTTATTCACATTGCGGTTAGAGATGTTGGTGGTCATAGTGGTGAGAGTTGGTATCGTATAGGCTTTGCAGAGTTTTGGAAGGAGTGGAACCCCATCTGCGACGCCTCTAGGGTTCGGCAAGCAACCTTGATATGGCCGTCCGAGTTGATATATGAGGGCAGGAGAGACTTGTTGAAGCTATGCATATAGACCAAAGCCGGATTCTAAGAAGAAAGGGAATAGAAGAAAAGGAGAGACCGTGTCTGCAAGGGATCTATATAGTCGACGATGTTTGCTAGAACGGCTATCGTGTAGGGCAACATGATCAATAGTGCCAGCTAGTAGCAAGCACGTGCAGAGGAGCAAACCGAGCAAGTTTACCAGATGAAGCTTTCGAGGAGCAGATACTTTGGCGTTTGCTCCCGGGGAACGAT
>JAABUP010008066.1_pt1 | contig 13645 bp, 17 predicted proteins | sample 5559201 | NCBI WGS metagenome assembly JAABUP01 (sample SAMN10711887, study PRJNA513373) | rock metagenome | isolation source: Antarctica rocks | place: Antarctica | reverse complement strand
CTTTGCATGGTCTGTTGTTTGTGACTCTGCCTTGTCAGCAGCAAGGTCTTCTTTCAGAGCATTGTCAATCATAGTTATCTTTGTGAGGTCTGCTGTTCATGACTTTGCTGTGTCAGTATCAAGGTCTTTCTCTGAAGCATTGTCAATCATAGTTATCTTTGCAGAGTCTGCCGTTTGTGACTCTGCCTTATCAGCAGTAAGGTCTTCTTCTGAAGCTTTGCTGACTGTAGTTATCTTTGCATGATCACTCAAGGTTCTTGTTGATAACGCATTGTCAGATCTATCAGATTGTCTCTCATCTTGTTTCATTCTCAACAATGTGTCACTCATGAAAGGTTCAGCGATGTCTCTGTTCAAACCCATAGATATGTCTCTCAGAGATTGTTCTGAAGCTTGCTCATCTGATGTATCATGATGAATGCCTCTTATGTGTGAACCTGTTGTCTTCAGATCTTGTTCACTGATCTTGTGATGTTTGTTGAGCTGATTAAATGAATGTTCTTGTTCTTTGAGAACGATGATATTCTCAATATTCTCAGTCTGACTTGATTTCACAGTACATTTGAGCGATAATGACAGTCATGATGTTAGTAGAGAGTTATTCAGATGAACACTTGAGTTCAACAAACAGTTCAGCTTACAGTCTTTCACTTCAGAGACAACTTCAAACTCTGTGTATGACAGTCTTCTCATTCTGACATCAAGAATGACTGTACAGAACTTTCTATCCTCAGTTATATCTGTTGTAATGCCATCAAAGCTGTAATTGATGGTGTCAAGATAGGTGTACTGAATGTCTTCTTTAAGTATATTCACTCATATATTAAATGACACTCAACTGCATATGTTCACCTTCTGAGCAGAAGATGAATTGAGAGGTGTGACATCAATGACAGTGGCTGAGTTAATACCCTGAATGTCTTCAGATGATAGAATGCATTTCATCTGTATTTTGTAAGTTTTAGCATCAGTGATGATTGTCATGTCTTGAGTTTAAATAAGTGTTGATGTTGTGATGTGAATGCTCATTTTCACTCACTCTGAGATGTTTGTTAAGCTCAGAGATACTGTGTTTCTAGATGTAGCTTCTTTGTTTTCAGAATTGTCACACTTCATCTTGTGTCTCTGATTATATAGCTTGTGTTGTACTAAGATGAACAGACTTTAATTGATGAATGTGAGAGGTTTGTCTTCAAAGTAAAGCGTAAAGTGAGTGTAGAGTTTCTGAATCAATGGTTGCACTGCTTCACAACTCACATTTGTTGTTAAGACTCTTAAATTCAGTGCATGCTCTTTGAGTCATTCACTGATGATAGTGTTTGCTTCAGCTATGCCTTTGTCATCTATATTGATATTCTTTCTGAACTGTGCAAGATTCACATATTTTGAATCATTCTCATCTATCAAATCATCAGTATGCTTGAGTCTGATATTCTTCTTAACTGACATAATGATGATGAGAAGATCAAAGTCAGAAATGCTGTCTGAAACCAAAGCGACACAAGTTTGTAGAAAAAGGTTGTAGGTGAGGTGAACACATATCAGAATGTGTATTTAGGTCACATTCAAAAGTAAAAGGTTAAAAGAGAGGTTCAGGTGAATACTCAGCTGAAATGTTATTGAATTTGATGCATATATTTTGATGAGTGAATCCTTGATCAAAGACGCGTTTGCTTAAAGTAACACAGCACAATGTTCAAATAACATCTGTGCTGTAGTACAATGCGTTCATTGAACCTGACACATGTTCAGTGAACATCATAGCAAGCTGATTTGATTCAGTAGTGTGCAATCTAGTTGACTAATAGTGACACATATTCAACACAGACGTACTGCATATGCTCTCATCCTCTTGCAGAAATTGTGAGACATGATTAAGACCATCTTGATCTTCTAATTGTCAGTGCTTTTTACTCAGACTGATTTTGCTTTACCTTCACTAACATGAGTATTCAGTTGAATCATTGCATTTCAGTTGACATCAGAAGCATTCGGGAACACAGCTGCTTATCAGTTGATTGAAGCATTTGGCTTGACATTCACACCTCAGTTGATGTTTGAAGCATTCAGCTTGACAGTTGTACTTCAATTGAGAACAGAAGCATTTGACTGTGTAGTTGTACCTTCATCAACAACAAGAGTATTTGACTGCATGATCACACCTTCAGCTGTTGCTAAAGTTAAATTCAGTGTCAATATCTGCTCTGTTTCAGTGGCTGACACATCTTCTTGTACATCTTTTGACTTTATATCAATGAATTTTGAGACATTTGAGTTCTCTGACACATTCTTAACCTGCTGAATCAATCTTGACTGCTTAAAGAGGCTGATGAGCTTCCTCAATCAATGCACAAATTTCTTGTTGTTTTGACTCTTGTTGGCGCTTACATCTGTGATCATCATCAAGTCATCTCATGTCTGTGTGAGTGCAATGTTGAGTCAATTCATTTCTTGTGTGAAGCCTAACTTCTTAGTGACAACTAGGTTCAGGATTATGATATTGGCCTCATTTTCTTGAAATGAGTCAATGATCTTGTTCTGAATTGCCCGCAGATTCTTCTTCTTGAGCTTAGACTGCAGCTGATATAGTGCACAATAGTAGACTTTCTGCTGTGCTCAGTAGGGTGAAATGATTGCAAGATGCTTTGATTTGAATGTCTTCAAGAGGGTTTTCACCATATTCATGCATACTGTAGTGTTGACTAGGTTGCATCACAAGTTTTCTATCTGCTTTGTTGTGTCTTTGACATCTATCATCAGCATGAGGTTTTCTACTTGATACGCTTCTTTTATAAAGTTCTTCATCTTCAGACTCAGTGAACAAGAGACTAGCTGTGATGAATATAATCAATGAATGATCTAGTCAAACAAGTCATGTAAAGAATGACATGATCATCTGAGCAACAAACTGCTCACTTAAGCCTTCACAGCTTAATACTGTTGGCTTTAGTTGCTTGTGATCTTCAATCATGACAACTGAAGCAGATGCATAGTGTGTCAAGGTGATAATCACATTTGGCTTGATGATCTTTGTCACTTCATTCATTTCAACCTGAAAACTGTGAAGAGTTTAGCTGTGCCTGTGTTGTTGATGATGCACACTACAACAAAGACTGCATGAAGAACATGCTCTTGCAAGTTAGTGAGAATCTTTCTGAATTCAATCTGTTGTGTGGCATTCATGTCATCTTCACTGTATAGATTGTAGTATTCTCAAAATCCCTTTCAGCTATCAGAGTCAGAGACAGAGTGCAGTATCACATCAGTGACCTGTAGCATTTAAGTTGTCAAGCTATGTTCAATAAGCTGCACTCTCTTGTTCATGACAATTGATTTAGATTGATCTGTGCCCTTATAAACCTCATATATTGTTCTGACAATGTCAAACTTCACAAGAACATCAAGCTCATCTTCATTTATGATGAGTGAAAGTGAATTGTGAGGTTCTTTGACTTTATTTCAAATGATGTTCAGTTTAGAGAATATAACATGCAAGTGTATGATGATCTTGTCTTCTGTTTGAGAATTTTTAAGCACTGAAGTCTTGATCTTTTCAACAAGTTCATCAATGATGTCATTTGTAAAGATTATCACTAAAACTTGATGAAGCTCATTGTCATCACTGTGAAGAAATGATCATATCATCTCTGTGCATCAGTGGCTTTTACTTGTCTCTGATGGCCCTTGTATGATGTCAATTTTATGTGACAACTCGCAACAGTAGACCATTGCTTTTCTCTGTGATGATGTGAGCTTCAATGCATCAATTCAATCTTTAACAGTATCAAGTGAAATGATGGTGAAGATGTCTTTACTTTGAGCCTGAGTATAGTTTGAATTGTGGATCACATGATGCAAATTGTCTCAAGTTTGCTGAAAAGCACTTAGTGCATTGATTTGATGCTTCAGCACCTTTTTTTGCAAGATCACTCAGATTTTGACTATCATCTTGTCACTCATCTGACATTGAGCTTTAAACTTCTCATCAGTTTTGAAATTGTGTGAGATTGTCTTCAATGATTCATCTTTGTAGATGTTCTTCTTCTTGTCTCAGAGTTTATGAAAAACAATGATTGTTTGATCAGTTTGTGCAAATGATAGTTGTTGAACAACAATCTCACTTCAGTCTTTCTCACAATCATCAACTTCAGCATTGAAGTTGACTCTTAATGCCTTCTCTGAGTCAAATTGAAGTGACATCTTCTGCAACTCATTTATCAGAGTCATGTAGTGATGCTTTTCTTCTTCTGATATGATGATAGCTTGTAGTGCAAAGATGAATCCTTTAATACTTGTGACTTGATTGACTGTGACTTCTTGTTCAGCTATTGCTTCATATTTCATGATTGTTACTCATTCTGCTACAGTTAAAAATGATGTTTAAGGTGGTAACTTGATTGCAGGTCATTCTTCTGCAGATGTAGTCTGATTTAACTGAACAAAATGTTTGTTTGAATGAGCAGAGTGTCATGCATTGAGTGGGTCAATGACTCTCTTCTGTTGTACAATGTCAAGAAACTCTTTGACAAATTTGATTATGTTCATCAAACTGCACACATATAACTCAAGAGTTGATGAGATAAATATCTCTTAGAGCTTCTGAAGAGTGAAGTTAAGTTTGATGAGTTCTGCAAGATTGACTCACAGTCAGTCTGAGAGTACTTCAATGAGATTGAACAAAACATTGACTCAGTAAATGTGACCTTCATTGTTGACCTGCTGCATCTTTGCAATGTGTCAAATGCTTGAAGAAAGGTGTCTTGATGGCAGCAACTTCACAGTTACATTTCTGTCTTGAATTGTATTGCAATCAAGTCTAATGATGATGATCTTGTTGTCTGCATCTTTTTTCTTCATGATAACTTAAAACTCAGAGGCTGAACTTTCATCTCTGAATCACCTCAAACATGATGTAGATGTGACAATATGAGGTCTCAATCACAAGAAACTGATCAAGACTGAAAGTGTTGCTCTTATTGTCTGTGTGCATGATGATGACACAATACTCAACACAATCTGTTTTCACTTCTTCATTGTCTGAGTAGTAGACATTCTCATCAATTTCTTCATCTGTGTTGTTTTTGAAGTTTTCTGTTAACATTTTTGAATTTGTTGTGAGTTCAACTTCAACTTAGTACATGAAGTATGACTGTGAGATATGAAAGTAAACTTTGAATGTGAGCTATGCATGTGAGCTATAAATGCAAGATATGAATGTGAGATTGAACATGAGAAACAAACCTGAGGTATGAATGCAAGATTTGAACATGAGATTGAATGTGAGAAACAAACCTGAGAGTTGAATGTGATGTGTGATCTGCAGTATGAAGTCTGAATGTGCACTTTTAACAGACATTTGAATGTGAGCTCTGAATAAAACAGTTAACTGTGAGGTAAAACAATAGAGAAGTGAGAACTGAGATAAATGATTGCTAATTTTAAGTGTTGTTTTGAGAAACTGATTTAATGCATTAATGATGTGAGTAACTTGTGTGAATTCAATTTTCATCATTTAGCACAAAGCAAGTTCATGCTCAGCAAATCTGTACAAAATGTGCAAGAGCAAATCTGCACTCAATAACATAAAGATAAGGTATGATGAAAGAGTATAGAAAAGTGAGTGTTGTTCTGAGTGTGAAGCCTATTGTTGATCTATAATTTTGATATGATGATGAAGAGTTGTGTATTACAAGTTGCTGATGCAAGCATGAGAGGTCTCAATGCAACATTCTGGCTTCACTTTCAACAATCATTGTCTTGATGGTTTTTTCAAGCAGATGATGACAATGATTCAATGTTTCAGTGATAGTCTTGAACTCACAAAGAGTGAGTGTGAGACTTAACATGCTGTTGAAAGTAACTTCTAATACTGTGACCAGTTTATCAAGTGAATTTCAAGGTATTGACTGTGATGCACCTTCATGTCAAACCCTCATCAATCATTTATCATAAGCAACAGTCTTTGAATTATTATACTCAGAGAGAACAGCTTACCAACAATATTTCAGTACCTCTTCATTAACCCTCATAGTGTACTTAACTGTATTATGTGCAGTAGATATTGAGTTTATCAAATTAGACCTCTTCTTCAAGCTGTCTTTAATCTTCATTGTTATTTGACTGTTCTTCTGTTAATACTTTCTTGATTGTAACACTCAAGCAAGTACATGCATAGGGGTGACCACTCAATATAATATGAATATCTTGATGCATCATTGATTTCTGCAACTGTTGTGTTGTTGATAGGCTACATCATTCATTTGCATTCTGTTTTAGTTGTAGCAGTCATATCAAATATTGGGCTCAGCTAACCCTTACTGTATTAAGATTAGCCTCTGATTCTGCATGAGGTTAGTGTCACATGTGTGTGTGTGCAAGCAGTCATCATCAACATCATTTATCAAGTTCCTCAGGGACAGTTAGTTTTTTGAATATATTTAATATCATTAACTACTCAATGAAATTGAAACATATAGTATATTAACCCTATTCTGACCAGGTTGCATCTTGTTCATTGAACTAAGATCTTTGTTCAGTGAACTAAGACCTTCATTCATTGAATCATGATCTTTGTTCATTGAATCAGCAGTGCGCTTCACCATCTTGTTGCATGTCAGTAAATTCTACTTTGAACTCATATGTGACTTGCGCCTCTGTTCAATGCAACTGCAAAGATAAATTGTTGAAAGTGTAATGATTCTTCTGCTAGGTCATGTACTGTCTAGAAGATTATCATAGATCAAGAGTAAGAAACAATGACCAGTTAGAACAACACAATACTAATTATAGTGCTAGACAATCTATAAATCATGCTTAAGGCTTGCTCTGAAACTGTGATTCTTGATTCAAACCTCATATGCAGTTTCATCTTCATCTTCATCTTTCTTGATCTCATCTTCTGATGAGATAATCTGCAGATCATCATCCTCATTGTCACTCATCTCTCTTTTAATCATTTCTTGATCAAATTGAGCAGGGTTCAAAGCCAGTTTCATAAGATGTGTTCTTCAGTTCTGTCAGTCATAGATGGCTTGCTTGACATTGAATTCAACACACTGTAGTAAATAAGTAGATGTCACCTTTTGTTGACCAATTCAGTTGATTCATTTTTTTGCCTGCTCTTGATCACATTTCATTCACTCTGAGTTAAGTTGAATCAGTTGTCTGACCCTGTGTAGTGTGTACTTAACTTTGATGAGCTTGATGATGCTGACAATATATTGTGAGGGTGTTAAAGTTGAATATCTCACTATGGTATTTGACTCTTCTTGAAATAGTCATATAGTGTTTATAACATTCAACTTTAACATTGCCTCATGAATCAGGGTGACAGAGGCCTTTAACACAAGTCTGAAATACTGTTACAAGTCAATAACTGTCTGATTTGATGACCTACAGTTGTTGTGGTTGTAGCTTGAGAGTAAATAGCAGAGTTAAACATACTCAGTACAGAATGAGTGCATTTGTAGGGCTCATGAAGCAGAACACTGTCTTTTTGTCTTTGTTTCATTCTTTAATTCTGTCCTTGATGACTTTGATCTTTGTACAATTGTCCTCTAAGCATATGTTCACAATGTGTTTCTTGTAGAAGAAACTGCATTCTTCAAGCTTGTACAATTGTTTCTTTTTCATGTGCACTCAATTTCTTTCTCAATTCTCTACATTTAAGAAGATAAGTGACTTGATGTTGTCTAACTCTTTCAGTCATGAAAAGCTGCTCAAAACTCTGAGTTGTTGCATCTTCATCATTCAATTGTTGACATTGATGCTCAGTTCAGAATCTATATGACTGTTGTCAACTCAATTGACCTTTGCAACTGCATGCTCTTTCTAATTGATCAGTGATGATCATTAGCAAAGAGTTTACAAGTTCATTGTATCTAGTGAATAGTGAACAATTGATAACATAATGAATGTTGATGATAATCTGAGTCAAGAGATTGTCAAAGAAAAGAGATTGTGTTACACTCTATTTGAGTCAGAGGGTTTTAAGTACATCAATCAGTAACCTGATGTGTCAGTTCTTGATATTTCAATCAGTTTCTTTCTCAGCAACAATGCAGTCATGCATCTTTCTCATCTGATGAAGTGAGAACACAGTGCATAATGAGAGTTTTGCACAATGCACCTCTTTTTCTGATCACAAAGAATATTTCTGCTGCTCAGTTCAATTACTTGTTTTGAGAATCTCAATTCAACCTGTCATCTGAGCAAATGATCACTCAAAAGAAGTGTCTGTCAAGAACCACTTTTGTGTCTTAGATTCATTTTTGAACAGTTGAATTGTTTCTGAAGTGAGTGTCACCTCAAAATGAGCCTCATTTACAACTACTTTACTTCAGAAAACCTTTCAATATATGTGCACTGACTGTTGTGCCTTTCTTGATCTTGATAACTTTGATGAATAGTGAGTGTCTTTCATGATCTGCTTGATATGATCACTGTACAATTCTCTTATAATGATGACAATGATGTGTGACTGTTCAAAAGTAGGTCAAAGATGAACAGAATTACCCACATTATTTGATTCTAATTTCAGCAACTTTCAATCACTTTTGAAGAGCTTAATAGCAAGTTTATTCATCTTGATGTCATCATAAGTGTGTCTCACAGCTCATTTCTCAGACTTATTCTCAGGGTTCAAGTGTATCTGAGCCTCTTGTAGCCAGTTAGCAACAAGTGTGGCTGATATCACAATCAGATTGAGCCTCATTCATGAAATCATTTGTAAAGCTGAACTATCATCAATACATGAGCACAGAAATCCTCACTGATTGTCAGAAGAACATTCTGCATCTTTGAGCTGAGGTTTTTCAAAGATTTTCTTAGTCAGATGTTGATGAAACTGTTTTGATTCATGAGCCTCTTTGACCTTGCAATAAGAAACCTTTATAATGCAGTTCATAGCAATCAGTGTTAACAACTCTATTGTTTGATCATCATGTTAGCATTGCACTTGATATTTATCAAGAAGGTCACATATCTTTCTCAATCTCATGTCATCAGCATTGTAATCTTCACCTTGATATGCCTTTATCTCAAGCATTATGAACTGTCATGAGTTGAACTCATACTAAGGTCTTATGATCTAGTTGCTTACTAAGACCCTAAGACTAAAGCACATTATCTTTTTGCTTCTGTATGAAGCTCTTCTTTTTCTCTTCATAGTATTCTTCTTGTATTTAGAAATTATCAATTGAGCGTCAGTCTCATTGCAAACTTGTGACATTAAAATACTATTCTCATTCAAACCTGACCTACTTTAAAGGCCTTGCTGTACAATTGTTGAAATCAGTGCAGAATGAGCGCAGAAACCCCTATGACAGATGAAGTGAAGATTGTTGCTGAGAAGATTCTTTCTTGAGCACAAATACTTATGACAGAACTACACAGCATGAAGAGTCATACAGAAGAGAATATGCAGAACATGAAGGCTCATACAGATCTTCTTTACATCTTTGTGATGAATTGAGACAACCTCACATCAGCTACATCAGTAGGTACAGCTATTTCAACATCAGCTGTTACAACATCACCTTCTTCTCAAGAATGAGTCAATTGTATGAACAGTCTCACCCTAAAGCAGCTTGTTGCAGCAATAGGCATGACTTGACACTCAAAACGGTGTCTTTCTGATCCACTCAGATTTGAAGAAAAGAGAGTGAAATTCAGACCTTGACTACAACAAATTGTTGCTAAATTGAATGTGAACATGTCAGATGACAATGTCAGTGTGCAGTTCTAATACTTACACAGTTGGCTTGAAGGGTTGGCTTTAAGCCAGGTCACACCTTAGATTGCAGCTTGTATCAAGCCAAACGAAGTTTTAAACTGTATGACCATTGAGAAGCTGATCAATCAGCTTCAGCACGCATACAATGACTCAGAATTGAAGAAGAGAGTGACTCATACCTTAAAAACTTTAAAACAGATGAGAAAATCATTTGCTAGACACCTGATCACCTTCAAACAAACGCTGTTGAAAGCAGAAGACTTGAAATGGGATGATGCTGTCAAGAAAACATTTCTTAGTAACAGTCTTGACACAACACTCATGCAAGCTCTGGTTGTCATCTCAATCCCTGTGTTGTATGATGAGTACATTACCTTGCTTCAGCGGGTCAGTCACAACTTAAACTCAATTCAGAAGGCTGTTACTCAAGAGTGTCATATGACAACTATCATCATCACACAACAGTCTCACACAAACAACATGAACTGAGAACTCACTGAGCACACCATTGTCATGATTACAAAAACTAAAGAGAGGCACAGAGCACAATGAGTGTCAGAGAAGAAAGTGACAGAACATCATACAAAACAACTATGCATGCACTGTGAAGACAATGGCCACTTCATTAAGAACTGCAAACTTCTGTCTGCTGTACAATCTTGTGTCATCAATGTTGTCACTGCTGAGACTGTGAAGAAGACAACAGAAGAAGAGAAGAACTCAGAAAAAGAGTAGCTTTTAGCAGAAGTCGCAGCTGAGAGTGTACAAAGTGTGGTAAAAGCTGAAAGAAGTTTGAGAAACAGATGAACAGTGCTCTCTTCACTATGTCAATGTTAGTCAATAAGAAGTCATATGCACATATCTTGTACAACACAGAGTGTCTGTTCTATGAAATAATCACTTCTTGCTTTGCTAGAAATCACAATCTACAGTGTATGAAGATAAGACCTCATATGATTACAAGGTTTGATGAACCTTCAAATTCATCAGTAGATGAAGTAGCTGTCATACAAATTGATATCAATGAACATCAGAAGTCAAGAACATTCTTTTATATTGTTCTTAAGATAGCGTTCTATGACCTTATACTAGGTCTATCATGAATGAAGCAGAACAAGGTCATATTGAATGCAGGCAAAGCCTCTCTTATGATTGAATTCACAGAAACTATCATACAGAACAGAGAAGCTCCTGCTAAGAGCGAGTTCAATCATGTTATGATGTCAGCTACATTCTTTACAAATCTTGTACAGAAGAAAGAAGAGAAACAGAAGAAGATTGAGATGTTCTCAGCCAGCATGACTGATATCAAAAAAGCCTTAACCTCACAGAAGAAGACTGACCTGAGGACTATACTCTCTGATCATTATCATGAGTTTTTAGATGTGTTCAATCGTATGATGACTGAGAAATTGCCACCCTTAAGAGAAGAAGGCATAGACCACCAAATTGAACTAGAAGAAGTGAATGAAAAAGAGCCAAAAGTACCCTGAGGTCCTTTATACAACATGACAAGAGAGAAGCTACTAGTGTTGCACAAGACACTAACAGAACTTTTGAATAAGCAGTTCATACAAGTCAGTAACTCATCTGCTGCAGCGCCTGTTTTATTCATATGAAAGTCAGAAGGTGAACTTCAGTTCTGTGTGAAGTACTGTGGCTTGAACCAAATCACTTGAAAGGATCGTTACTTTCTTTCATTGATATATGAGACTCTGCAAAACATTGAATGAGCTCAATGATACATCAAGTTGAATGTCATAGCGGCATTTCACAAGATTTAAATTGTCACAGAAGATGAATGAAAGACGGCATTTCATACAAGGTACAGGTTGTATGAATGAATGATGACTTCTTTTGAGCTAGTCAATGCTTTGAGCACCTTTCAAAGATATATCAACTGAGCCTTGCAGGACTTTCTGAATGAGTTCTGTTCAGCCTATGTGAACAATATTCTTATTTTCACTGATGAATCATTGCATCAACACCGAAATCATGTATGAAAGGTTCTACTACAGTTTTGAGAAGTTGGCTTACAAATTGACATTGACAAATGTGAGTTTGAAGTCAAGTTAATTAAGTATCTAGAGTTCATTCTGAAAGTGAGAAAGGGCGTACAAATGAATTCTCAAAAGATGAAGGCAATCATGAACTGACAAGCCCCTAAATCAGTAAAGAGTGTACAGAGTTTCATAGGCTTTGCAAACTTCTATTGAAAGTTCATCAAGAACTTTTTTAATCTGGTTATGTCAATGATGGCTCTCATACAAAAGAACACACTCTTTAAGTGAACAGAGAAAGTCAATCAGGGTTTTATGAAGCTAAAGGCCATGTTTATTTCGGCGCCAATTCTAGTTTCATTTGATCACACATGTTTGACGATGATGAAAACAGATTTCTCAAATTGATGCATAGGTGAAACCCTGTTGCAGTTAGTGAACAATGTGTGAAGACTCTGTGCCTACTATTCAAAGAAGAATGCATCTGCAGAGTGCAATTATGAGATTTATGATAAAGAGATGCTGATCATTATACAATGCTTGAAAGAGTGAGATGCAGAATTGAGAAGTGTGTCAAGTTTTCAGATTCATACAGATCACAAAAATCTGAAATACTTTATGACAGTCAGAAAGCTTACAGAGCAACAAATGAGATGGTCTTTAATTCTGTCGCAATACAACTTCTTCATACTATACTTGCTGAGCAAGCAGAATGAGAGAGCAGATGCTCTATTAAGACAGAGGCAGAATGTGTCAATGAACCTCTCAGATGACAGAGTACAACATCATACAACATAGATGATATGTTCTGAGATGATAAGCAAGCCTATACAGGCTGCCTCAATGACAGTAGCAGACATATTGATCCCTGTGCTCATACAAGATCAGAACTTGTTTAATGAGGCCACAGACCTCAAACAAATGTGAGTGAATGCTGAAGCAGAAGATGAGTTGTACAATAAGCTTTGTCAGACAATTTGCAAGAAACAAAGATCATTTTCTACTGTTCTAGAAGTGAGGGTATTCATAACAAAATGCTCCTTGAGTGATGAAGAAAAGCTACTCTTTTGCAGTAGACGCTGAATGCTGTCATCAGAACCTCTTTGTACAGAACTGATTCAGTATACACATGACTCAACAATGACTGAACACTCAGAAAGAGATGTAACTGATGCTCTGTTATCATGACAGTTCTTTTGATCAGAAATGCTACAGGATGTTTGTACATTCTGCTGAAATTGTGACAAATGCCGTACAAACAACAGCTAAAAAGACTGCTGACAAGGCTTCTTGAAGCCTTTACCTGTACTGAAGCAAATTTGATGAGAGATATTCATCAACTTTGTAGTAGATCTACTGTCAAGTGAGGGTTGTACAAACCTTCTGATAATTACAAATTGTCTTAGCAAGGAGGTGATACTTGAACTGTGCAAGGATATGACTGCAGAATGAGTGACTCAGACGTTCATACAACATTTCTACTGAGCTCATGAGCTTTTTACTGCAATAGTCTCAGATTGAGGCACTCAGTTTGTGAGCAGCCTATGAAAAAGAGTCTGTCAACTTTTGAAGATCATATGAAGAGTGTTCACAGCATATCACCTGAAAACTGACAGGGCAACTGAGCAGATGAACCAGAATGTTGAGCTGTACATTTGTACGTTCTCAAATTATAGTCAGAACAACTGAGCAAGCCTGCTTCTCATGGCTGAGCTAGTCATAAACAATCATGACTTCGTCTCAATGAAAGTGAGTCTCTTCTTTCTGTCTCATGAGTATCACATGAAGCCTTTACAACTACTTGAGAAGTTGAAGCCTGTACAGTCTGCAAAAAGTTCAGTACAGAAAGCTGATCAGATTGTACAAAAGATGAAAGAAGTCACAGAGTGAGCACAGATGACTATGACTGTCA
>JAABUP010008065.1_pt1 | contig 13646 bp, 13 predicted proteins | sample 5559201 | NCBI WGS metagenome assembly JAABUP01 (sample SAMN10711887, study PRJNA513373) | rock metagenome | isolation source: Antarctica rocks | place: Antarctica | reverse complement strand
GCGAGCGCGGCGCCCGTCCAGGCGCTGGTCGCGCGCGGCGTGGAGGTGCACGTCGCGCGCACCAAGACCGTGCCCAGCTTCATCATGCCCTACACAAACCCCAAGCACGACGTCGATGTCAGCGGCCAGATGGCCGCCAACGGGCAGGTGGAGCTGGGCATCACGCAGGCGCGCGGCCGGCCCAGGATAGGGTAGGGTACTCAGCGCCCGCGCGCCACGGCGCGGGCGCCCCCGCGCGCTGCCCGAGCGCGCCGGGGGCGACGCGCTCCGACCGCGTTGCAGGTGTGGTACACGCGGCTCAAGGACGCGTGCGCGGCCAAGCCGGACGCGGCCGGCCGGCGGCCGCCGCGCCTGGTGGCCGACGTGGGCGCCAACTTTGGGTATTACTCGCTCTACGCGGCCAGCCTGGGCTGCAGGCGCGCCCCCGCTCTGCCCCAGGCTGCTCTGGGCGCCCCTGCCGGCCCGCCGCCCGCTGCCGGCAATGGACACGCGGCGCAGCTGCAGCTCGCTGCGATGCGCCGAAGGTCGTTTTGAGCAGTGCCCTGCTGGCGCCAGCGCTGCATAGGCGCGGGCGTGCGCGGGCCTGCTGTATGGCGGCCGAACCGGGTGGGTCGCCCTAACTCAAATTCTAAACCTAACCCTGTCCCTACCCCCAGACGAGCGCTGCAGCGCGCAGGGTGGTAGCCTGGGAGCCGGTGCCCACCTTCCGCGCGTTCCTGCAGTACGGCGTGGAGCTCAACGGCCTGGGCGGCCTGGTGGACGTGCGCGCGGCCGCGGTCGGCGACAAGCCGGGCGCCGAGTACGAGCTGGTGGTGCCGCAGCGCGGCATCTGGGGCACCGCGTCCATCGGCGGCCGCAACATCGACAAGTGCGCCCCCCCACCTTCTAAGGATGGGCTCCCTCCTGGGAGCCGTTTGGGAACCAGACGGGTCCCTGACGGCGGCCCGTCGCCATCCGCCGTCCCCAGGACGCAGACGGGGTGCAGGGCGCATGCGCGCGTGCGTGGCCCGTGCTCTGGGCTCGCCTGAGCGCGCCTGCAAGGTGGCCCGATGTGCTGGGTGTGGCGCGTGGGGGTGCTGCAGAGAGCAGCCTCGCCGTCGAGGCACAGAGTGCCAAGTCATGCCCTGCGGCGCTTGAGCGCCGCGGTCTGTTCTGCGGTGTTCACAAGTGCGCGGCGCGGCCTGCGAGCAGTCTTGGACCCAGCGGCAGCAGGACTTTGCGAACGTCACCCTGCCCCTGTTGCTCCGCGAGCACTTCTCTTAGCAAAGGCAAGCATGGGCACTGGAAGGCACCAAAGCTCTCCTGGCATGCACAAAACCGTGCAGGGGAGCGGAGGCGGGCCTGGGCGGGCGGGCGGTCAGGCGCGCCTGTTGCAGACGGCCGCCGGAATTGCAGACGTCGCCGCCATTGAGCACTACTCTTGTAATACTGGTGTCAGCACGCTTTACGTGTTCAGGCGCGTGGCGGTGGCTGCGCGCCTGGTACGTTTCAAGCGTGCTGAGAACAGCACCACAAGAGTCTTGCTCAGGCCGGCCACGCGTGCAACACCGGCGACTGTCCGCAACAGGGCTGCCTGCCCGCCCGGCCGACCAGCGCCGCCTTCGCGCCCCCGCACGAGCATGCACGCGGCGGCCCGCGCTGCTTGGAGCGCACGGCGCCCGGCGGGCGCGCTGGCAGCGCCGCACGCCCGCGGCGGTATGCCGGCGCGGCCGCGGGCGCCTCACTCCTGCCCTTAACCCTACCCTAATTCGCGCAGGAACATCAACAACGAGGGCGAGTACGAGCGCGTGAAAGTCACGGGCGAGCGCGTGGACGCGGTGGTTGCGGAGGACGTGGCGCTGCTCAAGATGGACGTCGAGGGCTTCGAGCCAACCGCGTTCGAGAGCGCCAAGGGCGTGCTGGACACGTTCAGGCGCGCGCGCGCGGGGCGGGGCCGTGGGGCGAGGTCCCGGCGTGCCGTCCCGGGCTTGGAGCCTGTGGGTCTGCAGACACGCAGCGCTGCGCCCGGGCGCCCTGGGCAGGCTCAGGGGCATGCTGCGCGCGAATGCAGGCGCCCCCGATGCTTTTCATGCGCAGAGCCGCCTCTCACCCCCTCTGCCGGCTGTGCTTGCATTCTGACACGCGCCACACAGAGGTATGGTGCCGCTCTGGCGCACTGCGCCGCGGCGATGCTGGCCACAAGGTGCCGCCGCCGCAGCCCTGGCAGTTTCTGGCGCTGCAAGGCTTTTACTGCCATCCATGCTGGGCGGGGCGTATGCGGTCAGGGCCAAGGAGCATCATGCGCGCCACGCGCATGATGCATGGCACGAAGGCGGGCCGCTGAGGCGGTCGGGGCGGGCGCAGGGTGGAGAACATTGTCATGGAGTACTCGCCCGGCGTGTACGACACCATGCACCGCTGGGCGGACTACCCGGACTGGCCGCGCATGCTCATCTAGTGCGCGCCCCGGCCGGCATGCGTGGCCGCCAAACCACTTAGGGCTGCTGCAAGAGCCTCCGCGAGGGAGCCTGCGCTCATGTGCGGTCAAGGGGGGACATGACCTTTTAGCTACGGGCCTGTTGCGCCTGCGCCTGTGCCTCCTACCCACGCTGGCCAGCAACCTGATCTCTGTTGCGCAGACAACACTCAGTTTCAGCATCGGTCCCCGACAGGGGCTGTTTGCGCAGATGGCCAGGGGCTGCACTGTTACATTCAGCCTGCGGCGGGCTGCTTGAGCGCTGCTTGAGGAGATGCGACTGACCCCGCTGCCTCCACGTACCAACCGCGCGCCGCGCGCGCAGCCTGCTGGAGCACAACTACTCGCTGCTGCACGTGCGAGACGAGTTTGTGCGCGCGCCGCTGCTGGACGAGGCGTTCGAGGGCGCGCTGCCGCCCTTCGAGGAGATCACGGCCGAGAACCTGGCGTGCGACCTGGAGGACGCGAAGAAGGCGCGCGTGCCTTAGGGTAGGGTTAGGGCTGGCAATGCCCGCGGCGCGCGCGCCGCGGCCAGGAGGCGCCGTGCGCGGACAATCAGGGAGCCGCCGCCCGTCGCGCCGGCGCTCCCCTGCGCAGTGCAGCACAGCGTGTGGGTGGGGCAGTGGACGGGCGCAGGCCAGCCCTCGTGCCGGATTCGGAAGGCCGCGGTGAGGCGGGCCTGACGCGCTGCGGCGCCGCGTGCAGCTGCAAGCGCGCACGCTGGGCTGCAAGGCGCCGGAGGAGCTGTCGGCCGCGTTCCCGGAGTGGGAGGGCTGCAACTTCATCCCGGAGAACCTGCACCCCAAGTCCTTCCGCGGCTACATCGGGCACAACACCAACGTCTGGGCCGCCGCCAGCCGCGCCGGCATCAAGGCGCGCCGCCGCGTTGCGCGCCCGCCCCCGCCGCCCCTGCTCCGTGCTCAGACCGCTTCAGCCCCCGGGAGGCAGAGCGCCAGCGCCCGGCACATGCGCGGACCTGCGCGGCAGCGCGGCGCAACATGAGCCTGCGGACCGCGCCTCGGTCCCGCACCCCCCCTGCGCAGTGCCTCGCAGGAGCGCCTGGACCGCGGGCGGCCCAGCCGGCGGGGGCAGGGCCCTGCGGCTGTTCTAGAGTGCGGGCTGGTGCAGGGGGTGGGGCCACTCAGGGGCTGGCCCGCGCCGCAGGTGGGGCAGCCCGTGGGCGTGCAGGGCCTGGCGCAGGCGGCCACGGAGTGGTACGGCCGCGACCGCCGCTTCGGCATGGGCCGTCGCGAGTGCAAGTACCTGCCGCTGCACATCCAGGCGCGCGCGCGCGCCTGCATGAGTGATTGCCCTGGCGTTGGTCATGCAGCCATGAAAACACAGCACGTTTGCCGCGTTGTGCCATGGTAAGCCTGCCAGCCCGGCGCGCAGAGTCCTCAAACACCTGGTTCACCACAGAGCAGTAATAACAGAATGTGCTCATCATTGATTGTGCCTCCACCAGGGCCGGCCGCGCGCGGCGCGCAGGTGAAGCACCGGTGCCACTGCGCGGATGAGGCGGTGTGCGGCGCTGAGGCGGCCATGGTGGAGCGCCTGGCCGCGGAGGGCCTGCTGACGCCCAACAACGGCGCGCTCGACCCTGGCGCGCGCCCGCCCTAACCCTACCCTACCCTACCCCGAGCACGCCCTCCGACGCGACTGCGCGCACAGGAAGCGCGCTGTCGCGGCCTGCCGGGCGCGCCGGGAGACCCCCAGAGCCGTCCGGACTGACGGCCTGCGCCGCATGTGCGCAGAGGACGTGCCCGCGCTGCCGGGCCTGGACGAGGACCCGGAGGTCGTCAAGAAGGCTGCAGTGAAGGAGGCGGCCGACAAGGCGGCCGCGCGGCGGCGCGCGGAGGGCGGGCGCGAGGCGCCGGAGGACAGGTAGCCGGCGGGCTTGCCAGGTTTTTAGGGATTGAAAACCTAGCAGGAGAGCGGCTGCCTTTGGGGACCTGGGCCCGGCGGGCGGCTGAGCGCGGGCTGGCAGAGACGCTCCACGTGGATGGCGGGTGCACAGGGTTGGCGCGTCGGGGCTTTTCGGGGATGAGTTTTGGTCGAGCGTGACGCCTGGGTTTATCATCGGCATGTCTGCAGCGTGCGTCTGCTGGCGCTGGACGCTGCGGTGCTGGCGCGGGGGTCTTGCGGCTGGCAGCACCGTCCGCAGCGTCTGTCCATCTTACGTGGGCTCTGTCGCGCGGTGTCGCAGTGTGCTCCTGTCGTTCTTCTGCATGTAAAACGGCTGTGGATTTGGCGCAATGCAGTGGTCTGTCTGCGCGGATCAGGTTAGGCAAAAGTGGCGTTGAGGCGTGGATAGTAAGTACAGGGGTAGTTATGACCCGAACAGTCCCCCTGCCTCGCTCGCGTGCCTGGACCCACCCTCTGCTTGGCGTGGCCCGTTTTGAGCAGCCAGGGGGCCATGCCAGTTGGGGGTTTTGCTTCATGTGCCTTGATCAGACATGCATGTGGCGCTTCAGCTCAGAACATTCGCATCGCGCTGCCTATATGCCTTTCTGGCAATGTGCGCTGCCGCGTCGCGCAGAAAACACGATGGGAATGCGCCACTGCTTGTCGCCCTTTCGCGCGATCGCACACGCCGGTGTCAAGTCAGAGTTTGTTAAACGCATGGGGTGCTGTTTGCTGCACGGCTTTTGCAGTGCTGCAAAAACTCGTGGAGGCATGCTTGGAGTGTAGGAAGCAACGCACCATAGACGTGTTTGCTTGTTAGACCAAGGCTGATGGAACGGACGTTACAGACAGGTGGTGACCCGGACACCCCAGAGAACCTATCGCACAAGTTGCTGACCAGTAAAACAGGCTTTCCACTGGAAAGTTTCCAGGACACCCAAGAGACCGCTTGGTGCCGCAAGCCCATGCCCAGCACACGCAAATCCGTGCACAACATGCGCAACTATATGCGACTGCATGAAGCAGCGTCCTTTGATGTGCCATGCACTCAGCGTCATGGGCAGCACCCGGGCTCCACAAGCCAAAACAGCCCTAGCGAGGCCTTGAGTGCCCCCTGCAGGCACGCGCGCCGGCATGACGCGCATGCAGCTGCGGCATGCACTGCGACAGCCTGTGCATGCTGGCCCACAGCGCCCCCTGGCCTGCTTGCAACCATCTCTCTCTCGCTCCCCTCCAGGGCTCGGGCGCTGCTGGTGTTTCCGCTCCAAAGTCAGCCCAGGCGTCACAGAATGCCCCTCTCAAAGCGCACCAGGGCTTGCGCGCAGCCAAGGCCGTGGCTCGACGCACGAATGCAAGCACATTCCCTCACCTCGCCAGTCCGCGCAGCCAACACCCAGCCAGCCCGCGCAGCCGCGGCGCGCAGCGACAGGGCGCCCGGCGGCGCGCAGCGCGCGCGCACTTGCAGCTACAACTCTGAAGAGGGGGCGTCGCGCGCAGCGGGCGGCGGCGGCCGCTTGGCCGAGAGGCCGTGCAGCGGCACGAAGCGCACGGGCATCAGGTCCTCCTCCGCCAGGCGCCCGTCGGGGCCCTTGTCCACACGCTTGAGGACCTGGCGCGGGCGTAACGTTAGGGATGGGGGCGCCGCGGGCGCCGCGGCATGCCTGCCTCCCAGCTGCACGCGACCGCGCGCCGGACCGCCAGGCCGCCACCCCGCATCCGGCGCCACTGGCAGAGCGCACGGGCGGGAGCGCCGCGCGCCTGCGGGGCGTGGGGCGCTGGGCGGCACCTGCATGTCGTCGTTGGGGCCGCCCACGGGGACCACCATCCGGCCGTTGGGCTTCATGCTGTCGGCCAGCACCCTCACCTGCCGCCACGGGCGCGTGTGCGCGCGTGACAGGCAGCCGGAGGCAGGCCGGTGGCGCTACGCTTCCTATTTGCATGGCACACACGACTTCTCGTGCAGGGGTGCCGCGGAAGCCCGCAACGTGAAGACTGGAGTGTACTTCTGCAGAATTTAGTTTGCGGCACACTGCTACGTATTCAGGACACAGCATGTTTGCGGGCCTCGCAAGACCGCAAGCCAGCAGTCATGCAGCGGCCTGCAGGCTGGAGAGGTGCGCCGCCGAGAGCGGGGCGCGCGCCATGTCCGCGGACGGCGCGGCGGCGCCGACGTGGATGGCGTCAAACGGCCCGGCCGCCGCAAGCAGGTCCGGGTCCAGCGCGTTGCCGGCCACCAATCGCACAATGCCGCGGCGCAGCAGGTGCGGCGACGACGCTTCCACGGACCTCACTGACCGCTCCGACAGCTGCGCGTGGGCGAGCCGGCATGGCGTGAGTGCCCAACGCATCTGTTAGGGTAGGGCTGCAGCAGGCACCGCAAAGCCGCGCCCACCCACCGCTCTGACGGGTGCTCCGCGGGCGAGCCGGCATGGCGTAAGTCCCCCGCACAATGGAGGCGCGCTGCAACAGGCGCCGTGCGGCTGCGCACACCGGCCGCTCCAGACATTGAGCCTGGTGCGCTGGGAACCGCGCACGGCGCGGCCGGCGGGGCCCCAGCCGCTGAATGACGCCCGGCTCGGCGCCGCGCGCGCTGCAGCGCCGCACGCCAGCCCTTCAAGACAGAGAGCCTGGTAGGCCGGGCACCATGCATGGCGCTGCCGGCGGGTCGAGCGCGGGCGGCGGCGGGACCCCGGCCGCTGACCGGCGCCGCGCAGCCGCCGCGCGGCCGCCCGCGCTTGACCTGCCGGCCGCGCCGGACGCGGTGCCCGGCCTACCAGAGCTCTACGTCTTGAAGGGCTGGCGCGCGGCGCCGCCGCGCGCAGCGCTGAGCCGGGCGCCGGTCAGCGGCTGGGGCCCCGCCGGCCGCGCCGTGCGCGGTGCCCAGCGCACCGGGCTCTATGTCTGGCAGCTCCGCATGCGCATGCAGGCATGCCGCGCAGCCTGTCGCTCGGCATGCTGCCGGGTCTACGGGCAGAGCTGGCTCGAGCTGGCTCGAGGCAGCGCTGGCCTGCTTGACCATGCAAGGGCGTCGAGCTGGTCAGGGTGGGGGGCAGGCCCTGCATGCTCAGTAGGGGCGCGCCTCCGCATGGCGCTCGACGCCCAGCACGTGCCCGCCCTCGCCCACCATCTCGCCCATCACCGCTGTCAGGTAGCCGCTGCCTGCGCTTGGCGGGGCGCGCGTCTGCGTCCGCTGCCCTCCACACACCACAGCAGCCACCACAGAAGCCACCAGCAGCCGAAAGAGCGCCACAGCCGGTGACGCTCAGAGCACAGGCAGGCGCTTGCCGCCGTGGTTGTTCTCCCTCGGCAGTGCGTGCAACATGTCAGGCTCTGGCAGGCCAAGGTGTCACTGGCTAAATGTGCACTTCATGCACTGGACACTTGCTGGACAAACACAGCATGCTGAGGCCACGTGTGGACATGCAGCAGCGGCCGTAAAGCATGGCCGGGCACCTGAGCCGCTTGTGACATGCAGCAGCGGCCACAGCGCATGACAATGGCAGCTGCCGTTCCATGAGAGCTGGCTGCGCGCCTGAGCCGACGTCGAGCACATTGGCGCCCGGCTGCAGCCGGTCGGCCAGCAGCTCCAGCGCGGTGGCGTGCATGTGCGGCGCGGAGATCGTCTGCGAGTGGCCGATCGGCAGCGGCATGTCCTGCGGCGCGCCGGCCGCGGCCCGCTCTCGCAGATGCCGTTCATGCATGATTGCTGCTGTCCTCGAGCATATGAGTTTAACCATGCTTGCGGAGTGGTACGCTCAGCAGCAGAGACGGGCAGGCGCGACCTCAGCCCCCATGACGAGCTATAGTGTGCTGATAGACGGCTGTATTTCATTCACTAATTCGCTTGTTCAATCATTCACTCATTCGTTAAATCAAAGCCAGCGCCAACAGGAGGTGGAGCCAAACGCGCCGAGCGCGCGCGGCTGGCGCACACCAGGTACGCCGGGTCGTTGGGGTGCAGCCGGCTGAGCAGCGGCGACAGGGCAGCTTGCGGCAGGCCCAGGTCCTGCCTGGAGATGAAAAACTTGCGGTCCACGCGGCGCATTGCGTCGGCGGTGCGCGCGCTCATCCGCTCCTGTGCGACCTGCCAGGCAAGATGCACGGAGGCTTGAGCACGGCAGCCCAAGCTTGGGCACAGACTCGCGGCGCGGGTGGTGCAGGCGCATACCAGGAAGTCGACCAGCTCGTCATTGCTTCCTGAAGGCGTCGAGAACATACTGGTCCCGCTCAGCCGCTGCCTCGTTAGCTTGCCCTGCAGCTTGAACTGCGCTGCGCGCCATAAGCACGAACACTGCTCAGTTTGCTAATACATATGTATGAAGCGTGCCAAACTTGAACTCGCTACAAGCACAACCAACGACAGTCCAGCAGCGTCGTAGCACCTACAAGGTTCCTCACGGCGTGGGACTCGCAGTTTAGCGCCCTGGCAATGCCACCGCTGTGCCGCCGCAGGCCCCTGGGATGCGGGAGGGAGATGGTCAGGAGCGCAAGGTGCAGTCTGCTGAGGCAGGCTCCCCTTGTCAGCATCGCTCTTGCTCTTGCTTTAAAAAAAGTACAGCTCGACTTTTGCACATGCTTCTTCAGGGTATAGGAGGGTCGCCACAGCAGGCCAAAAACGGAGTGGTCCAGCGATGGCCTTGCTAGGTGTGAAGACGCTTGATCTCTGACCGACGCTTCCCTCTACCTGTGGTTATCGCGCCTCGCCACTGGGTGCCTGAGCAGGCTCTGCACTGGTTGCTCTCGGTCGCCATGCAACGAGACTTAGATGCCCTGCTTTCCAACAACGAACGCGCCTTCATATTGAAGGTGAGCATTCCCTCTTACAGCAATTGACTTGAGAAACACAAAGATGCAGAGCTTGCCTCCTACAACTACTGCAGCTGAGCTTCCACACGGCACGCAGGCTTTGAAGGAAGACCAGCGCATTGATGGCCGCCGGCCGTTCGACTACAGGAGAGTGCGATACCAGGTCTGCAGCTTGCACGGCGCGCTCCAAGAGGCTCTGAGCAACTCTACGCTGTTGTTCTGCTAACAGGGGCTGCGGCGCAGTTCTCGGCTGATGACGATGGCAGCGTAACAGTGCAGCTTGGCGCGACGCGCGCGATGGCGGTCGTCACTGCGACGCTGGACGCCCCCTTCCCTGACCGGTGCTGTGCCCCTTGCAGCCACCGGGCTCTTCCTTTGCACAGTTATCCTGCTGCAGCTCCGGCTGGGAGTTGGTGCAGTGGCTGTCAACAAAATCCAGCCTTATAATTGCTCGGGCGCTTGGCCCCTAGTGGCTGTATCTCAAACACGGCGTGGTGTCTCCAAGACAGCGTAGCCAAGCGCAGAGCCCTGCAGGTTGGTGAAGCGTAGCGCGTGCTTATGAAAATGCGCATGCCACTGCACGCCACTCTCGACACGCTTTGCTTGAGCGCATAAGTGCTTGCCCACCTCTCGTCCCCCTGTGCGCCTTGACTGGCAACGTCCGCACGCCATGTACTCCTGAAGCTGCACTGGCCGTGCGCGCAGGGCGAACGAGGGCAGCCTGCGCTTCAACGTGGAGCTATCGCCGATGGCGTCGCCGGCGTTCGAGGCGGGGCGGCCGGGCGAGGCAGCGTTCGAGGCGGTGCGGCTGCTGGAGCGCGCGCTGCGCGACTCGCGCGCGGTGGACCTGGAGGCGCTCTGCGTGCTCGCCGGCCGCAAGGCGCGCCCCCTGCCAGAGTCCACCGCGCTTGCAATCGCAGTGCGCGACTCGCAAGGCAGACTGGAGGAAAAGGACGTGCGCGCTGGCCGCCCATGTGCATGCGCCTCAGCTCAGGAGCAGTCTTCGCGGGTGTGTCCCTGCGCCTCGGCTCAGCGGGAGCCTTCCTCGCAACGCTCGCTGCCACACCGGGCGCGCTGCCGCCCCGCTGGCCGCGCCAGACGCGCCTGTCCTGGGAGGCGGCGCGCGCGGCGAGCATGCCAGACGTGGCACGTGCGCCAGGTGTGGCATGTGCGCGTGGACGTGCACGTGCTGGACCACGCCGGCAACCTGGCCGACGCGGTCGGGCTGGCCGCGCTGGGCGCGCTGCTGGCCTTCCGGCGGCCGGAGGCGAGCGTGGCGCCCGGCGGCGGCGCCGGCGGCGGCACCGCGGCCGTCACGCTGCACGACCCGGAGCTGCGCGAGCCGCTGCCGCTCAGCCTGCACCACCTGCCGCTGGCGGTCACGTTCGCGCTGTTTGAGGCGCGCGCCGGCCGCCCCAGACCCCGCCTCAGACCCTCTCCTCAAGTCTAGCCTGCCGCTGGCGGTCACACTCGCGCTGCTCGAGGCGCGCCCTTGCGGCTCTGTCTGGGGCTGCCGGCAGAGGCCGTGAGCGCGGCGGCACTGGCGCAGCGATGCAAGCTGCGCGTTCGCATACCAGGGCACGCCGCCGGCCTGCAGCCTGCAGCGGTGACCGCAGGCAGGCATGCGCCCGCAGTCCCGGCGGAGACGCGCACTGTTCTTTCGGAGGGTGGCTGGCGACCCGCAGACCATCGGCGCAGCCTGGGGGGGCGCGCGCAGCGCCGACGCGCGCCGCGCGCGCACAGGGCGGCGAGCATGTGGTGCTGGACCCGGACCTGAAGGAGGCCGCGGCGGCGGCGGGCGCGCTGACTGTTGTCGCCACCGCGCACGGCGAGGTGTGCGCGGTGCACAAGCCGGGCGGCGCGGGCATCAGCCTCTCGCAGGCGCGCGCCCCGTGGATGTTTTGCGTCAAATCTGACCCCGTGTTACAGGGCGCGGCACACCCACCGACACGAAATCGGCAGCACGAGGTCGGCAGCATGTATGGGGCTTACAGGGGCGCTTACGCTCTGCGCTTCTGTCCATGTCCGAGGGCGCCTGGGCAGAGCCCTGCGGGTGCGACGCTGGCTTCTTGCGAGGCGCAGGCCTCTGCAGCCTCCACTCCTGCGGCGATCACAGCAGGAGCCTGAGCGGGACTGCGAGCCTGGGCGGTGTTGTACGCACCCTGCAGACTCAGTCGACCAGAATTCTTGCAGAACATGTGGGCTCGCTCAGTCGCATGCAGGGCAAGCCTACCTGCCATCTGCTGGGCTTGCAGGCAGCCGCGTCCCGGGTCCTGTCATGCGTTCCGCCCCCAGCCGCTTGAGCTAGCATGCCACCCTAAACCTACCCTACCCCGCGCGGCGCAGACGATGCGGCTCGTGCGCGTGGCGTGCGCCAAGGCGGCCGAGGTCGCGGACGGCCTGCGCGCGGCGCTCAAGGGCCACGAGGCCGCCCGCGTCGCGCGCCGCGTGCGCCGGCACGGCGGCGCGGCCGTGGGCGGCGGCGCCGTGGCTGCAAGGCCGGACGCGGGCGCCCCCGGCGCGCGCCCTGCTCCGAGCGCGCCGCCGGGAAGCTGACCTGTGCGCTGTCTTGCATGCTGGCGGCCACCATATTTGGCCATGCTGGCTGTGTGAGCCAAGCACGATTGTGATGCTGCCCATGTTTTTTTTTTTTAAACAGCTAAGCTGGCATGTGCAGGCGGCTGTGCGCACTGAAGAAATCGTGCCACGGTACGTCCCAAATGGAAAAGCGCGGCGCATGTGGGGTGACAGGCGGCGCATGTGGGGTGACAGGCGGCGCGGGCGCGGCTCCAGCCGACGCCCGGCTGGACGGAGAGGTCAGCAGCGGTGACGACGACGTTAGCAGCAGCGCGGACGAGGAGGACGAAGAGGAAGAGCAGGAAGAAGAGGACGACGAGGAGGCGGCTGTGGCCGACGACGGCCCGGGGGCGGCCGGGGCGCGGGAGCGCGGCGCGGCCGGGCACGACGCCGCTGGCGCGGACGGCGGCGGGGCGGCGGCGACATGTGTGGGTCAAGGAGCAGGCGCGGCTGAGGCGGGCGTGCGCGCGCGCGTCGGGGCGCCCGCAGCGCTCGTGGCTGCTGCAGACGAGCGAGCGGGAGCTGCTGGGGAGAGACTCAGGATAGGCGTGCGCCCGCCCTGCAGATTAGGGAATGTCTTTCCTGGGAGCCTGCAAGCGGTGCGGGCGCCAAGCTTGACCCGTCCAGCTTTCGAGCACCTCTGTAGTGAACGACTGCGGGGTCTGTCAGGCTCATGGGATGGGGCAGCAGGGCGTGCTGCTTTGTCGCGGTCGTGCTTGGTGCGGAAGCCATGCGCGCGCGCGGCCTTCGAGATGCGGCCCGGGCGCGAGCGAGGATAGGCAGAGGCGCCTGGGCGCCACGCCCAGATGATGATGCACGCGCGCGTCGGATGCGCAGGTGCAGCGAACGGGCGCCACGGCGGCGGCCGGGCGCAGGGCGCCGTGCTCCCCGGTGGCGGCGGAGCGGCTGGCGGCGGGACCGGGCAGCGCGCTGGCCGGGCGCCCGTGCCCGACACCTTCGAGGCCATTGCGGCCATGATCGCGGGTGCGCGTCCGCATGCGCTGTTGCCGTGCAAGGCTCACTCACTGCGCGTGCCATGCTCAGCCTCAACTTGATAAGAGTCTGTGATGCGGGGTGCCCTGCTCGCACGCCGGCGTGTCTGCTACGCTGGTGCATGCCACCATGCAGCTTTTCTCACACCAACCGCAGCGCCATCCCCAGCTGCAAACATGGGTGGGGGCCTCACAGCACGGATGCGTGTGGGCAGGTGCAGCGCCCGGGGCGGGCGGGGCCGGCCAGGATGGCGGAGCGCCCATGGACCTGCAGGCCGCGGTGAAACCCAGCGGCGGCAAGCGCGTGCGGGTCAGGAGGTAGCGCGCTTGCACCGGCATACGCGTCTAGGCGAATAGCCGCGGCGCCAGCTTGCCTGATCAGACTTGTGCAGGCATCGCTCGCTGCCTGGTAGTAATGTCCGCCTGTGTTCCGCACGGCGCACACGAGCAGCAGTCGTCTGTTATCAGCGTGACAGGAGCTGAGCATGATGACAGCAGCACTTTCAGCGTTCCGCATTGTGCGCCTTACATTCGACCCTGACGCTCTGACCCTGCATGGCACTCGGTGAATCAGGCCACCTCAGGACTGTTCCGCCCACCACCCTCTAACATACTCCCACTGACAACATCTCTCATCCTGCCATTTGCATTCACATGACGGCGCGCATTCAAGTTCCCACAGCTTGTACCCTCCCCACACAGAGAAGCGCGCCACAGGCCTTGCTTCCTCTGTCCCGCGGGCAGCAGACGATGCACGGGGAGCTAGCCCCCAGAGTGCGCCACTCCACTTCTGAATCACGCCCTACAGGCTTCCTCCCCGTGTACAAGCTAGAAATACAAGGCGCTGCATATCATACAGTCCAAAGGCTGCATCCTCCGCCCAAGTCCTCAGAATACTGTCGTCTACACAG
>JAABUP010008064.1_pt1 | contig 13647 bp, 11 predicted proteins | sample 5559201 | NCBI WGS metagenome assembly JAABUP01 (sample SAMN10711887, study PRJNA513373) | rock metagenome | isolation source: Antarctica rocks | place: Antarctica | reverse complement strand
GAGAGTTGGCGGGTGAGTGGGTGGGTGGCTGGGTGAATGAGTGAGTGTATGCCATACTGTCAAGATGCGTCAGTTGTGCCAGATAGAAAACTGGACTGAGCTTACCTTCTGCTGCACTTCAGGAAGAACAGTCCACCCGCAAGCAGCAGCTGTTCAACCTGGTGTACAGTCACGCCACGAACCATTTTCAGCAGCGCAACTATGACTCTGCCAGCCGCTTCTTCTCAGCAGCACACATGTACTCTGAAGAGGGCAACAAAGCCAAGACTGCCAGAGTTCTGGCTGTGTGCAATCTTGGCATGAAAGCCTTGGACAGGTGAAGCTAAGACAACTATATGGAAACTGTGACATCTCAGACTATATGGGTTTCACAACATATGCCTTACATTTAGCATAGCAAGTGCCTTGTTCATATAAGCCTTGTGCCTGAATCCACAGCCAGCAGTGCACCTTCAGGATGCCCTCAAGCTGTGTACTGCAGTCAGTAGAACGGCTAGAGGCAGAGCATGCATAACCATTGCTTGCTCACTGAATAGCACATTGGAATACAGATGGGTTCTTGCTTGCTGAACAGCCTGTAGATCACACTTGCAGCTTGCTGTTTGATACTCATTTGCAGCCCCAAGGTTGCAGCCCCTAAGAAGGTAAATGATTTGAGATTTGACCAGGCTTGGCGAAGCACTGCAGCGTTGACAGGCGTGAATTAGTCACCGCAGACTCCAATGCGGAACCAATGCAGATTTAGTGATCTGACAGTGCGTTGTCGTGATGGCACATAGTGTTTTGCAGAGCACTGGAGTATGTTGACATAGCAGCGCAGACCGAGCCTACCTCTGTGTTCAACGCCTTCTTGAGGTTGAAGGTGCACCTGTTACAGAAAGACCGTAGGGCAGCAGCCAATCAGGTCCAAGCCATGATGAAGTGTGAAGACTTCACTCATGAGATCTTGAGGGTAAGGCCTCAGGCACCTGATGCCTGTGGGTTTCTGCAAAATTGTCAGTACTCAAGCTGCAACACAGCTGCAAACAGCAAATGCAGGCAACGTGTTTTCCAATATGTGCAGGTAGCTGCTCAGGAAGCCATGGGGGCAGAGCAAACTGTTGTGGCCAAACAAGCTTTGCTGCAGCTGTGGGACCTGGTTGAGAAAGACTCTGACAGTACCTTTCAACCAGGAGATCAAGCGGTCATTATGTCCAACTTGGTGAAGATCACTCAAGACAACCAATCAGGCAATGATGAGTTGCGCTATCCTCCGCCGGCACGGCAATCAGGCCGCAAAGGCCTGCATGCGTGCAAGCTCACAGCGCTGATTATGTCGTGCAGATGAGTCCTTGTACATGGACGAGCTAAGCGCGATATACAATCAAGGTGCAGACAAACTAGAAGAGGTTGGATATGATGGCTTTTTTGGCGCAGACACAACTGGGAGGTGCGCATAACGCCTGCATAACGCCTGCACATTTCGCACGGTGTTGGTTGTTTACTCCGTCGAATGTGCCCAGTCCAAATCCGCGATGGAGTAAAATGCAGTCATGTGAGTGCACATTACCTGTCTTGCTACCAGAAGTCTTTCCATATAAATTCATGCGTATTGGCTTGCTCAGCATGTCCTAGATGACCCTGTGATCACAGTGCTGCAGTTGAGATCACTTGTTGCCCGACGCTTCATCATTCATCAATGCGGCCGTTGCAACCTTGTTGTGCAGAGCTCCTGCTCTGGAGTGGCTAGCAGCTACCGCTTGGAATGCTGCCATCCAAGGTGGCGAGGCCAAACTGTACCGTGACACTGCAGTGCTGCTATGTTCAGCCGGCAAATTTTACGCAGCCCACCCAATGCCTGAGACATCCACGATTCAATACCAGATGGTGCGTTCTACGACAATGTCTGCTTGAGTTGAGATGGTTGTGATACATACCTCTGTGCCACAGTAATAAAGTCAGCAGTTGGCTGCTGATCCAACAAGAGCTCACAAGCCAAGTGCAGATGTCTTGATCTATGTCTGCATCTGATTTGCTCAAATGGTGTGTCATGCAGATGGCATTCCTTATGTCTGCATCAGCATCATTGGAGGGTGCTACAAAAGAGAGTGAAGACACTCAAGTAGAAATGTGCTATGGATTGGCCCAGAAGATGCTTTTGAGGTACACAGGGGCAGCTCAGGCCCTTGCTGACAGACGGCAGAGCTTGGCAGAGCCTCCCAGTAAAGCTGAAGACAAGCAACATGTCTACAAGCTGATCATGGTGAGTCATCAAAATACCTGCAGAGCTAATCACATTAAATGCCCTTGCAGCATGGTTAAGTGGTGGTAATGAAAGAGCCTGTCATGCACACATGGAGTCTGCTATGTTGCATGGTCACTTCACGACCATATGAGTGCACTGCCAAATCCTGTTATGGAAGTCAATGACAGTAAACACTCACCAAACGCAGCCTTTCACTGCTACTCAGACAATACAGTATGCATCCTTGATCCTGCAAAAAAGCCTATTTGACCCTGCTTTTGCTGTTTGGACCCTCTCAACAAAGATGTCAAAGATGCATTCCAAATTGCACACTAACACCAGGTATGTACAGTATCTCAGCATGCCATGTCAAAAGTCATCTTCCCGTCCCTTTCAAGCGTCAATAGAGGGCTGATGTATGTAAATGTCATCAAGGGGGACAAGCTCTTCAGTGTGTGCATCTGCAGGAATTTGAGCTTGCGGTTCACATCAAGGACGTGGGCTGTCAGCATGCTGTACTGCAGCATTGCAGAGAAGCCCCAAACTTTTCTGCAGAGAGCATGCTCAAGCTGGCTTACTTTAGCAAAGCAGCCCTGGACAGCAACCCAGATGTCACCAGACAGGCTCTGCAGGCAGCACTCCAGCTGCTCCTGTCCAAGGGACATGCTGCGCCGCATGACCAGGTTGCACAGGTAAATCACGCATGTTTTGACCTAATCAAGGGGCACAATTTGCAATATATGTACACGTCAAAGTACATACGATGCAAATTACTGGCAAGTCAACTGATTGCTGGGATGGGTCCCCTCTTGCACAAGCTTCAGACATTGCACCAGATGTCACAACTACGTGTATTGATACAAAAATGATACAAAGCAACAGAAAGTTTCCTGCTTCAGTAACGCACACTCACTCTGATGTCCTGACTACGTCATGCTGGGCCTTGCACCATCTTGTGCTGGCACCTGTCATGACTAATGCGTTCTGCATGTGTCAGCCGGCCGTGCTCGCCAGGTTTCTGGCAAGCTGTGTACAGCCTCTGCTGTTACTTGACTTGTGTATCAACTTACATGGCTATCTCTGGAGTTTAACTAAATATCACAGGTAGCGGATGTGCCATGTTCAGCTGCACAGCCATGTGTTGCTATGCAGACCCTGCGCACCCTGTTGGAGCTGAGTCCCACAGATGAGGACAAAATCAAGCTGTATCAACAGGCCAAGGAACTACTAGCTGGCCTCCCTGGCAGTGCATACCCTGACAGAGAATTGCAGTGGCTGGTCAGTACATGCTGGAACCGAGGCGCCCATCAGGCCAAGTTTCTGCGCTGCGAAGCTGCTGAGCAGTACATGAGACTTGCTTTGGGACTGCTAGAACACTGTCACAGTCTGTCAGGGCGCAAACAGGTAGGGGTCATTCTGTCTTTGTTGCCAGCAGGACAGCTCAGGACTGCCGCATTGCTGCATTGATAAGCACGCGCATACGCTGTGAGTTGCGTCAGTACATTGGAAGCCTCTGGCAGTCTTGCTATCACAGCAAGCGCATCATTGACATATGTCTCTAGAACCCAGATTCTTAATAGCTCCCCAATTTGCTTTGGGAGCGCTGACTGGAATTGCCTCAGGAACATTTCTTTCTGTTGCAGATGATGGTGGATGAGCTGAACAAGGTTGTGCAAAGAAGAGCAGGCCAAGCTGAAACAGGCGCACCCTCAACCAGCAGTCCTAAAGAGCGCAAACGCAAGCGCAACGATTAAGCTGAAGTAACAACAAGCATCTATCTGACAGCACTCAATGAAGCCGCTGAATAGTACCATTGCATGTGGCCCACATACTCCAGCATCAGATCTAGATAGAGCTTGTGATGATGCGCCACAGTTACACCCTGTATAAACAGTGTCCTCTCCTGCAGTTGTGCCTGATGTTGCCATCACCTGGCCGTGCTGACAGCACGGTACAGTCTCATGCTCTCATCCAAAACTTTACTGACATGTTCACGACATAAATGCCTTGCCACATGAATGACAAGCCGATCATGCCTTTCAGGTCCTGCCCATCGCACAGGCTTCTTCAGAATCCTAGACACTGCTCGATTGAAGAAATTGGCACCAAAGCTTCTGTTCGATACACCATCGTCAGCTGCTCCAAAGAACTAACATTTGCAAGCCACGCAATTGGTTTCGTACTACCCATACGAGCGACTTCATTCTGCCTGTAGTCAAGCTAGACGCTGTACATTCGAGAGATCAGTGCTTTCTGCTGTGTAGCCTAGAGTCTGCTGCCAGAGCCTTCGCGCAGGATAGCCTTATTGCTCTCTAGCGCGTGTGCGACCCTGTCACCAACTGCAGTACCCATAGCACACTGTTGATATGGCAGATGTGAACATGAAAACGGACTCTGCTGGTGCTCAAGGTCAGTCTGCAATCGGCGCAGGAGCGTCCGGGGCACCTCAAAATGCGCAGTCCACGCCTCTTGAGGTGGGTATCAAGACTAATGTCACTGTCAGTGTATGTTCTCACTGAAGTGAAACACCACTGTGCAAAGTAAGCATTCATTGTTTACATTTTGTGCAGCTGAGTCAGTGTCTGACATGCTTGCAGGCAGGGAAGGCGGAGAAGATAGCATTGAACACACACGCAGCTCTAAACACAGCAGCTATGCCTGTGCGTCAATATCTGGAAGCAACAGTTGTGCCAATACTAATGCAAGGATTGGGTCAGGTTGTCAGAGAGCGTCCAAGCGACCCAGTGGAATACTTGGCAGCATACTTGCTGAAGCACAATCCACAACAACAGCAAGCAGCTGCAGCCTCACAGGCACCAAAAGCATCATGAATACACTGTGTGTACTTTATGTGTAGTCTTCGTAAATCTAGATACTTTGGCAACAACTTGCTGAGGATTTTGTGCTGTTTTGCTATACTGGTAGTTGTAGATCTGTCCTGCGCAATAGCAAAGGAAATCACTTTGCTTACAAATACATGAAACAATTGGTCAACATGTCTGTTGCCCAGACACAGCGGCAGAGCCTTCATGATGAATAAGCTCTATGTGGATCATGAGTAGAGCAACTTCATCTGCGCCCCTTTTGTGCTGCTAGCACCAGATAGCAATGCAACACATCAGGCTGGTCGACTAGGTCTTTTGGCTGAGTCTTGGACAGGTCACTTGAGCCAGTTGCTGTTTGCACTACTTCAGCGCAAGATGCAGGGTTGTCATCTGGTTCTATGCTGGCACTGCCATATGACTCTGTACTGCCGCTTTGCTGACTGGCTGCAGTGCCAGTCCCTGCACTTGCTGCAGAGCTGACGTCTGCACTGGCTGCGTCTGTGGCATTTTTGACAGAGGCTGCTCCACTCTGCACATTAGTGACGGCGGCAGTTCCTGAAGTTGAGGTTTTGCTGATGGATGTGGAGTTCACATTGCTCTGAGTTGCTGCTTTCAGGCCTCCCGATGCCACCCCAGTGGTGTTGCCCCCCAACACTTGATGTCCACTCTTATCTGCACCCCATGCAGCAGGTGATACATCGTTGAAGGGACTGCATGTTGTTGTGTCTGATCACACACAATGCATGACATTGCACAGGCATTTGGGAGCCACAGCGGTCATATGTGAGGCAGAGTATGCTAGATCAGCACAGGAAATTGCAGACCTTGGCAAGAGGCAATCAAGCATTGCTGACTCGTTGCATCAAGCTGGCTACAAGGGAGCAATGAGGTGCTGCAATTGGCACAGACCTGTCGTTGTTGCAGTGGAAGCTGTTGAGTCAGCTGTTGGCATTGCACATGATGTCATGAGACAACTTGCATTGTTGAGGCCTGCTGCTTGAGATATGGCAACTGTTGTGGCATTGGTATGTGAGCCTGTTGCTTCGTCAGTGTGATCAGCAGAGGCTATGCCAAGGGAGACGTCATAAGCTAGGACATCTCCAACTGCTAGGTGAGTCTCTACACTATTGAGCTGTGTGTCTCGGAGCCTCCTGCCTGCGTTACCACGCCAGATCAGTAAGGGCCTATCGCTCATAACGCCTGTGAGCAAAGCTGACTTCTTGTACCTGAAGCGTTTGCACCCAAGCAGATCGACAAAAGCATGAGACAGCAGAAGAAGGCATTACAGCGGATACTCATATGCATGTGCACCAACGTGCAAGTAGCGCTTCAAACAAGCTAGCAGCGTTACGCGTCAGGCCACAGTGCCAATGCAAGAGCAACTGCAGGCTAGCACTATGGTTGGGAGTCATCTCGTATAAGCTCATCGCTGTGTCGAAGTTTGTTATGCTGAAAAGACGTGCTCCCGTGAACAAACAAAATTGTCCAATTCGCTAGGACTAGCCGGCGAATTCTGCAACAGAATTCAAATCCAAAAGTTGCAACTTGCAGTGCACCTCGATCACAACTTGCTGCTGCTGAAACCAAGATTCTGACTTGAAATCAAGCCAACAGATTCGAGCAACCCGGCCGAACACAGGCTTGTACGCAGATCCCGAACAACCACTGCTTCGCACCCTCATCAACCACTTTGTTTTGAGGTACAGGTGCCCGCTGCCACGCCAGACATGCTCGCCTGACTTCTTATGCTGTGCCGCTTGTTGTGGCGTAATCGCACGCATCTTATGTCTGCTGACTGCAATGCCATCCGTGTCACAAGCTAACAGACACCAATTTACATATGTGCAGGACATACGCCATAATTTTCGGTTCTTGTAAGTTGTATGGTGCTGTGTACAGACTGTGTCGGCTCATGCCACCTCTGATTTGGTGGACCGTCTCACCATTGACATATGGGCAAACATCTTTTCTCACCTTGAACATACAAGGCTTGCCTTTGAACTGAGCGATTCTACAGAAGAGGATGATGAGGAGGCACAAGCTGCTGCATTTAGGCTGCGGCTCGTCTGCTTGCCAGCCCTGCTAGCCTGGGTCCACAAAAGCCAAGGGTTACGCAAGCTGGAAGCATTTTGCAACAGCGAGTACACAGAGCTGGTGTTGGCAAAGCTCAGCTACACTGCACAGCTTCAAGTGATGGACTTGATGAATGTCCGCAAAACCACTGTGCACCTCCTGTCGGCATTCCAGCATGTTTGTATCTGCAAACTACAGGCTACTGAAGGCAATACAGCCCTGGACTTGTCAGCATTGAAGGCACTAGACAGCTTGAGGTGCCTGAGGTTGTTGCATGGCACTTATGTCAATGTTCACCTACCAGTGTCTGTGCAAAAAGTATGGTTTGATCATGCACACATTACAGCAGCACAGAGCATCACCATGACAAACAATTTGTGCTCTGTCACACTTTTTGACAGCTATATTCAGGGGCTGCATGCACATGGGCTGTCTGCATGTCAAAACCTGGAAGAGCTACACTTGTGCAACGCACATTTACATGCTGAAAATGCTGCAGAAATTCTCAGAGTCTCTACACGTTATCAGGATGCCTGGCCAGCAAGCTTGCTTAGGTTGAAGAAGCTGTCTTACCTGTATGTCGGTTGTGGGAATAACCAAGGGTACTCAAAGCTGAGCAGCGTTCTTGACCTGACGCAACTGACAGAACTATGGCTAGAATTTGCCCAGAGCGTCTCCATTGGAACTGGTCTTGCTAAGCTGAGCAGTCTTGAGATACTGACTCTTCAATCTGATGAGTCTAGTAAACAAAATGGGTCATGTATTGAGTGTGCTGTAGATTGGCATAAGATGAGTGGTTTGCAGTGGGTGACATTTGGTCCGGGCAGGTTCAAATCTAGTCATGAGATTGGCGGCTTGGCAAAGCTTGACCACCTTAGGCAGGTCAATTTCGAAGATTTCTTCTGCCATGATCACCATACTGTTGATGCGTATGCTGCCCACATGTTCCAGTTGGCTTTGTGTGCCCCAGATGTTGATGTGGTCATGGAGAAATCAGATGTGGCAAAGAGCCAAAACAATAGCCTGCTTACCTTTGACTTGTAATGCAGCAATTTGTGTGTGTTGGTGTCAGCTGTATGATGTGCAATGTGGACTGTTCAACTGGTTCTGAACATATCTGAGCATGTGACTGCAACAAGTGTGTCTGCATCAGGTGATAATTGTTGCACTGAACTGCCTGTTGCACACAGCAACAATTATTCACAGACCAAGCCATATGCAAAGGGTGGTGGACCCCAGATGACTCCGGAAACAAAATTCTGAAGCACTTTGCAACAATATGCTCAGTCACATCCAGTGATTACTTCATGAATGCAAGGTCTTTAAATAGCAGCTATGGCTCTATTACAATTTCATGGTGGCATGAATCCGATGACCAGTCCCCGCAAATCAGTGTATCTTTGAGGACATGATCTGAGATCCAATCTATCAAGGGACCAGTCCCCGGAGCTGCACTCCTCAGCAATTTGCTGAAAGCTCATGTTCAGTGAACTGTCAGGATCAGTGTGTACATGTGAAAGTGATGAAGCAAAATATTCCGGCAGGTTACATTGCAGGAGACCTCTTGAAACCTATAGCTAGGGTTCAATTGTGAACATGATCAAGACCATACAGAGCTTCATGTAGCCTCCGTTACCCCTCACATTGCCACCTCCTGGGCAGCTCAGGCTTTTGTGCATATACCCATTCTAACCAAGATCGTGCCTAGCTATGGTGTCACGCTCAAACCTGTGTGCACATGTCAGGAGCAGTCATCAACAGGCAACAGAGATGGCAGACAATAGTTAGCACTGTTGCCTGTTGGCATATTGATTGATGTCACACATCAATCAGCATCTGCTGAGCAGCAGCTGACTTGCAATTCCCTGTGTCTTATATAAACAGTATCATTGCCTAAAAACCGCCATCAGCTTCTCTGTCAGCTGCAGCAATTTCTCGTCACTACCTCTTGGGCCCATCAAACTGAGCCCCACAGGACAGCCTTCCACCTTCACGACAGGCAAGCTGACCTGCAAAAACACAAACACAGGTGCACAACGGCTTCCTTTGCCCTGATGACAAACTTCTGACATCACATTCATGATTGCCAACACTAGGTCCACAGCTGCTTAGCGGCTGCCTAGATCTGGTCTTTATCAGTCAATAAAGTCATGGTCAATAGACTAGTCCTGACAAGCAGGACATGTGCCTAGCACAGTGCCTAGCACAGCTATGCAGCTTCGGCTCTTGCATGTCATCAAACTCGCTTGCACGGGAACGTCCAAACTGCAAGTTCTGTGCAACAACATGCTTATGGCAAAGGGCCTGACCCAGCTGTACATGATGACCTGCAAATCCTGGATTTCATCAACAGTCATTTGCACAGAACATCAACTTAGTCATCTCTCTACACAAAGCGCCTACCCTTGCTATGTCTGATGAGCTGCAAATCCTGGGCATATGCAAACTCATTTGCACAGAGATATCATAACGGGCAATCAATGCTCAGATGCTTGTGGCACAGGATCTAGCTTAGCCATGCATGCTGAAGTTCACAACTACACTCATTCATGTGATACCTTGCAGTATGGGGTATGGAGCCAGTTGTGACTCATCAGACATCCTGGCTGAGAGAACAGGTGTTACCATACACACAACAGTTATTTCTGTGCCGAGTCAGCTTCTGTACCTGAGGCAGCCCTCCCAGGCCAGCTATGCATGTCAGGCTCAGCAGCCGGCTTCTGAATAGCTCCAGCTCTGCTGGGGGCGTGTTGAGGATAGGGGCAGGGCCGGGGGCAGTTGGCAACATGAGCACACCATCTTTGCCTAGCAGCCCTTGCAAGTGAGCTGAAATCTGCTTCCGCTTTTGCTTTGCTGTTTGGATCTGCACAGGAGACTCAGGCTGGAACAGCATCAAGAAGCAGAGCATATACCGAAGAAAGGGAAGTGTTGAAGAGACATGGGGTGAAACACAGCAAATGCCTCTCTTAACAGTAATAATAATAATCTCGCTTTCCAGCTCATGATGAGCTAGGTACGTGCGGGAAAAGTCTTGTCTCTCCAAACACTGCCTCTCTTGACTTGCATGTTTTTAGGTGCGCAGCCTAATGCCATCATTACACATCTTAAAACACAGTTGCTACCACACTCTGCTGTACAAATGCACATGAATACAACTCTGCTGCATGCATTTCTCCATGTGCACAATGATGTACTGAGCGACAATGCAATACATAGCACGGGGGGTAAGGGGAACAAAAGGAGGGGAGGAAAGGGGGGACATGGGTGCCATGCAAATTAGTTTCAAGTGATGCATGAGGAGTGACGTCTGCTGGAGTAAGCTTTGATGCCATCTCAAAACGCTCTTGATCCCCACTCCAAACTGGGGTTTGTTGGCTGTTATCCAGTCCCCCAACTCTTGCCATAATGCTGCACCCTGCATTACGCACAGGGAAGCGCCTGCACCCAAGCAGATTAAACAAGGCACGAAACACCAGACAAAGGCACCACATCGGATACGCATATGCTTGTGCACCTACTGTGCAAGTGATGCCTCACCACACCTGAATCAAGCTAGCAAGTGTTACGCAACGCGTCAGGCCACAGTCCGCAGAGCCAGTGCAGAAACAACTGCAGGCTAGCACTACGATTTGGAGTCATCTCATATAGTTTCATGGCTGTCACAGCGACGCTGTGTCGATGCTGCTCCTGGGAACGAAATTGTCCAATTCGGCCGACTAGCCACTGGCTAGTAGCCCGAGTAGGGCCAGCGGATTCTTCAACAGAATTCAAATCCAAAAGTTGCAACTTGCAGTACACGTTCAGGTACACCTTGCTGCTGCTGAATCCAAGATTCTTACTTGAAATTAAGCCAACAGCTTCGAGCAACCCGGCCGGACCCACGTTTGTACGCAGATCCCGAACAATCATTGCTTCGCACCCTTATCAACCAATTTTTTCGGAGGTACAGGTGCCCGCTGCCACGCCAGACATGCTCGCCTGAAGTCTTATGCTATGCCCATCATTATGGCGTAGTCGCGCGCACCTTATGTCTGCTGACTGCAATGCCACCCGTGTCACAAGTTGACAGACACCAATTTACACATGTACAGGACATATGCTATTGTCTTCTGGTCTTCTAAGCGGTGTGGTGCTGTGTACAGACATGTCGAGTGCTGATGCCACCTCTAATTTGGTGGACCGTCTCACCATTGACATGTGGGCAAAGATCTTTTCTCACCTTCCGAGGCTTGTCTTTGCTCGGATCAAAGCTACAGAAGATCAAGATGAGGGGACACAAGCTACAACGTATAGGCTGAGGCTCGTCTGCAAGAAGTTTAATCAAGCTTTTGCTCATCCTTACTCTGGTCAGACAAAGTCCCTGTTGTTGCGCAAAGGCCTGCGACAAGAGGACTTGCCATCACTGCTAGCCCGGGTCCACAGAAGCCATGAATCATGCCAGCTGGGAGCATTTTGCAACAGCGAGTACACAGAGCTGGTGATGGCAAAGTTGAGCTATACTGCACAGCTTCGAGTTGTGGACTTGATGAATGTTCGCAAGACCACTGTGCACCTGCTGTCCGCATTTCAGCATGTTGTTGTCTGCAAACTCAAGGCTGTTGCAGGTAATACAGTTCTAGACATGTCAGCACTGAAGTCACTTGACAGCTTGAGGTGCCTGAGGTTGTGTGATGGCACTTTTGTCAATGTTCACCTACCAATGTCTGTGCGACATGTGTGGTTTGATGATGCACACATTAAAGCAGCTCAAGGCATCTCCACGACAAACGATTTGCGCTCTGTCAGACTTTTTGACAGCTATGTTGAAGGCCTGCATGCACATGGGCTGTCTGCATGTCAACACCTGCAACAGCTACAATTGTGCAATGCAGAGGTACATGCTGAACATGCTGCAGAATTTCTCAAAGCCTCTACACGTCATCAGGATTTCTGGCCAACAAGCTTGCTTAGCTTGAAGAAGCTGTCCTACCTGTATGTCATTTATGATTCCAGTCAAGGGTACTCAAAGCTGAATAGCATTTTTGACCTGACACAACTGAAAGCACTGCGGCTAGAATTTGCCGACAGCATCTTCATTGGAAATTGTCTTGCTAAGCTGAGCAATCTTGAAATACTGACTATTCAATCTAATGAGTCTGATACACAGATTGAATTATGTATTGAATGTGTTGTAGATTGGCATATAATGAGTGGTTTGCAGTGGGTGACATTTGGTCCGGGCAGGTTCAAATTTGGCAGTGAAGTTGGCGGCTTGGCAAAACTTGATCATCTTACGCAGGTCGAATTCCTAGATTTCTTCTGCCATGATCACTATACTGTTGATGCGTATGCTGCCCTCATGTTCCAGTTGGCTTTGTGTGCCCCAGATGTTGATGTGGTCATGGAGAAATCAGATGTGGCAAAGAGCCAAAACAATAGCCTGCTTACCTTTGATTTGTAACGCAGCAATGCGTGTGTCGGTGCCATCAGATTCCGTATGATGTGCAATGCGAACGATTTAGCTGATCCTGGACATAGGAGCGTGTGACTGCAATAACTGTGTCTGCAGCCGCTGATCATTATTGCTTTGAAGTGCCTGTCTGTAGCACTTTGCAACAATATGCTCAGCAACGTTGCATGAGTACTTCATGAATTCAATCCTATATACATGTTCAGCTATGGCGTTCTCGCTTCCTTGTTTGTGTGATGATGCACAAGCATGAAAGCTGACATTCTCCAGATTACGATTTCTTAGTGGCGTGAATTAGATGACCAGTCCCTGAAACTGCACTCTTTAGCAAAGCTCAGTGAACTGTCAGGATCAGTGTGTGCATGTGAAAGGAATAATACGAAATATTGCAGCAGGTTACATGGCAGGAGACCTCTTGGAACCTATACCTAGGTCCCATAGGTGAACATGATCAGCAACCATACAGAGCTTCATGTAGCCTCCATTGCCCAACTCTTCTGACTCTCACATTGCCACCTCCTAGGCAGCTCAGGCTGTTGTGCATGTACCTACTCTAAGGAAGATCTTGCCTAGCTATTGTGTCAACAGCTGCGCAATGCTAAAACCTGCTGTGTGTACATGTCAGGAGCAACCGTTAACAGGCAGCAGAGATAGCAGACAACTGTCTACACTGCTGCCTGTTGGCGTATTGTTTGATGTCACACATCAACCAGCTTCTGCTGACATGCAGCTGACTTGCAATTCCCTGTGACTTTCATAACCAGTGTCATTGCGTAAAAAGTGCCATCAGCTTCTCTGTCAGCTGCAGCAATTTCTCGTCACTGCCTCTTGGGCCCATCAAGCTCAGCCCCACAGGACAGCCTTCCACCTTCACGACAGGCAAGCTGACCTGCAAGCACACAGACACAGGTGCACAACAGCTTCCTCAGCGCATCAAGGGGTGACATTCCAATCCCAACTTACTCTAAGTCGGCAGAAAATGTACAGATATTGCAAGATACAGCTGAGTGCTCAAGCTGGTTGTGCAATACGAGCATGCTGGACCAGACCTGATGGAAAACTTCTGGCATCGCATT
>JAABUP010008063.1_pt1 | contig 13647 bp, 12 predicted proteins | sample 5559201 | NCBI WGS metagenome assembly JAABUP01 (sample SAMN10711887, study PRJNA513373) | rock metagenome | isolation source: Antarctica rocks | place: Antarctica | reverse complement strand
TGTAACGTTACCTAGGAGCATCGAGGACATCTCAAGTCAACCACAATGAGCAGGCGTTGACAGTGAGCCTCGATCAACAACGTTGACCATGGACGGCGTTCCCGCAGAACAGCAAGCCCCTCCGACAGCCGAAGACGCCAGTGCTGAGACCCGGCTCAGAGGCCATGTCGGACATCTCACGACGGGAGAAGAAACTGCTTTTGAGGATTTCAAGAAGCTCTGCGCAAAGGAAGGCTTCTACACACCTGCGACCATCGACCAGAACGCTAGCCATGACGATGGCACGCTGATGTAGGCTGTTCTCGAATACTCTCGAATACTCACCGCTGACCCTGCCGAAGTCGGTATCTGCGAGCTCGGAAGTTCAGCCCTCACGAGGCATTTGTTCAATTCAAAGATACAGAGATCTGGCGCGAAGATAATGATTTGGATGCCCTGTACGAGAAGATAGACCTTCGTGACTTCTGGGAAGCTAGGAGCGTGGTGAGTTGGCGAGGCTCTGTTCTGACTGCGTCAGAGACTGATTTCTCAAGTACCCCCAATGGACCGGAAGGCGAGACAAGCGCGGGATTCCCGTCTACCTTTACGAAGTGGGCAAACTTGACTCGAAGAAGATGGTCGCCTACTCGTCCGCTACCTCCAAGTCGAAGGCCAAAGGGCATGCGCCTTCCAGGATGCTCCGTCTATTCGCTCTATATGAAAACCTAACTCGCTTCGTCATGCCACTATGTTCTGCAGTCCCTGGAAGACCCAATCCGGAAACGCCGGTCGATCAATCCAATAACATTGTGGACATCTCAAGAGTAGGGCTCAAGCAATTTTGGAATTTGAGGGGACACATGCAGGATGCCAGTCAGTTAGCTACAGCTCATTACCCGGAGACTCTGGACCGAATATTTGTACGTCCTTATTGATGACTATCCACCCAACCGATGTTGACGTTTTTTTTAGATCATTGGCGCACCCTCTTTCTTCCCTACTGTTTGGGGTTGGATAAAGAAATGGTTCGACCCTATCACCACCTCGAAAATCTTCATTCTTTCACAGCACCAAGTCCTACCTACGCTATCATCCTTCATTGACATCGCCAACATACCTAAGAAATATGGCGGAGGCCTCGACTTCGAATGTGGAAAGATGCCGATATTGGATCAGCAGGTCAGGGACTGTCTTAGTATTGCGTCGGGTTCTGATTCAGAGAAGCTGTTCCTCACAGCCCCTGTCAGGTGGATCGATGCAGGCGAAGACGGCGAGATGACCGCTGTCAGCGTAGGAAGCATCGAGGGGAAGCAAAGGAAGGAGGCTGTAGCGACACTACACGCCTTGGCTGTCCGCGTCGCTACAAGCTCAAGCAGACACACGCAAGGCCAAGGGATCGACACAATCGGAGCACCGGCAAGTCGGCCTTCAACCCATCACAACCACGAACAACAAGCAGCGCTCCCCAGCGGCCCTCTATCCAAAGGCCAACCCTCAAGCCTCAGCACCTCTTCTTTGCCCCGCCAGCCACTTTCCACAGATGGCGCCTCAGAACATCCAGTCCAGAATGGAGGCCCACCCGAGAAAATCAGCTTACCCCCACCTCCTCATGACATTGAGCGCACCAAAACCGAATACATGACACCCCCTAGCGACCCCTCTGAGATACCCAAGAACCTTGGCTGAAGTAGTCCCTTGGATTTTCCGCTGTCCCTCTTTTGGTTTCTAGTATCAGCGAGTGAGCGACACTTGTGCGTAGACGGTATTCTTAAATAGACCCGATCCTACCAAAAATCGGGATCTGTTCTATGGCTTTGCATGATCTCTTCTTGTCATATCGGGTCCTGCTTGTGATGTAGCTTGCCTTTCGCAATTGATGGGTGGAGTCTGACTCAAAGAATACCGCCGTGCGTCCTATATCTAATCCGTCGACGGATCTAGTCGGTGCTCTGGAGAAGACTCAAAGGCTCTCGTGTATAAAGCCAAGGACCAAAACCGTGAGAATTGTCCCGGTCTCATTTCAACCAATTCTCTATGTCCAAACCACCAGCTTTCTGGCATGACGGTGTTACTATGCGATGCGTAGCTCACTTGTCGTATGATTCAAGGGTAAGGGTTGACCAATATCTTTATCTTTACCAGTGGCTCAATTTTAAGACTGAAATATCCCGGAGATTCGGATGATGGGTGGAAACATGTTCGCGAGCTCCGGTACTCTGTCTTCGAGGGGAATGGGAAGATAATTTTGGTGTAGAATTGGGGCCGCTAGGCCCATGATATTACTCGATCAGTCTTTGAGTTGAGGTGCAGTGATGAATTGTGGAATTGTCTGGTCAGAATTTGTATACGAAGTGTAAACATTTCATGTGATACCGAATAACTCATGCACTAACTGATTCTGGAGACCACCCTATATCCCACCTCATCATCCTCAACACCTTACATCACTCTGATACGGGTTCTGCCATAGTTTAACACTTTTGGCAAACCGGCACCGACATCGACACCCATGAAACACCGTAGTAAAAAAGGAAACCGAAGTCCACTGCTGTCACAGTGTTGAGCTATTCTCGAAACTGCCATCCTCCCTCCCTCGGGTTCAGCTTATCATTCCTCCATACAAAAGATGGCCAAGCTCACAGATCTCTCCAATGAGCTCATCCTCGCCATACGATCCCATCTGGAAAAGCCAGCGGATATCCTAGCACTTACAGTAGCAAATCGCCGTCTCTACAGCTTGGTGCTGCCGTTGTTGTATGAGAAGATCAACCTCGACATTAGAGCTCGCCCGCAATTCGGTCAGGACGACAAAGGGTATTATGCGGGCTTCAACTTTCACCACATCCCACTCGCACTTCTGGCTCGCACGCTGCTAGACCCTCGGCTGCTTTGCGCTGGGTCCGCCGTTACCAGCCTATTCCTCACAGTCGAGTACAACATGCTCTCCACGGACTGCTGCGAAGTATTGGGTCTGCTTCCCCAGTTGAACCATCTAGCAAAACTCTCCATCGCCATCACCGGGGACGAATGCGTTTGTCTCACCGTGATCTCAACTCAGAGCATAATAGCCAGCCTCAGCTCCGCAAAGAATACATTGATGAGTCTAGCAATAAGCGTGGAAGACGAACATAACGATGCAGACTGGATTGGTAGCTTGAGAGAATTCATTGCGCTGAGACATCTTTGCATCCAAGCCCACGTGCTGTTGGGTGCCCCAGGAAGTCCTACCGACTTTCGACGATCCAGCAGTTCCAACAATGAACATGTACAAGTCAGCGAGTTGTTGCCCGCGAGCCTCGAGACTCTCCAATTACATTGCTCTCCGGATGGGCGCGAGATCGGGGAAACCGAGATGGTAGAATTAACGCGCCAGGGGTTGGTCATCTCTTGTCCGCTGGAAGCGATCACTAAGGAGCATAAAGCTGTACGGAACCGGGTTTTGGAAAAGTTGGTTTTGTGCGGGAGAAAGGAGCGTAACCATCTTCAATTTCTAAGTGAGGAATTGAAACTGCTTCTGGACGTGGTCGGTACTTCACTACCCAGCCTGGCCTCGAGTCGGGCTTCGACCCATATGGGTCTAGACAAAGATGATCATCGGGCTGCCATTTACATCATCTAAGATCTCTGCAGGCTCGGGAAGTTGCATTGAAATTGAGAGACGTCTGGAGATAGGGGTAGGGGAAGGTGCAAAGCCGGCCTCCATTACTTTAATCATGTGTACAGCTCCAAATCCCTCTCACAGAGCTCATTTACAAGATCAAAGTACCAGCATGCATCCGAAAAGACGAAAGCGCCTCTCACATTTATCATCATGTTTTCACAATTTCAAAACCTCTCTGAAAACGTCAACGATTTGATCCATATGCTTGTCTCTCGCTTTCTCGAACGGGGTCTCTTCATCTTCATCTAGCAATTCTGCATCCGCACCGCTTTCCAACAAGAAGCGAACGACAGCGTCATGGTTGTTCTCAGCAGCCAATGCCAGTGGCGTGTTACCCTTATGGTCCTGCGCGTTGATCTTCGCTTTACTCTTGAGAAGGAGCTTTGCGACAACTTTGTGCCCTTTCGCTGCAGCGAGTAATAATGCGGTCCTTCCCTCTTTGTCCGCGCTCTCTACATCCACTTGTTTTGCGAGAAGCGCTCGGACGCATTTTGTGTGGCCATTCTCTGAGGCGCGCGAAAGGGGCGCTTTCCCAGATATCTCAGCTTTGTTCACATCTATACTAGGGTGTTTGATGAGTAGCTGAATGACTTCTTCTTTACCCTCAGCAGCAGCCCAGCCAAGCGGCGTTTGGCCTTCCCAATTACCGATATTGGGATCTGCCCCGGCATCTAGCAGCATTTGAACTGAGAGAGGGCCACCCCAGTGAGCGGCGTGATAGAGTGGAGTTTCCTTGAAACGACCTGGAAGATTGACCTGAATGTCTTTCCTATCTAGAAACATTTGCAGGATCTCGTCTCCTGCTCCACTGGCTGCCCATAGTGGCGTTTGGCCGTTCTTGTCGCGATAATTTGGATTCACATCTAGCCTATCAAGGAGGAGCTTTATAACTTTCAAGTGTTTCTTAAAAAGCGCTTGCTGTAGCGGGGCAAATCCATGGTCGGTCGCTTCATCAGGCTGGATCCCTTGTTGCTGGAGAAAGAGCTCTACAATTTTGTGGTGGCCTTTATTGGCAGCTTTGAAAATAGCTGTCTCGCCCGAATAGTCTTTCTGATTTGGATGTACCGTTGGTTGCTGTAATAAAAGTTCGACCACCGCCTCATGACCTTCCTCGGCTGCAAAATGAAGGGGTAATCTGGTGCCAATGGTTCCTTTCGAAGGGTCCGCTCCTCTGTTGAGTAACATCTTTACAATGCCCAACTGACCAGCTTCTGCTGCCCGCACAAGCGGAGGCCATCCACAATGATCGTCTACATGAACGTCAATGCCTTTATCAAGCAAGGCCTCTACCTCTTTGATTTCGCCCTTGCGGATGGAGGAAAAGAGAAGATTTCTAAAGCTTCTCTCAATACCCTCCGCGATCTCGTCAGCATGGGAGTCTTCGTATCTTGGAGGCTCGCGACGGGCATCGGCCGCAAGCTCTCGAAGTATTTTCAAATCTAGAGTATTAGAGTACCGATGAGCAGCGTCTTCAAGTAGTGCTTCGATTTGCTGCTGCATCTGAGCTTGCATGGAGAGGTTCAGCAAATCATGCAGACGTTGGACGAAATGCGAGATGTCACTGATCAGCTTTTGAAAGCTCTGTTTATCGACAGCTGCCCACCACAATTTTCGTCGAGCGGTGTTCTTGGATTGAATGACTTTGGCTGCAGCCGTGGATGACCCTTTGGCCGACTGGCCAAACAACCTCTTAAAGCGGGTCGTCGAAGCCTTGTCTTCTTCTTCATCCTGATCTGCAGACACATTCTCATTCAAGTCTGGAGCTCTGTCAATCAAGACAAGATTGTACTTTTTCTTCAATGCCTCCGTATCATTGGTCAGATCTCGGATATGCTCCAATGTGGTAGTGATGAGTTTCCAGTCCATAAGAATGTCTGCTTTTGCTGGATCCTGTAGACCTGCTTTCTCAGCCCATTGCTCAAGACGGAATTGCTCCCACTCAAGCATGGAACGGAGGATGTCTGCATCTCGACCTAGGTTCTGTGCGGCGGAGAGAAGGACGAAGCCCTTCACACAGCCATCGAACACTTGAGCGGAAAAGCCGATAATGCTGACCAATGTAGTAGCAGCTCCAACGGCCTCTGCCATCTTATTGTGAGGAGAGAAGGAGCGACCAGTGATCGCGTATATTTTATGTGCAGGTGAGAAAGCGTCCGATACGGGATGGTCCGGACGCCATTTTATGCGCCCTACTCACGTTTTTATCTTCAGCTCCTAATATAAAACAAAATATAGACCTATCACATTAATAATAGTATTTGTTCTCAAATATTTACTTTGTACAAAGTCTCTCAATATCCTCACGCAGAGCGATTATCGACTATGTGAAAGTCAGCTCTCCACCACATATTTCGTACCCACACTCCCGAAGCTCCATTGCGGAGACCGAGAGACATAAAGATGAGTTTGCCGCCTTGAATCTAAACAATCCCACAACTTTCCCTTCCGCATCTAATATTGGGGAACCGCAACTCCCATCGATTGGTTCGTCACCATTTTCAAAGAGACTCCATTCATGCGCCACATAGTCTTGATCTCCTTCCTCAGATATCCTTGCGCCTAAGGCCATCGTAACCCCTTCGCAGCTTCCAGAAAAGGGATTATTCATAGTGAGGGCATCGTAGGTTCGCAGGTGCGGTGGGTACGCAGGTGAGAATCCGTTTATTCGTATGCCATCAGGTTCAGCATCGGTCCCAAAAGTCTCATTGACGTATCGCAGGCCAGGATTGAGTATTGCGACGGAGATATCGGTGCCTGGGAGACTCTCGATAATTCGTCCAATAACTGTACCCTTATGGGGGGTTGGATGGTAAACCAAACCATCCTCTTCAAATCCATGCGTAGCAACGGTGATGAACATTTGGCCTTTTCGATTTGTGACCAGGATGCCAGATGTCGTTGTCTTGAAAACCTCTTCACTTACACCGTTTCTCAAAATGGTGCGGACCGAGGAGCTTAACGTGATTCCTGGACGGAGGAGGGCGTTCGGCGCGGTTGTGTACGTAGTGTCATCATACTCAACGCCTTGCGGCGGTTTGCTCCTCGGTGCTGCTGGATCAGGATCAGGGGCTTCTGACATGGTCCTGTAGAATGCTGGGCTGGAGGCAATGCGGGATGGGAGAGACTTGATTTCTGTGCCATCTGGAATGGTAATTTGCCAAAACCCACCAAACCAGAAGACATCTCTGATCTTAATTCTCAATTCCTGGAACAATCTCACAGCCTGTCGCAGAACGTCCTGGTTGAAATCAATCGTCCTTTGTAGATCCAGGTCTTTAAGACATCCAGGCCCTCGACCCAGCCGCCCTCTATCAAAACACTCCACCCATTTTTCAGTACAGAATTGCACAGGAAGTCCTCCAATCGTGAGCGGCCATGGTTTTGGTGGGATCTTTCGCACTCGGATAATGAGATAAGGTGGGAATACATCAGCACCAAAGGTTGTTGGGAAAAAATTTAACAGCTCTGAAAAGTCTCCCTCAGGAGGGCCCGTCGCTCGACCGGCCTCGATAAGCAAATAAGGGAGCTCAATTCTTTTAGATTGTGCTAGCCCCTTCTCAAGAGGTTGGCTGGCATGACCTATTTGAAAATCAAACTGTACATCTTTTTGACCGTTAATCAGCGTACCTTGAGAGTAAGGGAATGGAAGAGGCTCTGACCTGGAACCGGCTCTTCCCCGTCTTTTCCGCTCAGCTTTTTCGCTGGTGATCCTGTCTCAGTCGCTGAAGCTGCTCGTTTTGGCGACAGAATCACAGTGGTATAAGGCAAGCATCGTTTTTCTGGGGATGGCTGTTTCGAGCGTTGGGGAGAAGTGACGGCTGAGCTTGATTTGGGCTTTGATGGGGAAAACTGTAGGGCCCTATAGGCTGCCATAACCAGCAGCGACTCCGAGACCAAGTAGAGGGAACTTGTAAGAGAGTAAAAGGGTTGATAAAAGGACGGCTACAAGAAAAAAATGACGTGACTCCTGCTACGTGTGATAAATACGCTGTTGTAGTGGCTGAACAGGAAAATGCTGGTGGGTACCTGTAGTAAAGTATGGAGGAGCGCTAGCCAGATGCGGCACACCGAACACACCCTCCAACCCAACAGCGCTAGGTACGGAGACTAATCCTGGTAGGGCTGTTCGGTTGGAGGGTGTTTTCGGTTGGGGGGTGAACCCTTCTAGAATGCTTGGCGGTGTGCAGCCTTAAATTCCAGTGTACCTCTGAAGGCAAACTTCAGGTCTCCCTGGCACTCTATGTCTTATGTGAGACCCGCATATTACGCTCATTCTGCTGCACTTGCAGCTTTCTCTTTCCTTGCTCTCAAAGCCTCCCTCACCTCTCATTGTGTGAATAGAGCATTCTGTCGTCATCGATTGTTTCGACCAAATACCCTTCGTTCCTTTGCAAGCATGGCTCCGATAGAACGCGTGACGGATAGGCTCGAGGCCCCAGCTCTTGATGACCGTTCTTATAGAGTCGTTAGACTGCCGAACCAACTCGAAGCTCTTCTCGTACATGACCCGGATACCGACAAAGCTAGCGCAGCAGTGAATGTCAATGTGGGAAGCTTTAGTGATGCAGACGATATGCCGGGCATGGCCCATGCAGTGGAACACCTTCTTTTCATGGGTACGAACAAGGTTTGTCACCTTGTCATGGGTTCCGGTCCTCGTTAAACCAGCTTTAGTATCCAAAAGAGAATGCCTACAATCAATATTTGACAGCCCATAATGGCTATTCGAACGCCTATACCGCATCTACGGAGACCAACTACTACTTTGAAGTGGCGGCATCTTCAGAGTCCAACTCAGAGGCGGTTGCGAACGGTGTTTCGTCGTCCCCTCTTTATGGTGCCCTTGACCGCTTCGCCCAGTTCTTCATCGCCCCGCTCTTCCTATCCTCCACTTTGGACCGTGAGCTCAAAGCCGTCGATTCAGAGAATAAGAAGAACCTTCAAAGCGACAACTGGCGGTTGAGCCAGCTTGACAAAAGTCTTTCAAGCCCGAAGCATCCATACCATCACTTTTCAACTGGCAACCTGGAGACTCTCAGAGACGAGCCAAGGAAGAGGGGCGTAGATGTGCGGAAAGAGTTCATATCGTTCCACGATAAGCACTACTCAGCAAATAGGATAAAGCTCGTGGTGTTAGGGAAGGAGACATTGGACGAGCTGGAAAGTTGGGTTGGAGAGCTTTTTGCAGATGTCAAAAATAAGGACTTACCACAGAAGCGATGGGATGGGCTACGACCACTGTCTAAAGATGAGCTCATGACCCAAATATTTGCAAAACCTGTCATGGATCAAAGAACGCTAGAAATATCATTTCCATATCAGGATGAGAATGAGTTATTTGAGGCGCAGCCAAGCCGCTACATCAGTCATCTGATAGGACATGAAGGCCCGGGAAGTATTCTTGCCTACATCAAAGCTAAGGGATGGGCCAACGCACTTTCTGCGGGCCCGATGCCTGTTTGCCCAGGATCTTCGTTCCTCTCAATATCAATAAAGCTCACCGAGGAAGGCCTCAAGGTCTACCAAAAGGTAGTCGAGGTTGTCTTTCAGTACATATCATTGATTCGAAACACTCCACCCCAGAAATGGATAGTCGACGAGATCAAAGGTATGACGGAGGTCGACTTCAAGTTTCAGGAGAAGGTCTCTGCTAGCAATTTTGCTCGGAGCATGGCCAGTACAATGCAAAAACCTCTACCGCGAGAGTGGCTTCTTAGCGGCGAGACGCTCATTCGAAAGTTCGATGGAGATGCAATTTCCACAGCACTGAAACATCTTCGAGCTGACAACTATAGACTCACCCTCGTCAGTCAAAAATATCCGGGTGATTGGAACCAAAAAGAAAAGTGGTACGGTACTGAATACCGAGTCGAATCCATCCCTGACGAATTTGCCGCCGCTGTCAAGAAAGCATGCGAGAGTGGCCCGAATGAGAGGCTGACAGAGCTTTACCTTCCCCACCGGAACGAGTTCATACCTTCAAAGCTAGAAGTCGAGAAGAAGGAGGTCGCGCATCCAATGAAGACGCCCAAGCTCATCCGGAATGACGAGGCGGTCCGAACCTGGTTCAAGAAGGATGACAAATTCTGGGTACCCAAAGCGAACGTCTTCGTGATGCTGAGGACCCCTTTGGCGTCAGCAGTCCCTGCCAACTCTGTCAGGACTAAACTGTACTGTGCCCTGGTAAAAGATGCACTGGTGGAATACTCCTATGATGCTGAGATCGCTGGTCTAGAGTATGAGCTGGAAGCCTATATGGGAGGCCTGGGAATTGATATCAGTGGTTATAATGACAAAATATCTGTACTCTTGGAGAAGGTCCTTGTGACCGTGCGCGATCTGGAAGTCAAGCCAGACAGATTTCAAATTGTGAAGGAGCGGATCATCCGAGGCTTCAGGAATTGGGATTTCCAACAACCATATCACCAAGTGGGAGAGTTTTCCAATTGGCTCGGTTCAGAACGAGGATGGCTCAACGAACAGTACCTTTCCGAAATCACTCACCTCACGCCTGAAGACATTTCATATTTCTATCCACAACTTCTACGCCAGATACACCTCGAGATACTATGCCATGGCAATATCTACAAAGAAGATGCTCTTCGACTAACAGATCTAATCGAATCAACTCTCAAACCTAGGACACTGCCCCAGGCACAGTGGACGATTCCAAGGAATCTAATCCTTCCCCCAGGGAGTGATTATACATATCGGCGGACACTAGGCGATCCGGCAAATGTGAATCACTGTATTGAATATTATGTCTTCATTGGAAGTGTCATCGATAGATTACTGAGAGCGAAGACCTTATTGTTGGCACAGATGACCGAAGAGATTGGCTTTGATCAATTGCGAACAAAAGAACAACTTGGATATATCGTTTTTACAGGCACCAAGATGGCAGCAACAACATTAGGTTATAGGGTCATAATCCAGTCGGAGCGACCGACGGCTTATCTAGAGGAAAGGATCAATGCGTTTCTGGCTTTTTTCGGCAAGTCACTTGAGGCAATGTCAGAGGAGGAGTTCGAAAGCCATAAGAAGAGTCTCATCAATAAACGAATCGAAAAGCTCAAAAACCTTGATCAAGAGAGTGCTCGCTTCTGGAACCATATTAGTGGCGAATATCTTGATTTCTTGCAAAGAGAACGTGACGCTGAGCATATCAAGTCATTGACCAAATCCAACATGACCGATTTCTTTGGCCAGTACATCAATCCCACATCTCCGACTCGGGCTAAAATATCTGTTCACATGATCGCACAGTCCTCGCCTAAAACTGTTGTGGGCAACATGACGCCTGCCGAGCAACAGGAGAAAGTCATAGACACTATCGGAAAGTACCTAACGGCGATGGGAATTCAGGCCGATACAGAGAGGCTTACAGGCTGTCTGGAAGCCGTCGATGTAGTTGGTGGGGATCAAGCAGGGATCATCGAAGCTATCTCTACTTATCTCGGAGAGAACGCAGATCTTTCGGAAGATGATGCCTCTGAGGTTCTAGAGCAGGGACAGCAACTACTTGGCACGATACTACCAAGCCTGGGCATAGAAGTCAAGCAGACGGTTGACGGTGTCGACGGGATCGAAGAGCTGCCGGAGGTACCCCCGGTCAAGGAAACTACACTCATCGAAAACGTGCGCGACTACAAAGCAAGCATGAAGCTAACATCAGGACGAAGACCTGTCGTGGAATTGAGCGAATTCGAAGATACAGAGCCGAAGCTGTAGTGAAGATTTGCTTGTCGCGGTTTTGCTGACCACTGACAAGAAGACTATAAAAGAACGAAAGCTCTACGTTGTGCTCACTCGGGCGATGAATTATATGCGAGCGAATCTTTCTAGCCGAGCATGCCATATCACCACTGAGGCCAGTACCATTACGGCTAGTGCAACTGTTGCACCCTCGTGAAGACACAAAAGTAAGACGAACGAAATCAGTTTGCCATGGATACATTCAAGTATCTAGAAGATGGAATACGAAAGCATGCCGTAAAGTTTAAAATGGTATCGCCGTTGTAACTGAATTCTAATGATGGATTTCCACTACCCAACTTGTTGATTTTGTTTTGCCTATTTCCACTATAGATGCGACTGCACTGCATACCCTCTCAGTCGATTCACCTCATTGAACATGCCAAGTCTTAGGTTTAGCCTGCCACTATGGAGAAAGATGATTTCTTTTTTCTGAAAACAAGACAACAAAGTTCTTCATCTATCACAATCACGTTGTGATACAAGGAAGCTCTCAGAGTGCACAATGGAATGTGTACCCTTTGTTCTTTTCAAATAAAAGCTGTAGAGACCCCAGCGACAGCGTTTGCGAAATTTTGGACTTTCGCTGCCTCTTCCTGTTTTCATCGACCACTAGTATCCACCCTACCATTTAGGTGTGCTTGCGCTTTTTGGATTACACATATGACAACGCTGCTTTTTCTTGCAATGTGCTACCTTATCCCTGTCCTCTTGAATGTCGGCTGCAGGCACCGGCATTTTAGCGAAGCGATACCCTCCCGTTCAAATGAACGACGGAAGACACGAGAAACGATTCAGGAGATGACACGATTATGGTTGAAAGTGATAAGGAAGGTACGAAGTGGGGCGCAGAGGTTTGGGAAACATCGCAGAAATGAGTGCCAACTTCACCAAGAGTATTACGACATCAAATGGGCTGACATTGTGGGTCAATCGCCGGAAGCAGATGGCAAAGATAATTTGGTGAGCTGTGGGATTGAAAGGATACGGCTCTTGGGTCACAAGTCGATAGTGCTTTGGACATATTTGACGACTGTGATTCAAGAACGCTTCTCCACCGGCTCGAATGACTTAGCCGCTGTTCAGGGCAACGTGCCTGATGAGGAGGAACCTGAAAAAGATTTTGAAGAGTATATGCGGCGTTTGCGAGAGAAGTATTCGGTACCTTAACATCTGAATGAGCCATATTGGTGTTATTGAGCAATGGACGCATTGACCATATGCTGCCGCGTGATTGCTCGTAAAGGATTCCAAAAGATGTTATGCTTCCCTCACAGCATCAAGGAGCGAGTCCCCCTCTGACTGACGTCCGTACACGCTAAAACACAAAGGCTTTATGTTACTGGTCAAGGGCAAAGACAATGAGCAGAGTCCATCGAAATTGCACAAAGAGCATTATTGTTTACCTCCCACGGTTCCTAACTCGTCCACAAGAGTGTCTCCTTGTGCTGGAATGACACTGACACTGACAAAGCGAGAAACAACCACCAAAGATAATGAAGAATGGACAGAAATCCCTCTCAGCCCACCCCTGACGCCTGTTCCGACTGCTCTGAAGCCGCCACTGTACCTTCAGTATGGGCATTACGATATAGATAACACTCTGAATGGTCCAGAGTGGACCGACATGACATTGAGCCCCTCTTCGCCTCGACATCCACAGCCTTGCTCGGATTCTTGGACAAGTATGGATTTGACTTATTTCCAGCTTGTCGAACGATACTCTGGGAAGTTCCTACCCCATTGGTACGGCAGCAGGGGAGGTCACCAAACGAAAAGGGAGAAAGAAACCAGACTGGGCGAGTCTGCGCGACGGGTTGCAGTAAGGGGTCTCGAAAATGGGCAAAGATGGTGGCTATATCTCAGGTGGTTATTTGATGATGAGAATGAGGTGTTGGACGATAGAACGCGATTGCAGCGAGGTACATGTTATTTGCGTGGCGAGGGTATGGCCGACAGACTGGAGTAGGATTGCGAAGAGCAGCGAAAGAACTTTACATGAGTATTGTCTAGGCAAGCTTCCAGCAACTGAGGTTTGAAGTTCCTATCAAGAGCATTTCACAACATTCGTAGCAAAAGCTCAACAATTATTCTTGGCATTTGCAGCTAATGAAACAATAGTTTGATATATTACAGCATACCTAGAGAGCCTTACCCTGTAGAAGATCGTAATATTACGAGGTCCCTAGTAATTAGCCGTATCTGTGTAACCGAGCTCGGCTAGAAAGCGAAGCCGAGCGGCCTATCAAAAA